>TARA_R110001599_G_scaffold285347_1_pt1 | contig 11989 bp, 12 predicted proteins | sample TARA_R110001599 | Tara Oceans TARA_R110001599 (sample SAMEA4398360) | marine metagenome | biome: Polar Biome; feature: [MES] marine water layer (ENVO:01000295) within the mesopelagic zone...; material: water (ENVO:00002006), including particulate matter (ENVO:01000060) such... | reverse complement strand
CTGTTCGTTCACGGACAAAATTAAAAATATTAATAAGAGGAAAGCTTAGATTGACACATTAGTTCCTTTATTATCAAATTCGTTTGATCAAAGGTGCTCTACCCGACCAATACAATTCTTGACTTTCTACTTTTAAAAACGAAATTGGGAACTGATTTAGATTAAATTTAGTTTAATATATGTACATACATATAATTTAAACAAGAAAGGAAATTCATTATGAAAACCGTTGTACATACATCAGAATCAAGAGGTTCAGCAAACCATGGCTGGTTAAAAAGCTATCATACTTTTAGTTTTGCAGGTTATCACAATCCTGAGCGCGTTCACTTTGGGGCACTTAGGGTGTTGAATGATGACGAAATAGATGGAGGACAGGGTTTTGGTGCTCATCCTCACGATAACATGGAAATTGTTTCGATTCCCCTTCAAGGTGATTTAGAACATAAAGACAGCACTGGCCGCAATGAAGTAATTCGTCAGGGCGATGTTCAAATCATGTCGGCTGGAACAGGAATTCAACATTCAGAATTCAACCATAATAAAGATGAGGCTGTTCATCTTCTTCAGATTTGGGTTTTCCCGAAGGAAAGAAACATTGAGCCGAGGTATGAGCAGAAGGCCTATTTGGCTGAAGACCGCATGAACAAATTTCAAACGGTGGTCTCTCCGAACGGAGGCGATGCACTTTGGATTAATCAAGATGCTGAGTTCAGTTTGGCCAATTTAGACGCAGGCACAAAATTAACTTATGAGGTAAAACATCCAGGAAATGGAGTTTATGTCTTCGTTTTGAACGGTGAGCTTATTGCCGCCAATGAAAAGCTAGACACACGAGATGCCGTGGCGGTTACCGAGACCAACAGCTTCGATATTAAGGCAAAATCTTATGCTGAAGTGCTAGTCATTGAAGTGCCGATGGAATTTTAGAAATTTATGAGGATGCCCGAAAGGGTATCCATTTTTTAGCCTACCAATTGAATTCCCTAACTTTTTCAATAACACCCCCAATTTCAGCCTCTGTTAATTCTGGGTAAATGGGCAATGAAAGCACTTCATTTTGAAGTTGAAAACTGTTGGGGAAATCTTCAGGCCTTACATTCGAATTAAAGGCCGGAGTCAATGGACTGGCCAACGGATAATGGATTTCAGTCGAAATTCCGGCATTCTGCAAATGTGCTTTTAGTGCATCTCTTTTTTTAGTGCGAATGCAGTAAATATGAAAATTGTGCGTCTCACTTTCATTTACTTTTGGGCTGATAATTCCCTCAATAGCTTCGAATGCTTCTGAATACCTTTTGGCAATTCTGTTTCTAGCTTCAATCCACTTCTCAACATGATTGAGTTTTACATTGAGCACAGCGGCATGAAGCGTATCAAGCCTACTGTTAATGCCTTTTACCTGATGGTCGTTCTTGGAAAGGCCGCCATGATTGGCAAACATTCGGCACTGCTTTGCAAAAGTATCATCATTGGTGAGTATTGCACCGCCATCACCAAAGGCTCCGAGAATTTTACTTGGGTAAAAACTGAAAGCCGATGCAATGCCCCAACTGCCTGCCATTCTCTCACTCTTCTCTGCAAAGTGCGCTTGAGCGGCATCTTCTATCAAGTACAGATTATGTTTTTTTGCGAGCACGGCTAAAGCTTCAATCTCACAGATTTGTCCATACAGATGAATGGGGATAATCGCTTTCGTTCGCGCTGTAATCTTCTCTTCTACACTTTTAGGGTCTATACCAAACCGCTGTAGTTCAACATCGGCAAACACAGGTGTCGCACCACTGAGTGCTACCATTTCGGCAGCAGAGAGCCAACCGTGGGCTGGAACAATTACTTCGTCTCCATTCCCTATTCCTAAAGATTTCAGAATAACAAAAAGGGCATCCGTGGCATTGCCTAGCCCAATGCAATGCTTCACTTTATGGACTTTGGCAAAGGCTTTTTCAAAATTTGAAACCACTTCTCCACCAACAAAACGATGTTCGTCAATCACAGATTGAATCGCAGCATCGACTTCCGGTTTTATGGAAAGGTATTGCCGTTTAAGGTCTAAGAAATGAATCTCCATGCGTTGCTAAAATGATGACGAGGATCATATTTGTTACTGATGCCTGTCAGGCCAAAGTTAAAGATACCAACATACCTTGGATATGAAATCTAGAAGGCTTGTAATTTAAATTTGAGGTGAGCAGTTCTAGATTTTTAAAACGATTTAATAATAAGCGTGTTAACTATAAAAAGACATTGTTATGAAAAAGATTATTGTTCCTATAGATTTCTCCGACTGTTCTAAAAATGCTTTAACCAATGCTATTGTCGTAGCCGAACGCATGAACATGGAGTTGGTTTTACTTCATTCTTTTATGTTGCCAATGGCCACCACAGATGGAACCCCCATAATGGTAGGCTCTATGATAGATGATTTACAAAAGGCGTCTGAGTCAAGCATGGCAAGTTTTGTGAAAAAAATGCCAGAACTTGATCGAGTAGAATACAGCACGGAAGTGACGGCCGGTTTGCTCTTGAATGGTTTAAATGATGTGCTTGAAAAGCACGATACTGCATTTGTCATTATGGGCACTCATGGCGCTTCTGGTTTAAAGAGAGCATTTATGGGAAGCAATGCCCATACGGTAATTAAAAATGTTGACTGCCCAGTAATTGCGCTGCCAGAAGATGCGGACATTACCAAAATGAAAAGAATTGCAATGTCGGGTGATTATAAGCACACACCTGTGGCACAAACCATTGAACCCGCGATTGCTTTAGCTAAAGCATTTTTTGCTCATTTATCCATAATCCATATCGATCAGGATAAGAACTTGGAGCATAATGAAATTGAAATCGCTAAAAGCTTAGAGAAGTATTTAAAAAAGGTGAATCACTCTTTTCACTTCAAAAGAGACTACGATGTAGAAGAAGGTCTATTGAGCTTTGCCAAAGAAGATAATATCGATTTACTCGTAATGATTTCACGCCATCATAGCTTCCTTGACAGAATTGCCCGCGGTAGTGAAACCAAACGTATGGTCATGGATATACCGATGCCATTAATGATTATGCCTGGATAAATTTCAGAACGGCTATTTCCACCAAGGAAGTGGTAATTTGATGTCGGCAATAGAATTAACAACCATATCGGGCTTAAACGGGAAATCGTTTAAGTCCTCTTTTTTTGACATCCCTGATAAAGTAAGGATGGTATTGTAACCCACTTGAACTCCGCCTTGAATATCGGTGGCTAGTGTGTCTCCAATTACGGTTACCTCATCTGTAGCCAAGCCAATGTGCTTACGCGCTTGGCGCATCATTACCGGGCTAGGCTTGCCTACGGTAAAAGCTACTTTGCCTGTTGCCGCTTCAATCATAGCCACAATACTAGCGATGCCTAAGTTGTTCCAACCCGTTTTTCTAGGAGAAGGGTCAAGGTTAGTGGCAATAAATTTGGAGCCCCCTAGAATAAAATCAATCGCTTTTCTTACCATTTCCAAAGTGAAGTTGATGCCCTCACCCACTACCACAAAGTCAGGGTCGTTTTGAACCAAGGTAAACCCATGTTCATGTAAACTTGAAATCAAACCACCCTCTCCCAATACATAGGCCGTTCCGTTCGGGAACTGCTGCCCCATAAAATGAGCGGTAGCCATGGCACTGGTGTAAATGTTTTTCTCCTCCACATGAATTCCCAGCTTTTCTAATTTTCGGACAGCGTCCAAAGGACTTCGTTGGCTGTTATTGGTCATAAAAGTGAAGGGGATATTTTCCTTCTGAAGCATTTCTACGAACTTGTCAGCACCCGGAATCATTCTGTTTTCGACATATATAACTCCATCTTGGTCTATTAGAAATCCTTGGGGCATAGTGATTTTTTTATGGTTGGTTAAAGATTGATGATAGAATACGTTCTACCAAATTTCCACTCATTAAGCTATCGTTAAGATTGAACAAGGGAGACTCTTTTTTGCCTTCTTTTATGCATTTGGCTACTTCCTCTATTTCATGAACATAACCCGTGCTTTTAAAAGGAAGTTCTACTTTTTCAATACTATCGTCCTTGTGTACCTCAAAGTTTTCGGCTTTCCAGAAAAGAGGAAGCTTGATAAATCCTTCAGCACCGTAAATACAGGCTTCTTTATTGGTGTTCATCGTGATGCTTCCAAACACCTGCGCCATTTTTCCGCCTTCGTAAGAAAGTTGAACTTGAATGCTCTGGTCAATACCAGTTTCTGAAAGTACAGCCTGTGCACTGAAGCTGTCGGGCTGCCAGCCAAAAACATCTGAAACTATGGTGAGTGGGTAAACGCCAACATCGTACAAAGCTCCGCCTGCTAAATCTGGATTAAGTAATCGTCCGTCTGGTTTGAGGTTGGGTGAGTTGAAACCGAAACTTGCAGTGATGTATTGAATCTCACCAATTTCTCCTGATTTGGCTCTTCGGATGGCTTCTCTGTAGGCGGGTAGAAAACGCATCCACATGGCTTCCATTAGAAATTTTCCAGTGCTTCTTGCCACTTCCATCATTTTACGAATTTCATCTGTAGAAATGCCCATTGGTTTTTCACAGAGCACATGCTTACCAGCATTAAGTGCATCAATTACGTTTTGGCAATGGAAGTTGTGCGTGGTGCTGATGTAAACGATGTCTATATCGGGGTCAGCCAAAAGTGCCTCGTAACTATCGTAAACCTGAACGTCAGGAAATTCCTTCTCTAGCTCAGGCGCATTAGATCTTGATGCAAAAGCATAGGGTGTTTCTCCCTGAACAGACGCTAAACTGCTTAAAAATTTTCTGGCAATTCTGCCGAAACCTATAAATCCCCAATTCATACTTCAAGAACGGAAATTTTGGAGAAGGAGCAGTTTGTTTTCTATTGTTCTAAGAGTTGGCTGGTCATAAAATTAAAAGGGATCGCCTTTCAGACAATCCCTTTCTTCAACCAAAACATACAGTATCTGCCATACCATATAATAGAAAAACCGTTTCGTAGGATTTTTATTGTGGGAGTCAATGAACTTAATTTTAACCTTGCCAGACCAAAAGCGAAAGAAGCCTCCAAAGAGGCTTCTAATGTAGAACGCTACTTTTTATTCAAATAGTTATTTAACGGAGCTTAATAGCTGCGTTTACCCCGAAGCTCAATAGCTTCACTTTTCCCGCGCCAATTCCTGTAAGTGGAGCCTTTAAATATGGAGCCAAAGACAGGCCTAATTTTTCGGTTAGCGGTTTTTCAAAGCCTGCTGTCAAGTTTAGAATTCCGAAGTAATGCTGGTTCTGATTTTTTATTTGCCAATGTTCAGGCCAGCCAACCTGGCCGTATGTATACTCATAATCGTAATCTTCGCTAAGCATAAGGTAACTTGATAGTCCGGTACCAATAAAGAAACGATTTCCGTTTTTTGAATCGAAGTATTTCTGGATGTTCAAGGGAATGTCAATCACCCTGCAATTCGCATATACACTAGCCACCGAATAGGCCGAACCTTGCGCCCAATACGGGGCTTCATACTCGGAACCTAATGCGCTGTATTTTTTTGAGCCATATGATAAGCCTGTTTGAATACTGAGGTCTTTATTAACAAAGTACTCCACCATCAAACCAACCAACGGCCCAGGCTTTTTAAATCCACTCAAAGTAGTGGCACTCATGTCGCCAGAAATTACTACGCCAAACACCCAACGTTTATAGGAAGTGGTTGAATCTATTGCTTCCTCTGAGCTGAAGCTGCCCAATTCCATTGGAGGTAAACTCAGGCTTGGTAAACTCGCCAAGGGACACCATCTTAAGAGGGCTTTTTCTAAAGGAAGTTTTAATTCATCAACTTCTTGCCCCGTGGTTTGCTGCTCTTCTGCCCTGCCGACCTCTCCATAAGCGATACTCTTATTTTGAATCGCTACGGTCTTTGAGTTTTCTTGCGTGGATAGGTTGGGTTTCGTCTCTGCACTCACTTTTTGACGGCTTTGGTTCGTGGTTACACCTGCGGGAATGCTTTCTTTTAATATTGGTTTCGACACCTCATTATCGAAATGTGTATTTTCATTCAGTTCTGTGTTTTGCTTTTCTGGGATCTCCTGATCTTCTAAACCATTAATTTGGTCATTATTTGGCCATAAGAATATAAGCAATAGTATAACTAAGAGCCCCGCTAGTCCCCATATTTTCCACCAAGCGAATGGCGCTCTTTTTACACCATCGAGCTTTTTCTCCATGGCTACCCAAGCGCTGTCGTTAAACTCAAAATGAGCTTTCTCGGCAGCTTCTTTTGCTATCTGCTCTAATCCATCTTTAGGTTTCATCGCATCATCCATAATGATAAACCTCCTCTCTTAGCATCGACCTAAGTATGGCCTTTGCCCTTGTTAAATTAGCTTTTGACGTACTTTCCGTAATCCCAAGCTGTTGTGCAATTTCCTGATGCTTATACCCGTCAATTACATATAAGTTGAACACAGCACGGTATGCCGGGGATAGTTGCCCAATCTTGAGTAGAATTTCTTCATAATTAAGATTGTGATCTGGTGCTTCCTCGACTGATTGGTGCACATTGGCTTCAGTAATATCTGCCATGTGGGTGTGCTTAAGGTTCTTTTTAATGTGGTCAATACTTGCGTTAACCATGATTCTCCTCAGCCAAGGTTTAAAAGGTTTGCTGATATCAAATTTTTCGATGTGGGTGAAAACCTTTAGGAAACCATCATTCAGCACTTCCAAAGCATCGGCCTCGCTTCCAGTATAGCGCAGGCAAATGCTCATAGCATAGCCATAAAAGTTGCTATACAACTCCTTCTGGCTTTGCCTGTCGTTATCTTTACAGCCGTTAATAGTTAGTTCCAAAAGCTTCTCGATCTTTGCCAATGTCAGCCTTTTTTCAACCACTATACCCTTACAAAAGATAAAAGGCTGCGTGCTCGGAAAAAAACTTCCTTTAAGTTACAAAAAGAGGCTGGGTAAAAGGTTGATGTGGGATGTTGGACAAAAAAAATGACCTCAACTTTTGAAGATGAGGCCATTTTTATTTCTGTGCTGCTATTCAGCTAACTAAAAGTACTCTTAGTTGCTTGCCATAGCTTGCAGCAAATCGTGTCTTGTAATGATGTGTACTTCGTTCGCTTTATCTCTAATCATAACTGCTGGGTTATCTTTAGTGATTACAGAAGACAACACATCTAAAGTATTATCAGGTGAAACAAACTGGAAAGGTTTGTCCATTATTTCAGAAACTGATTTGCCCTTTACGTCTGCGTCATCGATCATATGCGCCAAAAGTTTAGAATCAACTAAACTACCTACGAACTCTGCGCCATTCACCACTGGCAATTGAGAAATCCCTTTAGATGTCATCAATTTAATGGCCTCGGCAACGGTAGCATTTTGGGCGATGGTGGTTAATTTACCATTCCCATTTTGGTGGCTCATTATATCGGCAGCGGTTTCGAAGGCACGGTTTTCAATAAAACCACGGGCTTTCATCCATTCATCATTGTATACTTTGCCCAAATAGCGAGTACCATGATCAGGCAAAATAATTACCATCACATCATCCTCTGTCATGTTTTCTTTGGCCCACTCCAATGCTCCAGCTACAGCCGAGCCACAAGACCAACCGCAGAATAAACCTTCTTCGCGTGACAGTCTACGGGTCATGATCGCACCGTCTTTGTCCGTTACTTTCACAAAGTGATCGATCAAATCGAAGTCTACATTCTTAGGAAGAATATCTTCGCCAATACCTTCCGTTAAGTAAGAGTAAATCTCTTTCTCATCGAAAATACCAGTCTCTTTATATTTTTTGAATACAGAACCGTAAGTGTCAATCCCTACAGTAACCACATTCGCGTTTTGTTCTTTCAAGAATTTTGAAGTACCGCACATTGAACCACCGGTGCCAACACCAGCCGCATAATGCGTGATTTTACCTTCAGTATCTCTCCAAATTTCAGGGCCAGTAGTTTCGTAATGGGCCGCAGTATTCGACATGTTGTCATACTGATTTGGGTAGTATGAGTTAGGAATATCAGCGTTTAATTTTTTCGCTACTGAGTAATATGAGCGTGGATCGTCAGGCGAAACATTGGTAGGGCAAACAATTACTTCGGCACCCACCGCCCTCAAAATATCCATCTTCTCTTGCGACTGCTTATCGGCCAAAGTGAAAATACATTTGTACCCTTTTGCAATACCGGCTAGCGCCAAGCCCATTCCCGTGTTACCAGAAGTACCTTCAATAATAGTACCTCCCGGCTTAAGTATGCCCGCTTTTTCCGCGTCTTCAATCATCTTCACCGCCATTCTATCTTTCATAGAATTGCCTGGGTTAAAATATTCCACTTTGGCCAAAATAGTGCCCGGAATACCCTTGGTTACAGAGTTTAACTTTACAAGAGGCGTGTCGCCAATGGTTTCAATGATCGAATTGTAATACTTCATTTTTTAAAAGTTTTGACAAAATTACGATTTCTATCGCTCAATCCTAAGCCATGTTTTTAAACCTTTCATAACAAAGCTTGAGTTACTACTCTCGTAGCTTCTGACATATCAAGCCCTTGCTATCCGCTTCAATAATGTTGAACTTATGAGTCGAACCAAAAACATAAATCATGGTAAAGCTAGTAGTAATGTATGGCCACCCTGAAAGCCCAGAAGCTTTCGAAAAGTATTATGCAGCAACTCATCTGCCCATTGCCGGGCAAATTAAAGGCGTAAGCCGGGTAGATCTCTCTAAATTTGTAGGGACACCTGATGGTGGTAGAGCATCTGAATACAGAATGGCTGAATTGTATTTTGAAAATATGGGTGAGCTTCAAAAGCAAATGGGATCACCAGAAGGACAAGCCGCAGTCAATGATATTCCAAATTTCGCTACGGGTGGAGTGAATGTAATGGTAGCAGAGGTTTAATTTTTTTCACCTTAGTAATCTCAGTTTGAAGAACCCTTTAACAGAAGTTCTTCGATGAACTCAGGGATATGAATTGCGGAACACCATTCTTCTTTTCATATCTTTGATTTCAAATTTCAACTCTAATATGTCCGAAGGTAATCCCAAGTCAAAAAAGCCATCGAAAAAACACAAACCACCGGGGCTCAAAATCCTTCACGAGGACAGGGATATTATTGTGGTAGACAAATCGGAAGGTCTTTTGACCATTAGCAACGATAAGGTCAAAGATAAAACCGCTCATTTTTTCCTCAATAACTACGTACAAAAGGGCAATCCAAAATCTCGTGATCGGGTTTTCATTGTGCATCGGTTGGACCGAGATACTTCGGGAGTTTTAGTCTTCGCGAAAAATCAGAATGCAAAAGCCTATTTGCAAGAAGAGTGGAGCGAATTCAATAAAAAATATTTTGCCATAGTACTTGGAAAGCCACCAGAAATGGAAGGGGAAGTCACTTCCTACTTAATGGAGAATAGCGCGTACAGGATGTATTCTACCAAAGATTCAAGCAAAGGGAAATTCGCTAAAACGGGTTATAAAGTGATTAAAAGCAACAGTCGCTTTAGCTTATTGGAAATTGAACTGTTCACGGGTAGAAAAAATCAGATTCGTGTGCACATGTCCGATATCGGCTGCCCAATTGCAGGCGATAAAGTGTATGGCAAAGACCCTAAAGTAAGAGGAAGGTTGGCATTGCATGCCGCTAGCCTTACTATTCTTCATCCCTATTCTAAAAAAGAAATGACTTTTGAAACAGGCTTACCAAATGAATTCAAGGCGGTTATGTCTTAGGCTTTTATGGGCCTGTATCAATTACCCTATCCCGAATAGTAAAGAGGCCAAGCCTAATTTCAAGTAATAGTATAATCAGTCTAATCGTCCTTTTTGGTTGTTTCCTTTAATCTCTCCTCAATTGCATTGAGGCCAGTGATGATTTCGTTAAGCCCTTTTTTAAGAATTGTTACAATGGCAAATCCAGTTACTAGTATTGCAATGGCTATGAGTGTCAGAATCATTATTTAGTATTTTTACTTGTGGTAATTAAACTAAATTTATAAAAAATACTTCCGTAATCATAATTGCACACACAGCTCCATTGGAGAACCTATGACAGATCTTCATCTGAACTTTCTAAAACAGGAAATTACTTCCTCAAGAAATCATTCACCGCTTGGGTGTATCGGTCTCTGTATTCTGGTCGGGTATAGAGCTGAACATGGTCTGCACCCTCAAAGAGCTCAGCCTGAACATTGTTGAGCCCCATTATTTCATCTTCCAAAATTGAAGCAGGTGTTGTCGAATCGCCATTACCATAAAGAATTAGGGTAGGTAGTGGATTGTGATTCAATAGGTAAGAGAACTTCATGTTACTTCCCCAATCGTCAATTACATGGTCGAACTTATTGAACGACATATCGAATATAAAGCCCGGAATTCCCATGTTTTCACTTTCCCCTTTAGTGGTGGCATAAATATTACTCAAGGGGCTATCGAGAATTAGCTTGTCAACCTTTAGTCCTTCACTTTGGGCAAACTCAACCAAGTCAGGTCGGTTGACTGTAATGGCACTGGCCATTGCTCCCATTGAAAAACCCCAAAGCACAAACTCATTTTGGCCGTAATTGGCTTTCAGCATTTTCATGGCTCCAGTAATGTCTTCTGCAAATTCATACCCTAATGCAGTTTCCGCATCATCTGATTTTCCAGAGTTTCGTAAATCAGGAATGAAAACATTGTACAATGAATCAAGCCCAGTTTCTTTAATCAAAGCCAAATACTTCATGGTTTTTAGGCGGTTAGACGTACGCCCATGATTGATCATCAAGGTTTGAGTAATGCCTTCTTTAGTGGCAGCAATATACCAGCCGTTAAGATTTAAGCCATCCGTCAATGTTTCAAAATCAACTTCTTCAAAGTTAGGGTAGCCATAATCGGCAGGGTTACGGTTTTCACCAATCCCGAACTTGGTGACCATGGCCGTGTCGTTCAATACATAATCAAAGGTGTAGCGGTCGTAATCAGTAATCAGTTTTACCGTGTAAGGCAATACCAAGAAATAGAATGCTGCAATCACTAGCAAAAGGCCAATGATCATGATTTTGAAAAACTTCTTCATGATTTTAATTTTTTGAAAGCGAGGCAAGTAAGTACAACACGGCCATTCTTATGGCTACACCATTTTCTACCTGATCAAGGATAATGGCATGATCGGAATCTGCCACGTCACTGCTCAGTTCTACCCCCCGGTTAATTGGCCCAGGGTGCATGATTACAATTTCCTTATTGAGCGAATCTAAGAGCTTTTTATTGATGCCGTAGTAGAGCGAATATTCGCGTAGCGAAGGAAAGTACTTGATCTGTTGGCGCTCTAGCTGAATTCTCAATACGTTGGCTACATCACACCATTCCAGTGCTTTTCTAACGTTCAATTCTACCTTCACCCCAAGCGAGGCAATGTGTTTTGGCAGCAAAGTTATCGGTCCACAGACCATTACTTCGGCTCCTAATTTTTGGAGGGCAAAGATGTTTGAAAGTGCGACTCTTGAGTGAAGAATATCTCCAATAATGGCTACTTTCTTCCCTGCGACCTCGCCCAGTCTCTGTCTAATCGAGAAGGTATCGAGCAAGGCTTGAGTAGGGTGTTCGTGGGTGCCGTCACCTGCATTGATAATATTGGCACTGATGTGTTTTGAAAGGAAATGCGGTGCGCCCGGGCTAGCGTGTCGCATTACAATCATATCCACTTTCATGGACAAAATATTATTTACCGTATCCAATAAGGTTTCTCCTTTTTTTACGGAACTGTTGCTGGAAGAAAAGTTTACTATATCGGCTGAAAGCCTTTTTTCTGCCAATTCAAATGACAGCTTTGTACGGGTAGAGTTTTCGAAGAATACGTTGGCGACTGTTACATCGCGTAGGGAGGGCACTTTCTTGATCGGCCTGTTGATGACGTCCTTAAATTCATCAGCAGTTTCAAAAATAAGTTCAATATCTCCAGGTGTTAAATCCTTGATTCCCAAAAGATGTTTGACACTTAACTGTTCCTG
>TARA_R110001599_G_scaffold334032_1_pt1 | contig 12011 bp, 10 predicted proteins | sample TARA_R110001599 | Tara Oceans TARA_R110001599 (sample SAMEA4398360) | marine metagenome | biome: Polar Biome; feature: [MES] marine water layer (ENVO:01000295) within the mesopelagic zone...; material: water (ENVO:00002006), including particulate matter (ENVO:01000060) such... | reverse complement strand
TGCCTGACTCAAACAAACCGGTCTCCGGAATAACCGGGGCGGTTCATACTTGCCTTCACATCATGCGTGATTAATTTCCTTCTACGGATAGTATCCTCCTTGAGACTAAAAAGGAGGTTTTTATCATGTGCATATATCATATTGCTCTCTTGTTGCGTTTAAGGTCTTTGTCGCTAAATTTTGGTCAGTGCTTATAGTTAAAAGTGTCATCATTATTGGTAAGTGTCATGAATAACTTACAGTTAATCATCGTCATAAATTTTTTTATCGTGGATAAATAATTTCGTGATAATTTATTTTTCTATAGAAATGGAAATTTCTTTGCGTTCCAAGAAGGAAGTTTTTTTAATTCTTTATTAATAATTTCACTTTCCATGGCAATCCTTTGATCTTGATGTTTTTTACTCCCCATGTGTTCATAAATGGATGGGTGGTTTGCTTCGTAGGCACCTATTTCATGTTGTATCATTTTTAAAACATATTTTTTAAGTAAATGTAAAAGAGTTGTGGTCGTTTTTTCTAGCTCATTTATTTTTATTTTATGAGCTTCCCGAGTAATATGAAGCATCTGTTTTAAAGTCTCTTTCTCGTTCTTTATTTTTTCTTCGTACTCTTTGTTTCGTGTTATTTCATTATTTATCAAATCCTCAAGCGTTTCACCAAGTGTCTTTCCTTGTTGCCGAGCAAGTGTTTTTAACTTTTTCTTTTTTTCATTACTAATGACTATGCTAAATTCTGTTTTACCTTTTCTTTTCTCTCTAAGATTTTTCTGACGCCAAGCAGATTTGAGGGAGTTTAATGCTAGTTTGTAGACGGGGTCTGTTTGATTTTGTTTGTCAAAATTAACTAAGGCTTCATAATAGTTTGAAGGGTTAGGGTATAGTTTTAAACCTTTTGAGCATAAGTACTTATAAGCCCAGGTGTGCTGTTCTGTATCATCTTTTTTTAACCATTTAATTAAACCTGGCATTATCTTCTCTTTACTTTAATGGATGTATATTTGTGATGCACCTTGTTGTATATCTTAGCATGAAGGCTTTTGAAAAAAAATATCATCACAGCGTTACATAACGACGTATCGTTACAACGTAACGTAACAATGTGTTAGTAAAGGATTGTTGATAGCATAAGCTATTGATATTAAATATATGGAATATAGGTTGATCACATTTTATGCCCTTTTTTTCGCAAGAAAATGGCTAATTAATGATCAATTTGGAAGATGATAAGTATATTAATAAACCGGTTTCATACCCTGCTTTGCCGGGCTAGATCTAAGCAGGTTGTTTGCCAGACGAAACCACCATTATGGATGCTAAGGCATTGGCTGTAGCAGCATAGAGTGGTTCGCAAATTAAGTGAATTCACCAATGATTAGCTTTATCAAAATGAGCTGATGTTTCTATAAAAAACGCAGATAGATGCCAGCATGCTCAGAGGCCCTAGCTCTACCAAAAACAGAACTGGGCGGTGTGAACTATCCATCAGTTGTGATTAGTCTAATGGCTTAAAATATGTTATTGAAGAATTATGTAAAGGTTATCTTTGAATGCTCTTTTTGTTTTTTAAGCAGCATGCCAGCTACCTTTAGCATGCTATCAGAGTAGGGGTGCACATTATTTAGATTAAGAAAGATTGGTTTATTATAGGGAGTTATAAAGAGAGTGGGATAAGTAATAGAATACTCGCTGGCCTCATCTCATGAACGAATAACAGGAGTTCGTCATGAGCACTAAATTGATCCGCATCAAAGATGTTATGGAACGCACTGGGTTGGCTAGATCAACGATCTACAAGTACATAAGCTTGGGACAATTCCCCCAGTCAATTAAGCTTGGCACTCGCGCCGTTGCCTGGGTCGAGAGTGAGATCGAGACCTGGATTATTGACAGTATTGAGCGCAGGGACGGAGGTGTCGTGTAGTGTTCGTTTCTTAAATTATTTTAATTTAATTGAAGAGTTGTTTTTTTATCAGCTACCATCCGCTCACGCCACTACCCACCTGCGTTTATGATCATTAAATAAACCTTTTTTACCCTTGTTTAATTATTATTAACATTATCCTAGGTAGATCTAGTAATTAAAACAATAGATCTTATTAAGATTGATAGTCTAACCAAAGGATAAAGATAGGGTCCTCAATCCTGTACCTAAGTAGCCGCCTAAAGGCTAATAACCGATAAACCATCATGTACTTAATCCAGCAACTGCTGGAGGATTCATCGTGTTCGCCACTAAAGCCCAAGCCTTGTCGGTAATGAGTAGTTATTCACATACCGGAGATTGAAAATGACACAACGACTAACCTCTAACCCTAACCTGCACTTGCACCATGATCCCTTGTTTAATGACATGCCCATTCAAGTAAAGTATTTACCGATGGTGTTTGAGTACCTTGAATCGCTACAAAAGACACTTGAGGATGCGTTAGAAGACTATTCTCATGTACTTGTTATACGGGTTGAACCGGTCATCCCCACCCTAATAAGTGACCAAATGACAGTTGTAGATCACATGCTTCTGATGCCAAAATTCATAGCTTCTCTTAGGGCCATTATCAAGCACGACCTGAAACGCAGGCGTAAAATTAACTGGGTGCCTGATACCAAGGTACGTTTCGCCTGGACTCGCGAAGTAGGTGACAATGGCAAGATGCATTATCACTTTTTCTTGATACTCAACCGTGGCTCCTATCACATGCCTGGCAAGGCATGCTCTCCCAATGAGAACCTTATCAGTCGTGTGTCACGCGCTTGGTACAGTGCCCTTGGGATCGTTTGGAATCCTCAAGAGCCATGGATTCATGTGCCTGACCATCCGTTCTATTGGATTGACCGAGGTGACGTGAATAGCTTTCAGGAGGCGTTCTATCGAGCTTCTTACCTTTGCAAAGCTGATACGAAACAGTATGGGCTAAGGATGCGTTCATTCAGTACCAGTCATAACTGAGCGATTTTAAGCTTTAACAGCTATTTGCTCTGTAACAAAAGTAATTAGCTAAGATCGCTCACAGCGAACACCTTTGCCCACATGCCCCCACAACGCTAAACTCGGCTCACTATTTTGTGGGGGCTAGGTATCAGCAATGCCCACGGTTATCGCATACATGGAATCATCAATGAGCCACACCGTTACGCTGCAACAGCTGGAATCCTTCTTATGGGAAGCCGCCGATATTCTGCGCGGCAATATGGATGCGTCCGAGTACAAGGATTACATCTTCGGCATGATGTTCTTGAAGCGCCTGTCGGATGCCTTCGAGGAAGCCCAGGAATCGGTGGTTGCGTATTACCTCAGTAAAGGCAAAAGCGAGGCCCAGGCGCGAGAGTTGGCCGATGATGAAGACGAATACGACAAAACCTTCTACATTCCGCCCGTTGCCCGCTGGGGTGCCATCAAAGACCTGAAGCACGATATTGGCGCTGAGCTGAACAAGGCCACCGAAGCCATTGAAGAGCACAACGCCACGCTGGAAGGCGTGCTGGTGTCTATCGACTTCAACATCAAGAACAAGCTTTCTGATAAAAAGCTGCGTGATCTGCTTAGCCATTTCAGCCGCTACCGGTTACGCAACCAGGATTTCGAGCGGCCTGACCTGCTGGGCACGGCCTACGAATATCTGATCAAGATGTTCGCGGACAGCGCAGGTAAAAAAGGCGGTGAGTTCTATACGCCGTCTGAAGTGGTGCAGCTGCTGGTATCGCTGCTCAAGCCCCACGCGGGCATGCGCATATACGACCCCACGGCGGGGTCGGGCGGTATGCTTGTGCAAACTCGCAATCATCTAGCTACCAATGGCGAGAACCCGGCTAACCTATCGCTGTTTGGTCAAGAGATGAACCTGAACACCTGGGCCATCTGCAAGATGAACATGTTCTTGCACGGTGTTTACAGCGCCGATATTCGCAAGGGCGACACGCTAGGCGATCCACAGCACACCCAAGGCGGTGAGTTGATGACCTTCGACCGGGTACTGGCGAATCCACCGTTCAGCTTGAAGAAGTGGGGTAAGGAAGAAGCCGATAACGACGCCTATGGTCGTTACCCCTACGGCACGCCACCCAAGGATTCCGGCGACCTGGCCTTTGTTCAGCACATGATAGCCAGTCTCAATGCCGAAGGCATGATGGGGGTGGTGATGCCCCACGGTGTGCTGTTCCGGGGTGCCAGTGAAAAAGCCATCCGTCAGGGCATCTTGAACGACGACCTGCTGGAAGCCGTAATTGGCCTGCCACCGGCGCTATTTTACGGAACCGGCATTCCCGCCAGCCTGCTGATTATCAATAAGCAGAAGCCTGCCGAGCGTAAAGGCAAGGTGCTGTTTATCAACAGCGAGCTGGAGTTTGAAGAAGGTAAGAACCAGAACAAGCTTCGTCAGCAGGATATCGAGAAGATCGTTACTACCTTTGACGATTACGCCGAGATCAAGCGCTACTCAAAAGTCGTCACCCTGGCGGGCATTGCCGAGAACGATTACAACCTGAATATCCGCCGCTACGCCGATACCAGCCCACCGCCAGAGATCTTCGATGTGCATGCCATCCTCCACGGCGGAATCCCCGTGCGGGAAGTGGAGAGTGAGTATATCCGCGAAGAAATTCTGATGGAGTTTGACGTTAGCTGCGTGTTTGATCGCCGTGATGAGGCCTACTTTGCTTTCAAACCTGCCATCGATAGCAAAGAACAGCTGCGTGACATCGTCCAGCAAGCAGCGCCCGATGCTGACAACAGCGCTGACATTATCAGCCAGCTAGAACGCTGGTGGGATAAGTACAAGGTCTCGCTGCATGAACTGGATGCCGAAGTCGCCGAAGCCGAAAGCGTGATGAAGGGGTATTTGAGGGAGCTGGGGTATGAATAATTTATTACCTGCTGGGTGGAGTGAATGCTCGTTAAATGATGTTTCATCAGTGGTTACTAAAGGCACGACACCTACAACTAGTGGCGCTAGCTATACTCAATATGGCATTAAATTCATTAGAGTTGAGAACATTTCTAAAGATGGGCATATTGATGAAAGTGACTTGAAGTTTATAGATCATAAGACTCATCAACTTTTAAAGCGTTCACAACTTCATGCTGGAGATTTGCTAGTATCAATAGCCGGTGCGATAGGACGGTCAGCAATAGTTAAAGAGAATAACCTTCCAGCTAATATTAACCAAGCAATTGGAATAGTTAGACTTCATAACCATGAAGTCATTCCAGAATTTGTTAGATTTTCAATTGAAAGTCCTTATATAGCAAAGCAAATAAATGATTCACAAGCTGGAAATGCCCAAATAAACTTAAACCTTGCGCAGCTGGGCGGTTTAAAGCTATATCGTCCTCCACTCCCCGAACAGAAAAAAATCGCCGCCATTCTGTCATCCGTCGACGAGGTGGTTGAAAAAACACGCTCCCAGATCGACAAGCTGAAAGACCTGAAAACCGGCATGATGCAGGAGCTGCTGACCAAGGGCATTGGTCATACCGAGTTCAAAGAGTCACCGGTGGGATGGGATTGTGCATTGCTTGAAGAAGTTGCAACTATTCAAACAGGAATTGCAAAAAACTCAAACTCTAAGGGGGATATGATAAATGTTCCTTACCTTAGAGTGGCAAATGTGCAGGACGGCTATCTTGACTTAACTGAAATAAAGTACATTGAAATTGATAAAGGACGATTGAGTCGCTTTTCTTTGCAGACCGATGATGTGTTGGTAAACGAGGGTGGAGACTTTGATAAGATTGGGCGAGGTGCCATTTGGAAAGGGTTGATAAGCCCCTGCGTTCATCAAAATCATGTTTTTGTCGTTAGAACAATGAAAGATCAACTACTTCCTGAGTTTTTTAATTATTTGTCCGGTAGTCAGTATGGTAAAAACTATTACCTCAGTTGTGCCAAACAAACTACTAACCTTGCAAGTCTAAACTCAAGTCAGCTAAAGATGTTCCCAGTTCTGTTGCCGTCTATCGCTGAGCAAGAATGCATCTGTAGAACTTTGGGTGCAATTGATGACAAGCAACGTCTACTTGAAGAAAAATTAGCTGGCAAAATAAATATCAAAAAAGCCCTCATGCAAGATCTACTCACCGGCAAAGTCCGCGTCAATGTCGATACCCGCGAGCTAGCCGACGCCTGATTTTTCTCGTGCAATAGCCTTCCACTTGCGTTGACAGGTTTGTTTTTTAACCCATACTTGTCAACTCAATTCCTCGTCATTAAGGTTCCCCCATGCTGCATGATCGTTTGCATCGTGCGCGTGTCCTCAAGAACATGACCCTGCAGCAGGTGGCCGACCAGCTGGGGGACATTACCAAGCAGGCTCTGTCTAAATATGAGCAGGGCAAGGACGCGCCCAACTCCACTCGCTTAATCCAGCTCGCCGATGTGCTGGAGGTAAGCCCTGAGTATTTTTTCCGCCCGGATTCCGTGGCGTTAGGCGCGGTCGACTTTCGCAAGCACTCCGCCTTTGGCAAACGCCAGCAGGAAGCTGTGAAAGAGCAGGTGCGCGAGCATCTTGAGCGCTATTTGGCAGCGGAAAACGTGTTCGACACTGAACCACGCCGCCGTGGTTTTACCCATTGGCATCGCCGTTTTTCGGTAGCTAACGCTGAAGAGATCGAACAGGCGGCAGAAGCGTTGCGCCACGCCTGGAACCTGGGGCTCAACCCCATTGCCAACCTGACCGAAACCCTTGAAGAAAACGACATCAAGGTCGTGGGCTTACATGCCCACCAAAAATTTGATGGCCTGTGTGCGCTGGTCAACGAGGGCGCGGATGCGGTGATTGTGAGCAACACTGACCGCCCCGGTGAACGCCAACGCTTTAACCTCGCCCATGAGTTAGGCCACCTCGTGATGGCTATGCCTGACGCTATTCACGGCACCCGGGAAGAAGAGAACAACTGCCACCGCTTTGCCGGTGCTTTTCTGTTTCCTGCTAGCCAAGTACGCGCCATTTTCGGCGAGCACCGAAAGCGTGTTTTGTTTGACGAGTTCCTGCTGGCCAAACAAGAGTGGGGCATTTCTATTCAGGCGATTCTACGGCGGCTGCATGACCTGGGTATCATCAACCCGAACCTCTACCAAAGCACCGTCAAATACTGGTCAATGCAGGGCTACCGCACCAGTGAGCCTAACCCCTTGCCATCAGAGACTTCTTACCGCCTACGGCAGCTGGTTTACCGAGCCCTTGCGGAAGGGTTAGTGACCCCCTCACGGGCAGCGGAATTACTCAATACCGGCCTGGGGAATATCCAGGAGGTAATGGCCAACGGACAGACAGGTGGCGGCGCGCATGTCAGCGAAAATACTTGTCTCTGATACCAATATTTGGATTGATCTTCATCGTAGTGGCCTGCTTTCAACCGTCTTTGCACTGCCCCATCAATTCGTCACCACGGATTTTGTATGGCGAGAGTTAAGGCAGCCACCCGGCCAGCAGTTGACGGATCTGGGGCTGATGGTAGAAGGCTTAAGTGGCGATGAGGTGGTGTCGCTTTTTGAACTTCGCCAAACCCTGGGCAACTCTTCTCTGGCCGATGTGTCCTGCTATTTTCTGGCCAGAGAGCGGCGCTGGCCGCTATTAACCGGTGACGGTGCGCTGCGCAAATCCGGCCAACAAGGCCAGCTTGAAGTGCGGGGTGTGCTCTGGATTTTGGACGAGCTGGAACGCCATGCCTTGCTTTCGACGCAACAGCTCGCCGATGCGTTAGACAGCATGCTGAAGGCAGGTGCCCGATTACCGGAGACTGAATGCCGTAAACGGCTGAACCGATGGCGGTAGCATGCTAGGCTGAGCGAAAAGTACTACAAAGGATAATTACCTTGTTCCAGGATGAAGTCGAAAAGGTCGAATTGCCCGCCATCGCTCAGCTTCAGCAACTGGGCTGGAATTATGTTCCTGGGGCAAGTTTATCCCCTGTGCTGCCTATTGACGGTGCCCCTTCTACCGGTGAGCGCGGCTACTATCGTGATGTAGTGCTGGTCAAACAGTTAGAAGCCGCCCTGCGGCGCTTAAATCCCTGGATCAGCGAAGAGAACCTGCGCAAGGTACTGCGGGAGATTACTCATCCCCACCATGCGGGCCTGATGGAGTACAACCACGCAATCTACCAGCAGCTGGTCAACTATCTCTCGGTAGAGCAAGACGTGGGTAAGGGGCGCAAGGGGCAGACGGTCAAAATCATCGACTTCGACCAGCCTGACAACAACGACTTTCTCTGCACCAACCAATTCAAGATTGAAGGCCTTAACCAGAACATCATCCCGGATATCGTTTGCTTCGTAAACGGCCTGCCGTTGGCAGTGATTGAGTGCAAGTCGCCCTATATTGCTGATGCCCTAGCGCAAGGTGTTGACCAGTTACGGCGCTACGCTAATCTGCGTTATCACGAAGATGACGAAGGTGCTCAAAAGCTGTTCTGGTACAACCAGCTTATGGTCTCCACCTGCCGAGACCAAGCCAGGGTAGGTACGATTAGCTCTAGCACTCAACATTACGGTGATTGGAAAGATGCTTATCCTTTTACCGACGGGGATATCCGCCAGTTACTCGCTTCCGCTCAGGCAGAACAGCATCCACTACCTGCCGCCACTGCTTACCAAGTTACCGATGTGCCTTCCCCAGCTTACCTGCTAGAAGCGCAGCGCATTGCAGCGGGCCAACCGGCTCACGCAGATATCAACGCTCAAGAGCGCCTGCTGGCAGGGCTTTTCTCACCCGCTAACTTTCTCGACGTGCTACAGAACTTCACCCTGTTTGAAGCCGTGGATGGGCGGCTGATTAAGAAAATTGCCCGCTATCAGCAGTACCGTGCGGTTAACAAGGTGATTAAGCGCCTGAAAGAAGGCCAGGATCGTAAGGAAAAATCGGGGGTGGTGTGGCATACCCAAGGCTCTGGTAAGTCGCTCACCATGGTAATGCTGGCGGTGAAGATGCGCCGCGACCCAGAGCTACAACAGTACAAGCTGGTGTTCATCACTGACCGCACACAGCTGGATAGTCAGCTCTCCGCGACGTTCCGCGATGCTCAGAATGAAACCATTCACAATGCCGGTTCTGTTGCTCAGCTTAAAACGCTGTTACAGCTCGATTCATCCGATATCGTTACTGCCATGGTGCAGAAGTTTCAGGATGCAGAAGCCGAAGGCGATTTCAGCGACCTGAACCCCAGCGATAAAGTGATCGTGCTAGCCGATGAAGCCCACCGCACCCAGTTCGGTAACCTCGCTGCCACCATTAACGCCGCGCTACCTAATGCCCCCAAGATTGGCTTTACCGGCACACCTTTGCTGAAAACACAGAAAATGAGCCAGGCTTTCGGTGGCTATATTGATCAATACAAAATCAACGAAGCCGTAGCCGATGGGGCCACGGTGCGTATTCTCTACGAAGGCCGTCAGGTATTGTCCGATGTGGTGGGCGATTCACTGGATGCGCTTTTCGAGGAGTACTTTCGCGATTACAGCGACGACGAAAAAAAAGAGATCAGGAAAAAGTACGGAGTGGAACGTGCGATACGCGAGGCACCGGCACGCATCCGCTGGGTATGCATCGACCTGCTGAAACACTACCGCGAGCACATTCATCCCAACGGCTTCAAAGCGATGATTGTAGTCGGTAGCCGCTATGCTGCCACTCTGTTCAAGAAAACCCTGGATGAGCTGGATGCTCCACCGTCTGAAGTCATTGTTTCCGGCAGCCACAACGACCCGGCTTACTTGGCGCAGCACACCGATAAAGCACGCCAGAAACAGGTTGTCGGCAACTTCACCAAGCCGTTAAGTGAAGACCCAACGGCTTTTCTGATCGTGAAAGATATGCTGCTAACCGGCTTTGATGCGCCCATTGCCCAAGCCATGTATATCGACCGTAATCTGAAAGACCACACGCTGATGCAGGCGATTGCACGGGTTAACCGCACCTGCTCGTCACCTAACGGCAAGGGGACAAAGCAGGCAGGCTTTATTGTCGATTACTACGGACTATCTGATCAGCTGACCGAAGCGCTGGAGATGTTCAGTAACGAAGACGCTGAAGGCACCTACCACAGCCTTAAAGACGAGATCCCCAAGCTGAAGGCCGCCCACACAAGGGTTGCAAAGCTATTTGCAGCGGTAAAAGAGAAGGATATTGATGCCTACGTCCTTTTCCTCAAGGATGAAGACAAACGCCAACAGTTTGAGCTGGCGTATAAAGCCTTTGCCAAACAAATGGATATCATCCTGCCGGATACAGCGGCCAAACCGTTTGTGCCTGACCTAAAATTCTGGGGCAAGGTACAAAACGCCGCGAGAAACCGCTACCGCGACCCAGGCCTTAACCTTGCTGATGTAGGTGAAAAAGTTCGCAAGCTGGTGGAAGACCACATTATCAGCACGGGGGTAGACCCCAAGATCCCGCCAGTGGATTTAATGGATGCCAACTTCAAGCAAACCGTGGAGCAGATCAAATCCCCGGAATCGAAAGCGTCCGAGATCGAAAGCGCGATTAAGCACCACATCACCGTCAACCTGGAAGAAGACCCCGAGTATTACAAATCGCTTAGCCTACGCCTGCGCGATATTATCGAGAAAACGGCGGGTAAATGGGACCAACAGTTGGAGCTGCTCTCGCAGATGGTTAGCACCATCAGCACCGAGCATAAACAGGAAGCCGATGCCCTGGGGCTGAGTGAAACCGAGTTTGCTTTCTACAACATCCTAATGGCGGAAGTGACCCACCATGCCGGGGAAGATGCCATCAGCGAAGCGGTGCATGATGAGATCAAGGCCATCAGCCAAGACCTCGTTGGAATGTTTGATGAAGCCACCCAGATCGTCGACTTCTTCGATAAGCAGGATCAGGTCAAACGCATGAAAAAAGAGATTAAGCGCGCCGTTCTGGATGGCTCCTTTGCGGATAAAGCACTGGTCACTGTGGTGCAAGACCGCTTTATGGAGCTGGCCAAAAACCGTTTTGGAAAAGCGAATCCATGACCGCCATGGCAAACCCAACCGAATACCGAGATGCCTCGGGTTTTATTGCCGAAATCATCCGCACTAATCGCCGTAAATCGGCGGATATCCGCGTGGAAGAAGGCGCAGTATCTATCGTGGTGCCCAGTGAGACCCCACTGGAAAAGATTGACCAGCTGTTGGCTAGCAAGCGGCGCTGGATCAAAGAAAAAATGGCCTTACACCAGCTGGCCGCGCCTGCCAGTAGCCGCGAGTTTGTCTCCGGTGAAGCGTTTCCTTATCTGGGGCGCAACTACCGCCTCAAGATAGAAACCGGTGCCTTTGCCCCGGTAAAGCTGGTACACGGCAGATTGTTAATAACGCTACCCAGCGGCCCGGAACGCCCGCACATGGTGCGCAACGCCTTGGTACGCTGGTACAAACGCCAAGCCGAACAAAAAATAAAAGAGAAAGTGACGCGCTTTGCCCCCATCGTGGGAGTATCACCTATGGGCGTAGGCATTCGCACGTTTAAATCACGCTGGGGCAGCTGCACCACCAAGGGCAAGCTGGAGTTTAACTGGCAGATCATGATGGCCCCCAACCGAATGGTGGATTACGTGGTGATGCACGAGCTTTGCCACCTGATCCGCCACGATCACTCCTCTGAGTTTTGGAATGAGCTTGGACGGGTGATGCCGGACTATCCACAATGCCGAGAGTGGTTGAGGGAAAATGCGGAGAGGGTGGGGTTTTGATGGGTTTCTTGAATTGCAGCAATTTCGCATGTGGTAACGAACCGTCACTTATCGACCGAGGCTGTGTGAAAACGTAGTGACCGCTATACTTTGCCTAGGCCCGTAGAGGAAATGGCGATGAAGCGATTTGTGGTAGGAGAGGCCCGAGAACAAAGTACGTTATTCCCCGCGCTCTTGGACGACTTCATCGCCAACGACAACCCTGTTCGTGCTATTGAGCCTTCGTGGACGGCCTCGATCTCAGAGGGCTTGGTTTTAAGGGTGTTGATCCGCATGCGACAGGTAGGCCAGCCTATCATCCCTCTGTACTTTTGAAGCTCTACATCTAT
>TARA_R110001599_G_scaffold10295_8_pt1 | contig 12017 bp, 17 predicted proteins | sample TARA_R110001599 | Tara Oceans TARA_R110001599 (sample SAMEA4398360) | marine metagenome | biome: Polar Biome; feature: [MES] marine water layer (ENVO:01000295) within the mesopelagic zone...; material: water (ENVO:00002006), including particulate matter (ENVO:01000060) such as...... | reverse complement strand
ATTTATACCTTCAAAGATCCTATAGAAAACTATTTATTATAGGATCTTTTTTTATGAGCACTTTTAAAGAACATAAGACAATCGCCGACCGGGCTGCTTCAGATCGTAGTCGTCATCGACAAAAGATTGAGAAAGCAATCAAAGAAAGTATTCGGGACGTTGTAGCCGAAGAAAGTATTATTGGTCAAAGCGGTAAGAAGAAAATAAGGATCCCTGTAAGAGGGATCAAAGAACATCGTTTTGTTTATGGCACTAATGAAAAAAACAAAAGAGTTGGCTCTGCCCAGGGAAAAGATGTTTCCAAGGGGCAACAAATTGGACATAGAAAAAGACAACAGCAAAGTGAGGGTGATAAGCCTGGCGACAAGCCCGGCGAAGAGATGTACGAAGTTGAGATGTCTCTGGAAGAATTGGCAGGATATCTTTTTAGCGATTTAGAATTACCCGAATTAGAAAAGAAGAATTTTAAATTTACTACTCAAGAAAAGATGAAGCGAAAAGGTAAACGACCTTATGGTATCCGTCCTCGTTTGTCCAAGAAAGAAACAATCAAACAAAAGATTAGAAGAAAAAAAGCTGCTATAAAAGCCGGTTCATATGATCCAGAAAGTGGTGAAAGGTTCACCTTCCATGAAAGTGATTTCAGATATAAACACATTGCCCCAGTGGTTAAGGAAAACACAGCAGCAGTTGTTTTCTTTGTTATGGATGTGTCCGGCTCTATGAACAAATCTAAAAAGTTTTTAGCTCGTAGTTTCTTTTTCTTATTGTACCAATTTTTGAATCATAAATATTCTTCTACTGATGTAGTGTTTGTTTCGCACACTGCCGACGCACAAGAAGTTAATGAGGAGCAGTTCTTCACTAAAGTTCCTAACGGTGGCACACTTGTTTCTACTGGGCTAACTAAGGTTGAAGAAATTATTGAGAAGCGTTATCATCCTAATAACTGGAACATCTATACATTTTATTGTGGCGACGGGGACAATTGGGCAATTGATAATAAAGAGGCATTAAACGCTTTTAGAAGATTAAAAGAAGTAAATCAAGTGATGTGTTATTCTGAGGTCGGTGCTAATGAGCTTGGGTATAGAAATTTATTTGGTGAGAGCGCAGGAGAAAAGAGGCTTTGGGATTGGACAAAGTTGGCAGAAGATAAAAACTTTAAAAGAGTTCGTATCAAGAAAAATTCTGATATCTGGCCGGCATTCAAAAAGCTTTTCGGGGGTAGGGAATAATGTCAGAATGGTCTATGGATGAACTACAAGATTGGGACCGCAAAATTTGCGCATTAGGCGAAGCTCTAGATTTGGATTGGTATCCAATTGATTATGAAATATGCGACTACAAAGAAATGATTGGACATATGGCTTATACTGGATTGCCAACGCATTATCGACACTGGTCATATGGAAAATCATTTGATAGGATCCAAACAGAATATAATCTAGGAATGTCTGGTCTTCCCTATGAAATGATTATTAATTCAAACCCAAGCATTTCGTATCTAATGACAGAGAACCCAATGTCAACACATATATTAACTATGGCTCATTGTGTTGGTCACAGTGACTTCTTTAAGAATAATCGTATGTTCGCTGAGACTGGTGCAGACACTGTGATTGATCGCTTTAAGACTGCCGGTAAAAGAGTCAAAAAATATATGGAAGATCCAAATATTGGTGTAGACGCTGTAGAAAAAATATTAGATGCTTGCCATTCAATAAGATTCCAAGTGCCTCGCACTCCAGGTATTAAAAGAAGATCTCACAAGGATCTTAAGAAGTATTATATAAGATTATTACAAAACGACAAGACAGGCTTTCTTGATGGATTTAACATAAACAAAATTCCCTTAGAACCTGATCAAAATATTTTAAGATTTATTGCCGACCATGACAGATCCTTATCTGAGTGGGAGAGAGATCTTATAAGAATTGTAGAACAAGAATCCTTATATTTTATACCTCAAGCTTATACTAAAATTATGAATGAGGGGTGGGCTTGTATGATCCACGAGAAGATAGTTCAGGCTTTAAAGTTGCCAGACAAATATCATATTTCTTTTTTGCGTTTACATAATCAAGTAGTCAGACCTCATCTTGGACAAGTCAATCCCTATCATCTTGGATATAAGATATTTAAATATATTGAAAAACATCACGGGTTTAACGAATGTCTTAGAGTAAGAGAGATCCATAATGATGAAACTTTTATTAAAAGGTATTTAAACCAAGAGCTATGCCAAGAGCTTAATTTGTTTAGTTTTTCTTTTGATAAGAGAGCTAGTGTTAATAGGGTAGCAGAAATTTCTGACGATATGGGGTGGCAAACTGTTCGGGACGACCTAATTAAGAATGTGGGCTTAAACAGTATTCCCGTTGTTCTGGTAAAAGAATTACAGAAAGATGGTACACTAGTTTTGGAACACCAGCACGACGGAAGGGATATAGAATTATCCGAAGCGAACAAAGTGTTTGAATTTATCAACGACCTATGGAGTGGTGATGTAAAATTCACCACAATAATAGAAGAGGAAACCTGGGAATTTTAATATGAGTAAAATAGACAAATCAAAAGAATTTCTTAAGTTGGTCAAAGACCATCAGGGTAAAAAGAAAGTAAAAAAGTTTTCAGGAACTTTAGGAGATTATTTTAAACTCTTAGAGGAAGACACTGGTATTACAAAACTTGCCCATAAGCGACTCTTCGATAGTATAGCATCCAAGGGGGTTACTAAGTTATCGAAGTCAAATGAAAGATGCAATAAACTTTTTGGTGGCGAAGAACTTAAAACATATGATTATTTCCAGACCAAGTTTTTTGGCATGGAGAGATCACTAGCAAAAATTATGAGGTTCCTGCGTTCAGCGTCTCTGAAAGGAGAGGAAAGCCGTCAGGTACTTCTACTCTTGGGACCTGTTGGAGCAGGTAAATCTGCTTTATTAGAACACATAAAAACTTCACTAGAAGATACTGAACCGATGTATCATATAGAGGGATGCCCGGTTCATGAAGAGCCTTTACATCTTATTCCAAGATCGTTAAGAGAGCAGTTTCAAGAATTGTATGGAATAAAAATAGAAGGTGATTTGTGCCCAGTTTGTCGGTTTAGATTAAAGGAAGAATTTAATAACGATTATATGTCTATGCCTATTGCACAATCTTCTTTTTCTGTAAGAGGTAGGAGAGGTGTTGGTGTAGTTCCTCCGATGGATGCTAATAGTCAGGATGTAACAATTTTGATCGGTAGTGAGGACATATCCAAGTTAGATATGTATTCAGAAGATGACCCACGAGTCCTATCTCTAAATGGAGCGTTTAACGTTGGCAACCGTGGTATCGTAGAGTTCGTTGAGGTATTTAAGAATGAGATTGAATTCCTCCACACAATGATTACAGCTACCCAGGAAAAGGCAGTGCCGTCGCCAGGTAAAGGACCAATGCTTTATTTTGATGGTGTAATTTTAGCCCATTGTAATGAAGCCGAGTGGAACAAGTTTAAGTCTGAAAATACTAATGAAGCAATCCTTGATCGTATTGTTAGGGTTAATGTTCCTTACTGCCTTGAATATTCTGAAGAGCAGAAAATTTATGAAAAGATGTTAGGTCTCTCTGACTTTGATGGACATATCGCTCCTCATACACTTGAAGTAGCTGCTATGTTTGCAGTACTAAGTCGTTTGCACCTATCTAATAAAACAGACTCGCTTACAAAGATGAAGCTTTATGATGGTAAGGCAGTTATTGAAAAAGGTCAAATTAAAAAAATAGATATTAATGACTTGCGGGATGAGGTGAGAGATGAAGGTATGACAGGGATCTCTACAAGATTCATTATGAAAGCCATCGACTCGGCACTATCTGATAGTGAAAAGAATATGGTAACACCGATTTCAATTAGAGATGCCCTTATAAAACAAGTAAAAGATCAAATTGTTGTTGAAGATGATCGCAATAGGTATCTAGACTTCCTTGGTAAGACCCTGCACGACGAATATTTAAACATATTAGAGAAAGAAATAACAAAAGCTTTCGTTTCTGCCTATGATGAACAAGCTGAGGCGCTGTTTAACAACTATTTAGACCACGCAGAGGCATATGTTAACCTCACTAGTGTGAAAGATACCGTAACAAACGAAGAAATTCAGCCAGATGAGAAATTTATGGCTTCAATTGAGGAACAAATTGGAATAACCGGCACTTCTAGAGAGAATTTCAGGGTTGACATCACTGCATATATGTTTTCTAAGCTCAGAAGAGGCGAAAAAGTGGATTGGCAGTCGTATGAACCACTAAAAGAAGCAATTGAGAGCAAATTAACCTCTTCTGTAAAAGAAATATCAAGAATTGTAACCAAATCCAAGTCTAGAGACAAGAAACAGCAAGGAAAGTACAATGAAATGGTAAAAACCTTGATTGATGAGTACGGATACAACGAAAACTCCGCCGAAGAGGTCATAAAGTTCGCTGCAAACAACTTATGGCGTGATAGTTGACAAAAAACGTAGTTTTTTCAATAATTTAGCTTAATTAACATAAAAATACGCACTTTTTAATAAAAGTCAGCCGTTTTTCTTGACCTGTACTGTATTCATGGTAATATATGTATGTAAGGGAGAGAGATATGGGTTATCGTACCAATCAATGCCAGCAATGTGGTCAATACGGACACAACCGTCGTGGCTGCCCACAAATCAAAGAAGCCCACGCCAGAGTTGAAAGGCTTGCTGAGAAGTATGGTGTTTACCGCTTGGAAGATGAGCTTGCCTACGCTTCCACTCAGTGGATCAGCAGAATCAACGAGGCTGCCAAGATTCAAGACGCCGATGAGGATGAAATCTCCTGGCGTGACCGCTGGCTCTGGGAAGAGATTGAGACCCGTAAGATTGCTCAAGCCAGTAAGAATGCTCGTGGTCGCCAGTGTGGCTTCTGCGGTGAGCGTGGACACAACGCTCGCACCTGCCCAGCTAAGAAGCAACATCGCAAAGATTGTGATGCGATGCGAGGCTTGGCTCACCGAGTTCTGGCTGCCTGCCTCAAGAAGGCTGGCATCGTGCCTGGTGCTTTGATGCGCCAAAAACAGTGGAGTTGGAAAGCCAACGACTACGAACAAGTAATGTGCATGGTCATCGGCATTGACTGGGACCGAGTTGCGGAGCCTGGCTACGATACCCCACAAGGTCTGCCTCGCAACGCTGACCGCTGGTTCAAGGGTCCTATGATTCGGGTGCGGGCTCCTAACGGTGATGAAGGCTTGATGCGTCTCCCGCAAAACACCCAGCAGCAAAGCTGGTACGGCTACTACGAGAACGAGGATGAAAGCTGGGGGCTAGTCAGCGGTGTTGTTGGTGGCAACCTCAACAAGGACAGCGGCTGGCAGGGCGACAACGTGACGCTCCTCAGCCCAGAGGCTGGCGGGGTCTACATATACGGACATCGGGCTGAAAAGGGTGATCGCATTGCCGACCCAGAGCTTCAGCCTGAGGTTGACGAGCTTGTCAATCAGGTCAGTCAGTGGCGAGATTATTAAACATTTTGGAGATATTTGATAGTATTGAATCTAGATGAATAAAAATGTAGATGACATAGGCTGGCCCGAAGAAGCATTATTGATTGGCACATTGGTGCGATCGATTAAAAAAGATCGCCTTGGTATAGTAGCAGATGCTTACTATGGAGATCTAGATAAAGATAAAAAAAAGATCATAGTTTATACAATTTTGTTGATCCCTGATAGACATAGTTTTTCTTACCAACAGGAAGTAGCGCAAGATAGACTTTTTATGATAAATGAATATGAATACGATATCTATGCCTACTTAATGATCCCCCCATTAGATTTTAATACAATCAATGATTCCTTAGGAGGAATAATTTAATGACAATGAGAACTGCACCTAGGGCACTTCTGTTCGATATGGACGGAACCTTAACGGACGCCAGGCAACCTATTACAAAAGACGTATTAGAGGTTCTTAAGAAAACTGGTCCCGGCGTAAAACGCTATTTAGTTACAGGCTCTGATTATGCGAAGGTTGAGGAACAACTTGGTACCGAGAATCTCTTGAGATTATTTGAGCGTGTCTATACCTGTAACGGAACAAGAGTTTGGAATTGTAATCTTGATATGGATGATGAGACCAGACCCTTGGAGCCAGAACTTATTCATAAGGTCAGCTTAGCTGATTACTATTCAGAGGCAGATATCAATCATATTGTTAACGTTCTCCTAAGGACTGCATACGAGACTCATACAAAAATAAAGACCGGAACGTTTGTTGAGTGGCGGGACAGTCAGATCAACTTTTCAGTAGTCGGCAGAAACTGCACAACTGGACAAAGAGAAAACTATGTAAAATGGGACAAGAAAAGTGGAGAGCGAGAAAAGATTATTACCCAACTCAGAAAACAGTTTAAAGGTTGGGGATTATCATTTCGTTTAGGTGGACAGATATCTATTGATATTACTAGAGAAGGTTGGGATAAGAGTTACGCATTTAAAAATATGACCGAGAGTCCCAGCCAGTGTGTGTTCTTCGGAGATAAAATTTGTAAAGATGGGAATGATCTGGATATCGCTATGAGGTGTGCCCATTACCACAATGTAGAAAATCCAGCAGATTTGATTTTACACTTACAGGAGTATTTATGATCAATGCCGATGTTTACGCTACTGGTTGGTATTCTATTAGCCCTGCTTTTGCCTGGTGGAACTTTAATGCTCATCGTGTGGCTGAGATCAAAGCACGCAGAGAAGCAGCGAGAGTTGCTGAAGAAGATAAACACAAAAAGAAAGTTAACTCTGCAAAAATTGCAGAGGGATCAATATCGGTATATGCGTAATAAATATACAAGGAGGAAAAAATGAGTTGTTTTCAGATCGAAGTTCGTGGTGTGACCTTTACAATCTGGGCCCCTACCATCCAAGATGCTCTAGAAACTTTTATGATTGATATGGAGTTTTATGAGGTGCCAAAAGATGCTGCGTCTTTTAATGCTGATGAAACGGATGAAGATAATTTTTTCCCCGCTGAGTGCGGCGGATTTTAATTGAACCATGCTTTTATATTTAATGATGGTATTTCTGGCGGCATATGATTATCCGTCACACTTTAAAATAGATCAAAGAATATCCGCTGAAATTATTATTGAACAAACAAATAAGCTCTCTGGAGACCCTCACTTCTATATGGCTATATCTTGGGTAGAGTCTAGGGTTAAAAGCGGAAGAGTTTCCCATACAGGAGATTATGGACTGTTCCAGATTAATTATAATTTCTGGGGCAAGAAGTGGGGATATAAAGATCGTAATAAGTTTCTAAAGGATATGTCTAATCCTTATCACGCTGTCATTGCTGCTACAATTGTTATAAACGAAATGAAAAGATATAAGGCTTGCGACGGCTTACATTTGGCAGCTTGTTATAATGGTGGTCCCAATTGGAAAAACTCTAAAAACAAAGATAAGATTTTAAAGTATTCGAATAAAGTTAATTGCCTCGCTAAAGCCTACAAAAGAAAATATCCTAAATGGAAAAAATAATCTCATAAATGCTTGACTCTAAGCAGGGGTGTGGTAATATACTGTTGTAAGGGAGAGAGATATGAAGCTTGAGAATGCTATCAAGAAGATCGAAAAGCGTGCTAAACTAGTTAACCGCAAGGTTGAGATTGAGCAAAAGGACTATCATAACAACGGTTCGAACAAAGTCTATGTTCACTTTGAAGACGCTGTTTCAGAGCTTTCATTCTGGGTAAATCGTGATGGCAGTATTGGCGCTCCTCATATTCGCCGGTTCAATGATCACAGTGATCTTCATACGGATTACTTTGCTGGCTACCATCTTGATAACCTTACGCAAGCACTCAACTCGCTCGCTCCCCTGCCTCCGAAGTATCCTGTCGGTTCGCTAGTGCGCTTCAAAGATAACAAGCGCAACAATCGTTGGAAGTTGGCCGGCAAGGTTGCCTTGGTGATCCAAGCCGAAGCCGGCGGGAACTACAAGGTCCAGTACGACGGTAGCGAAAATAGCTACAACCCCTTCTACTCCCAGCGTGATTTAGAAATGGTTTCATAAACTCTTGACACCTAGTCAAGATATGATAATATAAGATATAAGGAGAGAGCCATGGCTATCGCAAATCCCGAAGTAGAGTTTCACCTTCAAGATTTTATTAGCGACTGTGCAGTAATGCTCAACGAGCACTACGAGTCCAAGTTTGCTAATCTTGAGGTTCCTGAAGTAAAAGTCAAAGAGGGTGGCAAGTATTATAAAGTCATCAAGTCACAGGGCGAATACAACCAGCACGTTTGGTTTTTCGTCAGCAAAGAGGACGGCTTGATTTGGAAGCCTGCTTCTTGGAAATCACCTGCCAAGAACTTCCCTCGTGGCAATATCCTCAGTGACGTTGCAAAAGATGTAATTGGTGTTTACGGGATTTAAAATGATCTTAGCTACTTTGATTTTATTAGCTTCGCCGGGTCTAGAGACAAATGTTGTCAACCAACCAAACCCATCGACCGGAATCCAGTGCCCAGTATTTATGACCTGGGGTGAAGCGGTCTTTGGCGGCCCAGATATTAAACCAAAGGCACACAATAGTGTTTTACAAAGACATATGTGTTTCAGTCAGGTTGTACTTCCTCTTCAACATTTATGTATTGCGGAAGGGTACGACGAAAATCGCTGTAAGATTAGATCTCTTAAATGGATCAAGAAAAACAACTAGGAGAAAATGATGGATTACGAATTAAAAGAATTTGATGAAGATATTTTTATTCAATGGTTCGCTGAGGAGGCTCGCAATGGCAGAATGCCAGCAGAGCGAATGCAAGAACCAAATTGGGGAGTCAGTCCTCAGTTTCTTATCAACTCCTCTTTTGATGCTATCGCCGCTGACCGAGCAAAGTGGATGCAGCCTTTGATGTTCTTGTCTGGCATCGCCACAGGAATGGTTGGCGGAGCACTTTTGAGCTTAGAGTATCCTATTTATTGGCTAACCTTTTAGGGAAAGAAAATGAAATATAAACTAACCAAGGAGAAAGTGATGTTTATAGAATTTAAAAAAGCAGACATTTCAGGTTGGGCGACGGGTCCAATTTGGATTAACACTAATAGTGTCTGGTCTGTAGAGCCTCATAATGACAAGTGTACTTTGATTAGTCATGGTAAAGGTAAAGTATATGTACAAGGTGATGTACTTACAACTTTGTCTAGGCTTAATGAAGGAAACTAATATGAAAATGAAATACACACGACGACGATAAGCGTCAGGGTTAAACCCGAACCGATCTGGCAGGAAGCATAAAGAGCCAGCGTCCCTACCTTCAGTAACCACATACCTTTGAAGAGTTTCGTGTGGAAAACGGTTTGTAGGGTTAGAACACAAAACCAACAGGAATCCTCTCCAAAGGGGTGAAAACTCTTCACATATGGTCTAGTAGCTCAGTTGGATAGAGCAACGGCCTTCTAAGCCGTGGGTCGCAGGTTCGAATCCTGCCTGGATCACCACAAGATTTTGAGGATGTAAATGAACAAAGATATTGATAGTAAAAAGTTATTATATTCAAAAGGCAATAACGACGAGTGTTACACTCCGGATTATGGAGTTGAGCCAATCCTAGAATATATTCCAGAGGGAGCTATTGTATGGTGTCCGTTTGATGATGGAACCAGCGAGTTTGTAAAACAGATCTCCAAACAAAATACTGTGGTGTCTTCTCATATTAATGAGGGAAAAGATTTTTTTGAATATGAGCCCAAAGAGTGGGATGTGATTATTTCTAATCCACCGTTTACAAATAAGCGCAAGTTTTTTGAAAGGGCGTTATCCTTCGGTAAGCCGTTTGCATTAATTATGACCAACACTTGGCTTAACGATTCAGCGCCCAAGCAATTATTCAAAGATAAAGAATTACAACTTTTGATGTTTGATAAGCGAATGAAGTTTGTTTCTCCTGATGGAAGAGACAATAACAAAATTACTTTTAGCAGCAGTTATTACTGTTGGAATTTCTTACCTAAGCAAATTATTATGAAGGAATTGGATATTCCTAAAAAGGCTAAGAATGTTAAAGATATTAAATAAGATTCCTAGAGAAGTTGGAGTTGCTGTCAGCGGCGGTCCAGACTCTATGGCTATCCTAGACTTCTTAAATAATAATCACGATGTGACTGCTTGTTATTTTGATCACGGTACAGACTTTGGTAAGAAGTGTAAAAGGTTTGTAAAGAACTTTTGCGATAGTAAAGATATCCCTCTTGTTATCGGTGTTAATTATAATCCTCGCCCTCCTAAAAAATCACTCGAAGAACATTGGCGAGATGAACGTTATAAATTCCTTCACAGTTTTGATATGCCTGTCGTAACGGGTCACAATTTAGACGATGTGATTGAGTGGTTTTTGTTTTCGTCAATACACGGAAACGGTAAAGTTATTCCATACAACAATAAAAACGTAATTAGACCTTTCATCTCCACGTCTAAACGTTCTTTAGAAGACTGGTGCAGTTATAGAGAAGTACCTTTCTTGACAGATCCAGCAAATTCGGATAGAATGTTTATGAGAAGTATTATCAGACACGATATTATGCCACACGCCAGGCTCGTTAATCCTGGGATTGAAAAAACATTTCGCAAACTTGTAGAAAAGGAATATAGAAATGAACAATAGTGCTATTAACGAAGTAACAAATTTTCTTGCTGAGGATACTCACTGGAAAGATCTCAGCCGCCTAAACGAAAATTGGGTTGATGATCCTATCTTCAAAAATTATCACAAGCTCGGAAATAAACAAAAGGGTGTACTTGGCGAGTACTTCGTAGAAAATTATATTAAGAGTCTTAAAGGATCTGTGGTTGGTAAACCAACCAGCACAGGTCACGATCGTATTATTGATGGGTACAAAACTGAGATTAAATTCTCTTTAGCTAATTCAACTCGTGGCGACATCAATATTAACAAGTTTATTATTAACCACGTTAGTATCGGAAAAGATTGGGATCGTTTGATTTTCTGCGGTATTAATCCATTGGGTTGTGGTGCTGATCGGGTTAGAATGTACTACTTCAATAAAGAAGATTTTAAAAACTATATGTTTAGAACTAAGAAGCCAATCTTTAGGCATCAACAAGCTGGAGCAAAGGGTGGTAATGATGATTACATTTGTGTAAAGTTCGATGAGTTTACCAAACTTTCGTTTATCAAAGAGATTGATTTGTGGTAGAATAACCCACTAGGGGAAGCTATGATTAAGCATATGGATGTGGTTGAAGGTCTTAAAGAAATTCAATCTAAAAGTGTTGATTGTATTATTCTTGATCCTCCTTATAACATCGGTAAGAAGTTTGGTAATAACAAGACCAAATTAGCTATGTCGGAATATGTTAATTGGGCAAAAGAGTGGCTTGATGAATGTGATAGAATTTTAAAAACAGATGGAACAATGTATGTTTATGGTTTCTCTGAAATTCTTGCACACTTGTCTGTTAACATCGACTTGAACCAGCGTTGGCTTGTTTGGCACTATACAAATAAGAGTACTCCGATGCTTAACTTTTGGCAAAGAACTCATGAGTCTATTCTGTGTTGCTGGAAGGAAGAGAAAACTTTCTACCGAGACCAAGTGAGAGTTCCTTATACAGATGCTTATATCAAAGGATATTCAGGTGAGAAAGCAGGAAAGAAGAGACCAGCAACTAAAGGGCGCTTTGGTGGAAGTCAAGAAACGTCTTATACAGTAAATGATAAAGGCGCTTTACCTAGAGATGTAATTTCATCCCCAGCATTGGCTGGTGGATATGGAGCAAGAGAACGATTCTTTTATTCGCCTGAAAACAACTTTATGTTATACACCTCAAAACAAAAGAAAGAATTAAATATTGAAGATGTTATTTCTCACCCTACTCAAAAACCAGTGAGTGTTACAGAAAAATTGTTAGATGCTTGTGTGCCACCTTACTACTGCTATAAAAAATCTTTGGTTGCTCCTGTAGTTGTTATTCCTTTCGCT
>TARA_R110001599_G_scaffold69414_13_pt1 | contig 12024 bp, 8 predicted proteins | sample TARA_R110001599 | Tara Oceans TARA_R110001599 (sample SAMEA4398360) | marine metagenome | biome: Polar Biome; feature: [MES] marine water layer (ENVO:01000295) within the mesopelagic zone...; material: water (ENVO:00002006), including particulate matter (ENVO:01000060) such as...... | reverse complement strand
AGGACCTTGGGGTCGGGCCTCACCAGTGGTTGGGACTATTTTGAAAAAACGCATTAATCTGCTGCTGGCACTCGCTTTGCTGCTGCTCGCTCCGCTGGGCCAGGCCCAGGACGCCTCCTTTATCGTCGCGGATATTCGCGTGGAGGGTCTGCAGCGTATTTCCGCCGGCTCCGTGTTTGCCGCGATGCCGCTTGCCGTGGGGGACCTGGTTAACGCCGAGGCCATCCGCGCGGCCTCCCGCAGCCTGTTTGCGACCGGCAACTTTGACGATATCCGTATCGGACGGGATGGCAACGTGCTGGTGGTGATTGTTGCCGAGCGGCCGAGTATCAGTGAAATCAATATCGAAGGTAACAAGGCAATCGAAACCGAGGCGTTGCTCGATGGCCTGCGCGGTGCCGGCCTCGCGATCGGTCAGGTGTTCCAGCGCTCGACCCTGGAAGGCATGCAACTCGAACTTCAGCGCCAGTATGTTCAACAGGGTCGCTACGATGCGAACATCGAAACGGAAGTACTGCCCGAGCCGCGCAACCGGGTCGCGATCAATATTGATGTGGACGAGGGCACAGTCGCCGCCATCAAGCACATCAACGTGGTGGGCAACGAGGTGTTCAGCGACGAGGAACTCACCGATCTGCTGGAGTTGCAGACGACCGGCTGGTTTTCGTTTTTTACCAACGATGACAAGTATTCCCGCGAGAAACTGACCGGGGACCTGGAGAAGCTCAACTCCTATTACCTCGACCGCGGTTACCTGCAGTTCACCATCAATTCCACGCAGGTCTCCGTGTCTCCCGACAAGCGCTCGGTCTACATTACCGCGAACGTCACCGAGGGCGAGAAGTTCACGGTGAGCAGTGTCGACCTCTCGGGTGATCTGGTGTTGCCCGAAAGCGACCTGCGACGCTTTATCCTCGTGGGGGAGGGGCAGACCTTCTCCCAGCAGCAGGTCACTTCCACCGAAGAATTCATTACCCGCCGGCTGGGCAACGAGGGCTACAACTTCGCCAAGGTCACCGGCATACCGGAAGTGAACGAGGACGATAACACCGTGGGCCTCAAGTTCTTTGTTGACCCGGGCAAGCGCACCTACGTGCGCCGGATCAGCTTCGAAGGCAACCAGAAAACAGCGGATGAAGTGCTGCGTCGCGAGATGCGCCAGATGGAAAGCGCGCCGGCGTCTGCCTCTGCGATTGAGCAGTCCCGTATCCGCCTGGAACGGCTGGGGTATTTCAGCAAGGCGACCGTGGAAACGCCCGAAGTGGCGGGCCATGATGACTTGATCGACGTCGACTTCACAGTGGAAGAGCAGTCCTCCGGTAGCATCGGCGCGAGCTTTGGCTACGCCCAGGATGCCGGCCTGATCTTCGGCCTGAACCTGCAGCAGGACAACTTCCTGGGCACCGGGCGGCGTATCGGCATTGGCCTCAACTCGTCGCGCTACCAAGACCTGTACAACTTCAGCTACACCAACCCCTATTTCACCGAGGATGGCGTGAGCCGCGGGTTCAACGTCTTCTACCGCTCTACCGACCTGTCCGAGATCAACGTGGCGCGCTACACCACCGACACCCTCGGTGCAGCGCTCAACTTTGGTTACCCCATCAAGGAGACCCAGCGCCTGGGGTTCAGTTTCGGGGTGGCCAACACGGATATCACCGCCGGTCGCTTTGCCGTGCAGGAGATCAAGGCCAGCCCGCGCCTGATTGATGGCGTAGAGGGCTTCTTCGAGAGCAACCTGTTGCTCGACGGTACCTTTTCAGCACCGGAAGTGTTTCGCCCGCTGGAGGAACTGCCTGACGGTGCGCTGACCATTCCCGAGGAGCCCGGGTTCCTCGACCTGAACGGGGATGAGTACCTCAACTGGACCACCTCGCTGAGCTGGAACCAGTCCACGCTCAACCGCGGTATTCTCGCCACGCGGGGCGAGGCGCAGTCCCTGGTGTTCGAGGTGGCGGTTCCGGGCTCCGATGCACAGTTCTACAAGCTGGTGTACCGCGGTGAGAAGTTCATGCCCATTACCGAGGAATGGATTGTGCGTTTCCGCACCGAACTGGGCTATGGTGACGGCTACGGCGATACCACTAACCTGCCGTTCTTCGAGCACTTTTTCTCCGGCGGTTTTGGCTCCGTGCGCGGCTTCGAGAGCAACACTCTCGGCCCTCGTGGCACCCCCGCGGCACTGTATGACATCAACCAGCCGGTGACCGCGATTGACGAGGACGGTAACGCGACCGAAGTGGGCGGCCCCGATGGCAGCCAGTTCGGTTACCGCTACGACCCGAATACCGGCAAGCTGACCTTCAGCGTGCCCGACACCACGCCTGACCCCTTCGGTGGTAACGCCCTGATTGAAGGCAGCGTCGAATTGCTGTTCCCGTTGCCGTTCCTGAAGGATCGCAGCAAGCTGCGCTCCGCGTTCTTTTTCGATGTGGGTAACGTGTTCAACACCAAGTGCTCCAGCAACCAGCTGAACTGCTTTGATATCGATGCGGATGAACTCCGTTACTCGGTCGGTGTCGGTGTTACATGGATTACCGGTTTCGGCCCCATGAGTTTCAGTCTTGCCAAACCGCTCAACGAGTCCCCCGAAGATGAGCGCGAGATTTTCCAGTTCACACTGGGTCGGGGTTTCTGATCATTTTTTCTGACATTGGAGTGTATTGTGTCTAAAGTCCTCAAAACCGTATGTATTACCGCCGCCCTTTTGCTGCCGACCCTCGGTTGGGCGCAGGGCAAAATCGCCGTGGTCAACCTGGAGCAGGCGATCCTGCAAACGGACCACGCGCAGAAGCGCCTGACTGCCGAGCGCAGCAATGACGCCTACAAGTCCGACAAGGCGGAATTCGACCGTCTGAAGGAAGAACTGGACAAGATGGTCAAGGACTACCAGAAGGATTCCGCGGTCATGAGCCAGGACCAGCAGTTGTCAGCGCGCCGCAGCCTCGCCAGCAAACAGGCTGACCTCGAGCACGTCGCGGGCAAGCTGCAGCAGACAGAGCAAGAGGTAGGTCAGCAGCTGTTGCAGGAAATGTCGCCCAAAGTGCAGGAAGTGCTGCAAGAGCTGATCTCCACCGAAGGCATTGGCCTGTTGTTGCAGCGCGGTTCCGTGATCCACGCAGACGCGGGCTACAGCATTACCGCCAAGGTAACGGACAAGCTCAACCAGGCTTTCACCGAGTAAGCCCTTATGCGTACCCTGGGAGAGCTGGCCACATTCCTGGGGGTCGACCTGCGCGGTGACCCATCGCTGACGGTGACGGGTATCGCGCCGCTGGGGCGAGCTGATGCGAACCAGTTGTCCTTTCTGGCGAATGCCCGCTACCTGGGGCAGCTGGAGCAGACCCGGGCGGGCGCCGTTATTCTGCGGCCAGACCAGGCCGAGCGTTGCCCCGTCGCCTGTCTGTTCGCAGAGAATCCCTATCTGGCCTTTGCCCGGGCCACCGCGCTGTTTGTCGATGAAAGCGCCGCTGAGCCCGGCGTTCACCCGAGTGCGACAGTGTCCCCCCGGGCCACGTTGGCTGCAGGCGTGTCAGTCGGTGCCAATGTGGTGATTGATGCCGGTGCTGACATCGGCGCCAATGTGGTTCTGGGCGCCAATTGCGTGATCGGCGAGCGCTGCCGCATCGGCGCGGGTACGCGCCTGCACCCCGGGGTTGTGCTCTACCGCGACGTGGTGATCGGCGAGCATTGCACGCTGCACGCCAATGCAGTGCTTGGCGCCGACGGCTTTGGTTTTGCCCCCAGCCCCGAGGGTTGGCAGAAAATCCACCAACTCGGTGGCGTACGCATTGGTGATCGCGTGGAGATCGGTGCCTGCACTACGGTTGATCGTGGCGCCCTGGAAGACACCGTGGTCGAAGATGGCGCGATTATCGATAACCTGGTGCAAATCGCTCACAATTGCCACATCGGCAAAAATACCGCGATAGCCGGTTGCACGGGGCTGGCGGGAAGCACGATTATAGGCGCGAACTGCACGCTCGCGGGTGGCGTTGGTGTTGTTGGTCACGTCGAAATCTGCGACAACGTGCATGTCACGGGTATGACCATGGTGACCAAGTCCATTACCGAGCCCGGTTCCTATTCGTCGGGAACGCCGATGGCCTCCACCCGGGACTGGAAGCGCAGCGCTGTGCGTTTTGCACAGTTGGACAGCATCCAGAAGCGCCTCGCGGGACTGGAAAAACAGCAACAGCAGTGATCGTGGGGGACCCGCAGTTTGATCATGGACATTTCCGAAATTCGTAACCATTTGCCGCACCGTTATCCCTTTCTACTTGTGGATAGGGTGCTGGAGTTGAACCTTGGCGAGTCCATCGTCGCCTGCAAGAACCTCACCATCAACGAGCCTTTTTTCAACGGTCACTTCCCGGAGAAACCTGTTTTCCCCGGCGTCATGTTGCTGGAAGCGATGGCCCAGGCGGCGGGTATTCTGGGGTTCAAATCCATGAATAAAACCCCGGCCGATGGTTCCATGTACTACTTTGTCGGCGCCGATGACCTGCGCTTCAAACGCCCCTGTGTGCCGGGCGACCAGGTCATGTTGCGGGCGAAGATCCTCTCCGATCGGCGCGGCATCTGGAAATTTGCGGTCAGTTCCGATGTCGACGGCGCCCTGTGCGCCTCTGCCACGATTCTCTGTGCCGATCGCTGAGCCATGATTCACAGCCAGGCCATCGTAGACCCCTCAGCCACCGTTGCCGACGACGTTGAGGTTGGCCCCTGGACGCTGATAGGTCCCGGCGTCGAGATCGGCCCGGGCTGCAAGATAGAATCGCATGTGGTGATCAAAGGTCCCACGCGGATAGGCGCGGGTAACCATATCTACCAGTTCTCGACGATTGGCGAGGCGACCCCGGATCTCAAATACCGCGATGAGCCCACCTATCTGGTGATTGGTGACAACAACATCATTCGCGAGAATGTGACGATTCACCGTGGCACGGTGCAGGACCGGGCGGAAACGACGATTGGCAACAACAATCTCATCATGGCGTATGTGCACATCGGCCACGACTCCTGTATCGGCAACCACACGATCCTGGTGAATAACACGGCGCTTGCGGGCCACGTCAAGGTGGGTGACTGGGCCATCCTCAGCGGCTACACGCTGGTGCATCAGTTCTGCAAGATTGGCGCGCACAGTTTCAGCGGCATGGGCACGGCGATAGGCAAGGATGTGCCGGCCTATGTCACGGTCAGTGGCGCACCCGCAGAAGCCAAGACCATCAATATCGAGGGGCTGCGCCGCCGCGGTTTCTCCTCCGAGGCCATCAGCCAGCTGCGGCGTGCGTTCAAGATCGTGTATCGGCAGGGTTTGACCCTGGAGCTGGCGATACAGCGCCTGGAGACCATGCTGCGCGACACGCCCGAGGTGCAGGTAATGATTGACTCCATACGCGCCTCGGAGCGCGGCATCGTCCGCTAGTGGCGGGCAGTCGCCTGCGCGTTGGCATACTCGCTGGCGAGGCGTCCGGCGATATCCTGGGCTCACGTCTTCTCTCAGCCCTGCGGCGTCGTTACCCGGATTTACAGGTTGAGGGCATCGGCGGGCCGTTGATGCAGGCGCAGGGTCTGCACAGCCTGTTCCCGATGGACCGCCTCTCGGTCATGGGTTTCGTTGAGCCCCTCAAGCGTCTGCCGGAATTGCTGCGCATTCGACGCAGTGTCTATCAGCACTTCCTGGCCAATCCCCCGGATGTGTTCATCGGCATCGATTCTCCCGATTTCTGCCTGCGTCTGGAGGCCAGGCTGCGCCGCGCTGGTATAAAAACGGTGCATCTGGTCAGCCCTTCGGTATGGGCGTGGCGGCAGGGGCGTATCCGCACCATTCGCCGGGCGGTGGACCGCATGTTGTGCCTGTTTCCCTTTGAAACCGCTATTTACCACCAGCACGGTATTGGCGCTGACTTTGTCGGCCATCCGCTGGCGGACGAGATTCCGTTATTCACCGAACGGGAGCACGCCCGGCGCGCGCTGGGGCTGGCAGAGGAGGGACGCCTGCTGGCCCTGCTGCCGGGCAGCCGCAGTGGCGAGGTGGCCGCGTTGACGCCGCTGTTTCTCGAGGTGGCGCGGCGCCTGGCGGCGGCGGACCCGGAGCTGCGCTTTGCCCTGCCGGCAGCCAATGTAGAGCGCGAGGCGCAGATTGCCAGCTTGTTGCAACAGGCGCCAAATCTCCCACTCACGCTGGTGCAGGGGCGCTCCCGGGACGTTATGGCAGCGGCGGACGCGGTGTTGCTGGCCTCTGGGACGGCCACGCTGGAGGCCCTGCTGGTACAGCGGCCGATGGCCGTCGCCTACCGCATGGCGCCCCTGAGTTGGGCGCTGGTGTCGCGGCTGGTGCGCATTCCCTTTGCCGCCTTGCCCAATATTCTCGCAGGGCGGGCGCTGGTGCCAGAGCTTATCCAGGCGGATGCAACGCCGTCGGGCCTGGTGGCGGCCGTGCAGCCGCTGCTGTACAACGCCAAGGTCGCCGCCGAGCAACGCCAGGCGTTCGCCGCCATCCATCAGTCTCTGGCGCTCGGTTTCGGCGAACGCTGCGCGGATGCGATAGAGGCTCTGCTGAGCGACCGCGCACGATGACCGATCTGCCGGGTATAGACCCGAATACCCCCGGCGTGGCCGGTGTTGACGAAGTTGGCCGCGGGCCGCTGGCGGGCGACGTGGTCGCAGCGGCAGTGATTCTCGACCCGGCCAATCCCGTGGCCGGCCTGCGTGACTCCAAAAAGCTGAGTGCGAAGCGTCGGGAAATCCTGGCCGTGCTGATCCGCGAACAGGCCGTGGCCTGGGCGATTGGGCGAGCGTCAGTGGCCGAAATCGACAGTCTGAACGTGCTGCAGGCGTCCCTGCTGGCCATGCGCCGCGCGGTCGAAGCGCTGCAGCCCCAGCCCGTGGGTGTACTGGTTGATGGCAACCGTCTGCCGGTCTGGTCCTATCCGGCACAGGCCGTGATCGGCGGTGACGATAGTGTCGCGGCAATTGCCGCGGCCTCGATCCTGGCCAAGGTGCAGCGGGATGCCGAGCTCGCGGAACTCGACAGGTGCTATCCGGGCTACGGCTTCGCCAGCCACAAAGGCTACCCCACAGCGCAGCATTTGCAGGCATTGCGGCAGCTGGGGGTGTCTCCGGTGCACCGCCGCAGCTTCGCGCCGGTCAAAAACCTGTTGCCGGAGACGCACCGGGGGTAAACTTGCCCCATGAGCGATTTCGTACATCTCCGGCTGCACACTGAATACTCCCTGGTTGACGGCATGGTCCGCGTCAAGCCGCTTGTCGAGCGCGTGGCGACACTGGGCATGGCTGCGGTGGCAGTGACCGACTGCTGCAATTTCTACGCGCTGGTGAAGGTGTACAAGGCGGCGCTGGGCGCGGGTATAAAGCCGATTTTTGGCGTGGACCTGCGTGTTCTCGACGAGGATGACCCGGAGCGCGCCTACCCGCTGTGCCTGCTGGCGATGAACGATGCGGGTTACCGCAACCTCACGGTGCTGATTTCCCGCGCCTATACTGAAGGCCAGTACCTCGGCGAGCCCTATGTGCATAAAGCCTGGCTGGCGGAACGCAGCGAGGGGATTATTGCCCTGTCCTGCGGTGCGGCAGGGGACGTGGGCCAGGCACTGCTGGCCGGTCGGGCAGCGCAGGCCGAGGCGCGTGCGGCCCACTGGATGACGCTGTACCCGGGTCGGTTTTACCTGGAGCTGCATCGCACCGGGCGTGAAGGTGATGAGTCGCACCTGCATGCGGCCGTCGACCTCGCCGGGCGCCTCGCCTGCCCGGTTGTGGCCACCAACGATGTGCGTTTTCTTGACGCCAGCGAATTCGAGGCGCACGAGGCGCGTGTTTCCATCCGCGAGGGGCGCACCCTCGATGATCCGCGGCGCGTGCGCGCCTACACCGACCAGCAGTACCTGCGCTCACCGGCGGAAATGGCAGAGCTGTTTGCCGACATACCGGAGGCCTTGCAGAACTCCGTGGAGATAGCCCGGCGCTGCAACCTGGTGCTGGAATTGGGCAAGCCCTACCTCCCGGACTATCCGGTGCCCGCCGGTCTGACTATGGATGCCTATTTTCGCCAGTTGTCTCACGAGGGGCTGGACCAGCGCCTGGTGCGTCTTTTCGACCCGTCGAGCGACAGCTTCCACGAGCGGCAGGTGGAATATCGTGCGCGGCTCGATTTCGAGCTGGATACCATCATCCAGATGGGTTTCCCCGGCTACTTCCTGATCGTGATGGACTTCATTCGCTGGGCCAAACAGCACGATATTCCCGTGGGGCCTGGCCGTGGCTCCGGTGCCGGCTCGCTGGTGGCCTACGCGCTGGAGATCACCGACCTCGATCCGCTGCAGTACGACCTGCTGTTCGAACGCTTTCTCAACCCGGAGCGGGTGTCCATGCCCGACTTCGATGTCGACTTCTGCATGGATCGGCGCGACCGGGTGATTGACTATGTCGCCGATACCTACGGCCGGGAAGCCGTCTCCCAGATCATTACCTTTGGCACTATGGCGGCGAAGGCCGTGGTGCGCGACGTCGCCCGGGTGCAGAACAAGCCCTACAGCCTGGGTGACAAGCTGTCCAAGATGATCCCGTTTGAAGTGGGCATGACGCTGGAAAAAGCCCTGGAACAGGAGGAAGTGCTGCGCGACTTTCTCGCCGAGGATAACCAGGCACTGGAAATCTGGGACATGGCGGTGCAACTGGAAGGCATTACGCGCAACGTGGGCAAGCACGCTGGCGGCGTGGTGATAGCGCCTTCCCGCTTGACGGATTTCTCGCCGCTGTACTGCGATGAAGCAGGTGGTGGCCTGGTAACCCAGTACGACAAAGGCGACGTGGAAGATGCCGGGCTGGTCAAGTTCGACTTTCTCGGCCTGCGTACCCTGACGATCATCGACTGGGCCGTGCACATGATCAACGCCGTGCGCGCACAGCAGGGTGAAGCTGCGCTGGATATCAGCGCGATCCCGCTGGACGATGCAGCGAGCTTCAGGTTGCTACAGGCGGCGGAAACTACCGCGGTATTCCAGTTGGAATCCCGCGGTATGAAAGATCTGATCAAGCGCCTGAAGCCGGACTGCTTTGAAGACATCATCGCCCTGGTCGCCCTTTTCCGGCCGGGCCCGCTGCAGTCGGGCATGGTGGATAACTTCATCAACCGCAAACACGGCCGCGAGAAAATCTCCTACCCGGACCGTGAGTACCAGCATCTGCTGCTCAGGCCCATTCTGGAGCCGACCTACGGCATTATTCTCTACCAGGAGCAGGTCATGCAGATCGCCCAGGAGCTGGCGGGTTACAGCCTGGGCGAGGCCGACCTGCTGCGTCGCGCAATGGGCAAGAAAAAACCCGAGGAAATGGCCAAGCAGCGCGCGGTGTTTGAGGAGGGTGCCCGCAGCAAGGGCATCGATGGCGAACTCGCAATCCGCATTTTCGACCTGGTGGAAAAATTTGCCGGCTATGGCTTCAACAAGTCGCACTCCGCTGCCTATGCCCTGGTCTCCTACCAGACAGCTTGGCTGAAGACCCATTACCCGGCGCATTTCATGGCGGCGGTGATGAGTTCGGAACTGCAGAACACCGACAAGATCGTGGTGTTTGTCGAGGAATGCCGCGCCATGCAGCTGGCGCTGCGGCTGCCGGACGTCAACGAAGGGCAGTACATGTTCACCGTGGATGCGCAAAACGCGATCATCTACGGCCTCGGTGCGATCAAGGGGCTCGGCGAGGGCCCGGTGGAAAACCTGCTGCGCGCGCGCGACGAGGGCGGCCCCTTTCGCGACCTGTTCGATTTCTGTGCTCGCACTGATCCGCGCAAGGTCAATCGTCGGGCGATTGAGGCGCTGATTCGTGCCGGTGCATTCGATCGCCTGAACACCGACCGCTGGGTGCTGCTGGCGGCGCTGGACGACGCCTTGAAAACAGCAGAGCAAAGCGCGAACAACCGTGAGTGTGGCATTGCAGACCTGTTTGGCGAGGTGGTGTCGGATGCGTCCCAGGAGGCGGGCGATGTGTACGCGGCGTTTCGGTCCGCGCGCCCCTGGTCTGCGCGCGAGCGACTCAGTGGCGAGAAAGACACTCTGGGACTGTATGTTACCGGTCACCCCATTGATGAGTACGCCGAAGAGTTGAAGCGTTTCGCGCCCACGCTGATTGGTGATTTGCGCGCCGACAAGCAGGGCAACCAGATGCTCGCCGGCCTCATCGTGGCCAGCCGCACCATGAAAACCAAGCGTGGTGACACCATGGCGATTCTGCAGTTGGACGACCGCAGCGCGCGCATCGAGGTTACCGTCTACCCGGAAACACTGAGTGAAAAGCGCGATTTGTTGGTGAAGGACCAGATTGTCATTGTTGAGGGCGGTGTGGCCCACGATGATTATTCAGGCGGATTGTCGGTGCGTGCGCGGGATGTGCATAGCCTGCAATCGATCCGCGAATCCCACGCCGCCGAGCTGACGATTGAAGTGTCACAGGCCAGCCTTGACGACGCGCTTGCCGACCGTTTGGCGCAGGCTCTCGGCGCCGCGGGCGGCGGACGTTGCCCGGTATCTTTGTGGTACCAGCAGCCGGCCGGTCGCGCGCGTATCCGGCTGGGCGAGCGCTGGGCGGTCACCCCCAGCGATGAGCTCCTGCAGCAGCTGCGTGACTGCGTCGGCCAGACGCAGGTTGCATTGCAATACGCGTGACCAAGGGGTAGCGGCGGGGCCCGGTTCGAACTGCTGCACTGCCCGGAAGTCTCTCACCGGTTTCGTTTGCTCTGCCCCTCATGCCTGCCAGAATGGTGCGGCTGCGGAAAGCGCGTCGTCATATAACAACAGAGGGAAAGTCTCATGCTGCTGCAAGACAAGGTCGTTATCGTCTCAGGAATTGGCCCCGGGCTGGGTCAGGAATTGTCCACCCTGGCGGCCCGGGAGGGCGCCAGTGCTGTGGTGCTGGCGGCGCGCACGCCGGCGAAACTGGATACCGCCGAAGCCGAGATTCAGGCGCTGGGCCTGAATACCCAGGTACTCAAGGTAGTGACGGATATTGCCGATGAGGCGCAGTGCAAGGCGCTGGCTGATGCCACCGTAGAGGCATTTGGGCGTATTGATGTCCTGTTCAATAGCGCCTACGACCCGGGCAGCTTTGAACCGATCGCCGAGGCTGACCTGAATGGCTGGCGGCGCAGTATGGAGGTGAATTTCTTTGGCACCATGCAACTGACCCAGGCCTGTATTCCCCATATGCGTACCGGCGGTGGTGGCGCCATCGTCATGATTGCGACCATGGTGGAGCACAAGCCGCTGGCCACCCAGGGGGGCTACGGTGCGTCCAAGTCCGCGTTGCGCGCGGCAACCAAGCACCTCGCCCTGGAGCTGGGTGGCGACAATATTCGCGTCAACAGCTGCCATATGGGCTGGATGTGGGGCCCGGCGGTAGAGGGCTATTTCGACTGGCAATCCCAGGCTTCAGGCCGCAGCAAGGAAGAGCTCATGGCCGAGGTCACGCGCAGTATTCCGCTGGGCCATATTCCGGACGATGGCGACTGTGCCAAGGCCGCCGTGTTTCTCGGGTCCGACTATGCGCGTGTGGTGACCGGTGCTGCGCTCGACGTCAATGGCGGCGAGTACATGCCCCTGTAAGCGGAGCGCAATGATGTTCTACGGTTGGTGGCTGGTCGGTGTTGCCTTTCTGGTATTGATGGTCAGCAATGGCAGCATCATGTATTCCTACAGCGTGGTGGCGGTACCGCTGGGGGAGGCTTTCAATGCCAGCCGTATGACCATGATGCTCGGCATGACGGGCATGACGTTGGCCGGAGGCTTGATTTCGCCGTTCCTCGGCGGGCTGATAGACCGCGGCTCACTGCGCGGCATGATGTTGCTGGGTGCGCTGGGTCTGGCGCTGGGGTATGTACTGCTTTCAGTGACCACGGCCAGCTGGCAGGTGCCGCTGGTCTATGCCGGGTTGATGGTCCTGGGCATCAACCTGCTCGGCCCGCTGACAACCTCAACCCTGCTCGCCCGCTGGTTTTCGCGCCGT
>TARA_R110001599_G_scaffold1321_1_pt1 | contig 12028 bp, 7 predicted proteins | sample TARA_R110001599 | Tara Oceans TARA_R110001599 (sample SAMEA4398360) | marine metagenome | biome: Polar Biome; feature: [MES] marine water layer (ENVO:01000295) within the mesopelagic zone...; material: water (ENVO:00002006), including particulate matter (ENVO:01000060) such as...... | reverse complement strand
CAAATCAGAAGAAACTGAACAATGGTCGAATTTATCGTTAGATAATATTGCTGAAATATTCATTCAGCAGAACTATAAAGCTAAACATATTGTGATCACCGGTGGCGAACCTTGCATGGTTGATTTAACTGAACTGTGTTTATATTTTGAAGCATTAGGTTATAGCTGCCAGGTAGAAACATCAGGCACGTTTGAAATTAGAGTATCTGAGCAATGCTGGGTAACCGTTTCACCTAAAGTAAATATGCGTGGTGGCTACAAAATTTTAGCCAGTGCCATGCAGCGCGCCAATGAAATTAAGCATCCGGTCGGTACAGAGCAGCACATAGATGATTTAAAAGCATTATTGGCTGAACATAAAGTCGAAAACAAGCAAATTTACTTACAGCCTATTAGCCAAAAACAACGGGCAACTGAGCTTGCGATTGCCACATGTATTGAAAATAACTGGCGATTATCGGTGCAAGTACATAAATATATTGGTATTGAGTAAGATCATCATTAACTGCGTGTAGCGCAGTTCATCTTCATTTTACGAAAATAATAGCAGTGTAATAACTGCTTTTTTTGGTTTTCATTAGGCTCATATGTCTTCACATGTTGACTTTATATGTTGATTTTGAGTTCAAGTCATACTTAATTTAAGTGTGAATATACTACCTTAAATAGACCACTTTGCCATCATTACAGTCAATTATAAGGTCGAATTGGCATGAATGCAGAATTAATTAAGCTGAAAAAATCAACAAAAATTCATATAAAAAACCTACCACTTTAATGATGTTATATCTTCTCTAATAAACAATAAATTTGATCACTAAAGCAAGCTCCGTAAACTAAAATAAGTGGAAATTAGACTTTTTGATGGAGCAAATTGTAAATATAAATATGACCTTAAGTATCAAGGTTAATTTCTGCGTATAACGTTGGGATAAATTTTATACTCGTATGACGTAAAGATAGAAAGTGCAATAAAATATTATTCCCATATCAGAAACAAAATTTATTGCTAAATAAGCGTATTAATTAAAATTATTTCACACCGAATGTTCCGTAACATCTTCTATTTAAAATTTAAACAATAAAGTTAATTGTTAGTAGGAGAGAGAATGAATAATCAACATAGTGAGCGTTTAAAGGCTGTTAGAGCTGAAATGGGTCGATTAAATATAGACGCATTTATTGTTCCTCATGAAGATGAATATTTTTTAGAAGAAGTTCCGGAGCATAATAATCGCCTAAAATGGTTGAATGGTTTTACCGGTACTGTTGGCGTGGCGGTTGTATTGAAAGAGACCGCGATTATATTTGTTGATGGGCGTTATAAGGTACAGGTTTCTGAACAGGTTGACGAACAACAGTATTATTTCCAAAATTTATCAGAATTTGAAAAGCATGATTGGTTAGGTAAAGCATTATCCACAAAATCACGAATTGGCCTTGACCCTAAACTACATACTTTTGCTTGGTATAATGAGTTTGTACAAGCTTGTACTCTGTACCAAGTTACTTGTGTGGACATTGCTAAAAATATAATTGATCAATGTTGGAAAGACAGACCCCATAAAAAGTCTAAGCCAGTTGAAATATTAGCAGATAAATATCATGGTAAACCAAACAAAATTAAAAGAACCCAAACTGGTGATGCTTTAAAGGCTAGTAATGTTGATTGTGCCATTATTACTAGTCTTGACTCTATTAGTTGGCTACTCAATCTAAGAGGGCGTGATGTTCCTTGTTTACCTGTTTTTTTTAGTACAGCTATCATTAATAAAAATGGCGACGTGATTTGCTTTTTGGCGTTAGAAAACATCACAGAAAATATTATATCTAGCTTTGATTGTGGAGTAAGTTTTAAGGCTGAACAAGAGAGAGATAAATATTTTCTATCTCTTACAAATCAGGTAATTCAAGTTGACCCTCAAAAAGTTAATGCGGATACGATGAATGTATTGCGAAATAATAGTAATACTATAGTTGAAAGTTTAGATCCCATAAGTCTGTTCAAAGCTCAAAAAAATGTCATTGAATTATCAGGTTTCAAAGCATGTCATTTACGTGATGCTAGTGCAGTAGTTAACTTTCTTGCATGGCTTGATGATAATATTAATTCAAAAGTTTTTTATGATGAAGCGGTACTTTCAAACAAATTAGAAAGTTATAGAATGAAAGATGCCTTATATCAACAGCCAAGTTTTGAAACGGTTTCAGCTTCTGGAAGTAATGCTGCTATGTGTCATTACAATCATAAAGATAGTATTCCAAAACTAATGACAAACAATAGTATCTATCTTGTTGACTCTGGCGCACATTATCTTGATGGATCTACCGATGTAACTCGAACAGTTGCCATAGGTAAGGTAAGTAGCGAGCAAAAAAGAATGGCAACACTTGTGTTAAAAGGTCATATTTCTCTTGCACAAATGAAGTTTCCTTATGGCACAACTGGCCAACATCTTGATGCCTTTGCTCGACAGTATTTATGGCAACATGGCTATGATTATGCCCATGGTACAGGGCATGGAGTAGGTCACTATCTTAATGTACATGAAGGGCCTCAACGTATTGCTAAGTTTAATAGTGAGGTGGCTCTATTACCTGGAATGGTTGTTTCTATTGAGCCTGGTTATTATCGTGAAAGCGAGTTTGGTATACGTCATGAAAATTTATATTTTATTAAAGAAAGCAAAGCACTTGCTGGTGCAGAAATACCTATGTTAGCGTTTGAAGTTTTAACTCATGTACCGTTTGATCAATCGTTGATCGATAATAACTTGCTAAGTCAAAGTGAAATTAATTGGCTCAATAATTACCATCAACAAGTTTATACTTATATTTCACCTCTAGTCCACGATACATCAAGTATCAACTGGCTTAGAAGTGCAACGATGGCCATATGACACAATAATCATGGCTAAAATAAAGTTTTAATTAAAATTAAAGTATAAATTTCAAAGGGTTATTTATCTTAGTGTGAAATGTGCTGTTTTAGATTATGAATACAAAAGATATTGCGCTTTTTATTCATTTTTTAATCAAATATTTTTTTCTCCTTACGTAGTATTAGATGTGTTGAAAATATAAATAAGTACTGATAACAAAAATAATAAGTACTAATAACAAATATAAAAAGTACTTAACACTAAATATAGAGGGTAGCCATATGTCATTAATCAATCAATTTCTTCCTAAGAAGATTTCGTTAGCAGTAATTATCGCTTTATCAGGAAGCGCAACTGTATATGCAGAAGAAGCAAGCACTAAGAGTAATGTTGAAGAAATTGAGAAAATTGTTGTAACCGCACGAGGAAGAAGTGAAACGTTGCAACAAATTCCAGACTCGGTCACGGTCTTTAGTGATGAAGATATCAAAGCCGCTCGTATCACATCGATTAAAGACTTTTCCTCGTTAACACCTAATTTAAATGTTTCAACCAACTTTCGATCTGGTCTCAATTTTGTCACGGTTCGTGGTTTGATCACACCGCAAGTAGGTGAAGCTCCTATTGCTTATGTTGTTGATGGTATTACTGTCCCTAATTTAGAGTTTATCAACCAAGGTTTGCATGATATTGAGCGAATTGAAGTATTACGAGGGCCACAAGGTGCCCTGTATGGTAAAAATGCGATTGGTGGTGCAATAAATATTGTCACAAAACAAGCATCAGATGATGTTGAAGGCAGTATTCAAGCCTCAATTGCAGAAGGTAATGACAAAAAGCTAAATGTTGCAGTGAGCGGACCTATTGTTGAAGATAAGGCTTACTTTAGGTTTTCAGCCAATTACCAAGATTTTGATGGCTTAATCGATAACTCTTATTTAAATGAAAAAGTTGATTATGTTGATGGGGCATTCGGTACTCAAGGTATGCTTGAGTTTTACTTGACTGATTATACAACACTAACCTTGCATGGTAACTATTCTAAGAAAACGCAAGGCAGTAATTATATGGCGTTTGTGGATGTTGACGAACTGGAAGATTTTTCTATCGAGCCTGATGCGAATGCAGTAGGGCTTGATGAATCAGAGCTTTGGTCTGTTTCAGCTAAACTTGATCATGAAACTGATAATGGTGACTTCACTTTTATCGCTTCAGCAAATGATTCTGACATCATGTTTTTCTCCGATGGTGACTTTACACATCAAGACGCGAGTGAAGACAATTTTTACTTCCCAATTACGCAAATAAACCCAATCGAAGAAGACTCTATCAGTGTCGAAACTCGTTTTACTTCTCCAGGTGAAGAAAGCTTTCGTTGGGCAATTGGTGCGTATTATGAATCAAAAGATAGAACCGTATCTTACGATCAAGTATGGGATTTAACGCCAACAGAGCGTGTGACTTATCAGATGGTTAAGGACAATATTTCAGAAGATCCAAGCTTAGTTTTTGTTGGTGAAAAAACAGTACAAGAAAGTAATGCTTACGCGGTTTTTGGCCAAGCAAATTATGACATGAGAGATGATTTAGAGCTAACAGTGGCATTACGTTATGACTCTGAAGACAGAGATGCTTTTGATGAGCGTGACCCAAATGCTTCCAAAGTGAATGATACCTTTAGCCAGTTACAGCCTAAAGCTTCACTTGCTTGGCAAATGACAGAAGATCACCTACTTTATAGCACCTATTCAAAGGGCTTTAGATCAGGTGGTTTCAATGAATACTCGCCAAGTGTTATTCGTAAATATGATGAAGAAATTTCAGACACTGTAGAGTTAGGGCTGAAAACAACATGGTTTGACGGCAAAATGTGGTTGAACATGTCGGTATTTCATATTGAACAACAAGATGCACAATTTACGCGTTTAAACCCTGACACTTTTACCTTAGAAAATTTAAATATTGATGAAGTGGCTATTGATGGTTTTGAACTAGAGATGTCGGCAACAATAACAGATAACTTAAGCATTAATTTTGGTCTTGGTTTAATCGATAATGAGATCACTAAAAATATAGGTAATGATATTCTTTCGGGTAGAGATTTAGCTCAAACAGAAGGGGGTACAATGCCGTATGTATCTGACTTTAATTTGAATGGCTCAATTGATTATTCACAAGAAGCATTTTCTGATTATGTATTTAAAGCTCGTCTTGCCTTTAATACACTTGGACCTCGTTCATTTGATATCTTCAATGAAGATACGGGTGAATCAGACACGCATACATTTTTGAATGCAAATTTCACCTTAGAGAATGAGCAATGGTCAGCTTCAATATTTGCCTCTAACCTAACTGATGAAGCTTCACCAGAAACGGTGTTTTTATTCAACCCACTAATCCGTATGCGCAACCAACCTCGACAAATTGGCGCACAAGTTCGGTATAACTTCTAGTATTAAACCAATCTCATGATGACAAGTAGAGCACTTGTCATCATGAGTTAATTCTTTTTTATTCAAATTTATATGTTTGGTTCAGTAATAAATTTTATCGCTAACTAGATAGAGTTAATTGTGGCTAAGTTTCAATTAACGTTGGTATATAAGGTACAAATTATGACAGTAAGAGTCGCAACAGATGTTGGTGGAACGTTCACGGATCTTGTCTATATCGATGAAGGTAATGTTAAAGCCGTTAAAAGTGATACAACCCCGCCAAATTTTGAACAAGGCGTAGTTAACGCTGCCATCAAAGCGGATATTGATTTATCAGAAGTTGATTTTTTTGCCCATGGCTCTACGGTTGTCATTAATGCAATAACCGAGAGAAAAGGCGTTAAAACAGGCTTGATTACGACAAAAGGTTTTCGCGATGTATTAGAAATTGCTCGTGGTAATACTCCTGATATTTTTAATAACACTTATCAAAAACCTAATCCTTTTGTTGAGCGTCATTTACGATTAGAAGTTGAAGAACGCCTTGATTATAAAGGAAACGTTGTTACACCTATTAATTTGAGTAATTTACAAAACGTGATTGATTACTTTAAATCACAACAAGTTGAGGCCATTGGTGTATGTTTTTTACATGCTTATTTGAATCCTGAACATGAAATTAAAACAGTCACCGAACTTAAACGATTATGGCCAGAAATTAATGTGATTGCTTCTCATGAAATTTCAAGCGAATGGCGCGAATATGAAAGAACAAGCACCACGGTATTGTCTGCTTATGTATTGCCGCCAGCGCAACAATATTTAGATAAGCTCAGAAGTAAACTGCGTGCTAACGGTTTAAAAAATGATCCATTTATTATGCAGTCAAATGGCGGAATTTCAACCTTACAGTCTGCTCGCGATAATCCTATTACATTAGTTGAATCTGGCCCTGTTGGTGGCATTTTGGGCGCAGCTGCTTATGGAGAAGTGATTGGTGATGGCAATATTATGGCACTTGATATTGGTGGCACTACAGCCAAATGTTCACTTATTCATGATGGTGCAACACGTATTACGACTGAGTATGTTTTAGAAAAAACCGCTAAAAAAGCCGGCTATCCAATTAAAACCCCCGTTATTGATATTGTTGAAATAGGTAACGGCGGTGGAAGTATTGCATGGATTGATGCAGCTAACAGTTTGCATGTTGGACCGCAAAGCGCAGGTTCTCTTCCTGGGCCGGTTGCTTATGGACGCGGCGGTACGGCTCCTACGACAACGGATGCTAATTTAATTACTGGCCGAATCAACAATGAAAATTTTGCTGGTGGAGAAATTCAGCCTGATATTCAGGCTGTTGAAGCCGCTTTTGATACTTTAGCGCAACAGCTAAATGTAAAGGCCATGGATGTTGCTCATGGTGTGCTAAATATTGCTAACTCTAATATGGTTAATGCACTTAAATTAATATCGGTCAATCGCGGTTACGACCCACGTGATTTTTCGTTAATGGCTTTTGGCGGTGGTGGTGCATTGCACGCAACGGCATTAGGACAAGAGTTAAATGCTCGTAAAGTCATTATCCCTCCATTCGCCGGTGTTTTTTCTGCCTGGGGAATGTTGATGATTGACTTGCGTAGAGATTATATCCAAACCCATAGGTTTAATATTAATAACCAAAGTAAATTGACAGTCATTAATGCATTTGAAGGTGTGATTTCAAAAGCTAATCTAGATTATAAAAATGATGGTATGGCACAAGATAAAGTCAAACATGAACTATACGTTGATGCGAGATATACCGGACAAGAGCATACCGTTAAAATTCATGTTCCTGATATTGCACTTGATGATGCCGCTTTTATTGCTGAATTATCAGAACGTTTTCATAAAACCCATCAACAAGAATACACTTTTAGATTGAATGATTCAGCAATTGAAGTGGTGAATATTCACCTTGTGGCTTTTGGCATTTTAGAAAAAGCAAAATTAGAAAAATTGCCAGGAGCACATGCCAACAACAGTGCTAATGCGGATATCGCATTAATAGGTAAACGCTTGGTTTATTTTGACAATAAAACTCAGCAAGAATCGGCAATTTATGATCGTGAAAAATTACAACCGGGCATGAAATTTAAAGGGCCAGCGATTATAGAAGAAAGCACCACCACCACCGTGGTATTACCAAATAACCGAGTAGAAGTGGATGACTTTGGTGGGCTTCATATTTACCTGCGCGATTAATCAGTGGTTGTAACCGTTTACTAAGTTGAGTACAAAATTATGAATAAACACGTTGATATATTTACGATAGAAATTATTAAAAATGCTCTTGTTGCGATTGGCGAAGAAATGTTTTTAGCGTTAAAGCGCAGTAGTAAAAGCCCTATTATTTATGAGTCTTTAGATTATGGTATTGGTGTTACCGATGCAGAAGGCCGCCTTATTTCTCAGGGGAATGGTATTCCTGGTTTTATTGGCACCTTAGATGCTGGTGTACAGAATATTATTGCTAAATTTGAAAGTGACAATATTTATCCAGATGATGTTTTTATTCTAAACGACCCCTATGCTGGCGGTGGTACACATTTATCAGATGTCTGTATGATTCGGCCTGTATTTTTTGAAAACGAACTCGTTGCATGGACCGCTAACAAGGCCCATTGGACTGAAATTGGTGGTAAAGATCCGGGCAGTTATAGTGCTGATGCTACTGAAATTTATCAGGAAGGTTTACAGTTTCCTGGCATTAAAGTTTTTGAAAAAGGTGTTCCAAATCAAGCGTTACTTGATTTAATAGAAGTTAACGTGCGATTACCTGAAATGACGTTAGGTGATTTACAGGCCTGTGCCGCGTCATTAAAAGTAGGGGAACAACGTTTTCTTGCCGTGATGGAAAAATATAGCAAACACGTTACTTTAACGGCCATTGATAAATTGCTTGAACACGGCGATTTAATGGTTTTAGAGAAATTTAAAACGCTTCCCAAAGGTGTTTTTGAAGCCCAAGATGTTATAGACGAAGATGGTATGGGTAATGGCCCCTTTACTGTAAAAGTGAAAGTTACCATTACTAACGATTTATTTACCCTTGATTTTACAGGCTCATCAGCGCAGGCTCCTGGCCCAATAAACTGTACTATGGGTGTATTAATATCGGCGGCTCGGGAAGTTTTTATGGGTATTGTTCAACCTGATGCCCCTGCAACCGACGGATGCTTTCGTCGATTAGAAGTTATTTGCCCTGAAGGCACTCTATTAACGGCGAAGCGTCCTGCACCAGTATCTTCGTATTTTGAAGCTATGGTATGTGCCGCCGATGTTACCCGCAAAGCGCTAGCGAAAGTAATGCCGGGTATTGTGACCGCAGGACAGTTTGGCTCGGTTTGTACGATGAATTTATCAGGAACAATGCCTGAAACAGGTGAACCTTACTTGTTAGTTGAGCCTTTAGTTGGTGGTTGGGGGGCTTCAGTTGGTAAAGATGGTGAGTCAGGCCAATTTTGTGTCGGTAACGGTGAAACGAGCAACATTCCTATCGAAATTACTGAGGCCCGTTATGGTGTATTGGTTGAACAGTATGCTTTTAATAATGATTCTTCCGGTGCTGGTGAGTTTAGAGGCGGCAATGGTGTCGTACTCGATTATCGTATACTGTCTGATAATGCTGACATTTCTAGCTTTTTTGGCCGCGGCATCACTGCGCCATGGGGTATTGACGAAGGCGCAGATGGCTCATGTAACTATGTAGAAGTTTTTGACTCAGATGGAAAAGCAAAAGCAAAATTTAGTAGAAAGAGTCGTTATGCGCTAAATAAAGGTGATTTATTACGATTAGTCACTGGCAATGGTGGCGGTTGGGGTAACCCGGCTAAAAGGTCTAAAATTGACGTACTAAATGATGTTAAAAATGGTTTTATTACAGAAAAAGATGCCAAGACTATTTATAATGTTACCTAGTGTGATTAAGACTAAATTAAAATTTTTGTCTGCAGGTTTCTGAAAAATGAGAGTAATTAATGTTGTATAACCTATTTGATAAAAGTAACTCAGATTTAAAGTATGGGCTAAGTGGCTTAGCTACAGCGCCTATAGGCTATCTTGTTTTATTATTTTTACCGGTCTATTTGGAAGTCGTTGGTATCAACTTATCTTTAACCGACCAGCAAATTGGTTGGTTAGCGTCTACAGACTCAATCGGTTTAGCACTGGCAACATTTGTTTTTTCAGTTTATATCAAAAAATTAAATTTTAGGACCGTATTACTTGTAGGTGTAGCGATTACAGTAGTCGGCAATTTACTTTCAGCCTTAATACAAGATTTTCTTGTCCTGTGTTTGGTGAGAGCCATCACAGGATTAGGTGAAGGAATGATTGTCGCTGTAGGCATCAGCGCTCTGGGCATGACAAAGAATCCCAATCGATGGTTTGGATTTTATACGGCGGCAATGGTGGTAGTGCAAGCGATTGGCTTAGTGCTAGTACCGATTATATATGATCATTATTTATTATCAGGCGTCTTTGTTGGTATGGCTTTGTTTTATTTACTACCGCTGGCTGTTATTAAACTATTGCCGTGTAAAAGTAATGATTATGACGTCGCAGAAGATACCGCTCGCCCTAAGTCAGAACCACCGAAGAAGTTACTTAATTTAGCTCTAATAAGTTTACTTTTTTGTTATATTGGCGTCTCTGGAGCATGGGCATATATGTCTTTAATGGGCACTAGTGTTGGTTTAACGTTATCTTTTGTATCGCAAGCACTTGCTTTGTCGATGGTTGCCGGTTTGCTTGGTGCTATATTTTTCGCCCTGATTGGTGATATGAGTAAAAAAATAGCACTCATGCTTATTTCTTTAATTCTCATGGCGCTTTCATTATGGGGTTTAGATAGTAATTTAACAGAACTACGCTATTTAATTGCTTTGTGTGTTTTTGCTTTCTTTTGGAGTATTGCATCAGCGCGAATATCTGCGGCGATTTCTGATGTTGATCACTCAGGTCAATATATCAGTGCGGCACAAACAGTGTTGGGTTTTGCTTATATTTTGGGGCCAATAATAGCTTCAACTTTAGTGCAAGATAGTGGCTATACAAAAGTCATCATGATGGGTTCGGTATTATTTGGCTTGTGCTTTATTTTCTTATTGCCTTTAGCGCGATTTAAAACTATCAATTTAGCGAAATAAGCGTAATCAACTGAACATAATAAGGTTTAGTTCAGTTGATTCATGTATTTCTAATAACGAGCTATAGAGTTGATAAGTATTTCATGTTCTAAATATTCTTTGTTTTCTGCTTTTTTATAAATTAAATCAAGAATTTCTCTACCTTTAATAATTCGTCCAAAAGCAGCGAATCCCAATCCGTCGTTGTATCGTTTTCCACCATAGTTTAGTTCAGGCTGGTCATTTATGCAGAAGAAGAAACTTCCATCTGCCGTACCGGGTTCAAACCTAGCCATAGAAATAGTGCCATCTAGATGTGCAATACCCGTCTCTTTTGTTGTTTCATGCACTATGCCCGCTAATAAATTTTGGTGCCCTGGTGGTAAACCTGCTTGAATAACATTTATTTTTGCGTTGGCATCCTCTGCTTGTTCAGCATTATTATTAGTCACTATTCTAAAAATGCTGCTACCATCGAATAATTGATTATCAACATACGTTAGAAAGTTAGTTACAGTGACAGGAGCTTCATTCAAAAATAGTTTGATAGTGATATCACCTAAGGGTGTTTTCAGTAAAACAGTTGGATAAGTATTCATCATAATTCCGATAGTAATTGTACTTTTAGATACGCTAACATTCATTATGATGAGTATTGAGCAAATATAATTTAGTATTTAAGGCTTTAAACACAATAATCTGCTTATTTTAAAGTAGTTTGAATAGATATATTCATAAGAGGGAAGCATGGCAAAAAAACACATAAAGTTAGACCGAATGAATCGCCGTATATTGTCAGAGCTTCAAAGTAATGCACGTATTAGTAATAATGACTTATCTGACGTCATAGGTTTGTCGCCAAGTGCATGTTTGCAGCGCGTGAAAGCGCTTGAAGATGCAGGTTTTATTATTGGATACGCTATGGTAACTAATGTTGATAAATTATGTGTTAATGTGAAAGCTTATGCACACTTTTCTTTAAAAAGTAATACTTATCAACATTGTGGAATATTCGAAAAAGGTATTAGAAAATACACTCAAGTAGTCGATTGTATGAAAGTTAATGGCGGTGTTGATTATATTGCCTTTATGATGTGCTCAACAATTGAAGACTTTAATCGTGTTTGTAATGACATGATGCAAGATACTTTAGGCATTGAAAAAATTAACAGCCATTTTGTTCTTGATACTGCAAAATGGTTTGGTGGCTACCCTCTTGAAACTCTAGAATGGAAAGCACAAGAAGAATAATAATGTACTAATTTTAGTTTATTGCTTATCTATGTCTGATCCAAGTTTTTACTTTAGAGGCGAAAGCTGAAATATTATGATAAATCTCCCTTTTGTCGGAGTTCTGAGTAGGGCGTTCGAAGCTAAGTCAGAAAATATAATACATTTATTTTTGACTATTATGTAAAAATTAGTGTTTACAAGCATAAGACCACCTTCATCTTTGAGCTTAAACTAGCCCCAACAATAAGTATTGAATTTATTACTTGCCTAAATAGCCACTTTTTCCAATAAAGTGGTCTTTAGTATT
>TARA_R110001599_G_scaffold112235_1_pt1 | contig 12032 bp, 11 predicted proteins | sample TARA_R110001599 | Tara Oceans TARA_R110001599 (sample SAMEA4398360) | marine metagenome | biome: Polar Biome; feature: [MES] marine water layer (ENVO:01000295) within the mesopelagic zone...; material: water (ENVO:00002006), including particulate matter (ENVO:01000060) such... | reverse complement strand
ACTCGTTAAACGGCACTCAACCAATGGCGCAAGTTACGGTGCAGTTGTCGGGCCTGACGCAGGCGACGCAAATCAGGCAGATGCTGCCGCGATCCCCGCTGGCCGCCTTGCAGTCCTGCGCGAGTAGCCACAACAACCGGGTCGGCGCATAGGTATTCAACCGGCTGCGCCGATATTCGCAGCCTTAACGGATGCCCGCATCCATTTGCGTCGAAACCCACCTTTTGGCGGGTCAAATATTGCAAGTCTAACCTTGGTTCGCGGCCCATGTGTTTGAAGTCGTCAGGTGGGCAGACTCAATCCAGGCCGGCCCACCGAAACGCACAAAACTAGTCTTGCAGTGGTCCTAAAATATCAACCTCAGTCGCCTTAATCTGAAGGGCTAAATATTTTGAATTGATGCGGCAATGCGGGAGCGCGCCCGCCATAAACCACAGGCCTTCATGTGGGGTTCGCCGAAACATGTTGTTCAGTTCTCCATCTTCGCCCAAGCCCCAGACATCTCCAACTTGGTCGGCTACTTTGGGGCCGAGGGCGCGTCGCACCAGCTCTTTCTGGGGATAGTATCCCGTCGCTAGCACAATCAAATCAGCAGGAACCGTCGATCCATCTTTTAGGGAGGCACCCTCGGCGACAAAACTGTCGATGTCTTCGTAATGCAGAAGGTCTATCTCGCCGTTGATCATTAACCTAGAGCTGCCAGCGTCAAGATTGTATCCGCCTCCACGGCGGAAATATTTCATTTGGTGACCGGTTTCATCCTCACCAAAATCCACCTTGAAGCCAATCTTTTTCAGCCCCTCTAGCATATCCTTGTCGAGCTTGATCATGCTTTGGGTCGCGACCTTATACCCTTCGATCATCAGTGCTGGCGTCGTGGAAGAAACGATCAGATCGCAATCTTCTAGCGGGGGGCCCTCGTCCCAGACGGCTTCGTTAAGCCGCGCACTGGGGTCGATCGATGCTACAGTCGTTGAGCCTCGTTGGATGATCGTCGTTGCGACCCCGTAACTGTGCAGATCAAGCGCAATATCATTGGCACTGCTTCCGGTACCCACGATGAATGCACGCTTGCCCTTCCACGCCTCGCCACTTTGAAAGCCCTCTGAATGGATAACATCCCCTTTGAAATCGGAAAGACCAGGCAACTCCGGTATAAAAGGATAGCTGCTGACACCGTTTGCAAAGACTAGATGCTTTGGCTTCACGGTTCTCTCACTCCCGTCGCCGCTGCGCAGAACGACTGTCCACGTCTTTGTCGTAGCATCCCATTCACCTGATGCGAATTCGGTTTCAGTCCAAGTATTAATTTCCATCGCATCGGCATAGAACTCGAACCAATTTCCCAACATGTCCTTCGGAATATACTTTGGCCATGTCACGGGAAAATCCATATACGGCAGGTGGTTCAGGTGGATGCTGTTGTGAAGCGCAAGCGAGTGGTAGCGGTTTCGCCAGCTGTCACCGATCCGCTCGGCTTTTTCAACGACAAGGTTATCAACGCCAAGCTGGTTCAGGCGCGCCGCGATGGACAGACCCGCTTGGGCACCGCCGACGATCAGAACCGTTGGCTCACGGTCCTCATAGGCGACGGCCCTACGCCGCGCATCAAGCCAGTTATCCCCACCAAAATTTCTGGAATACGCCGAACCGGTGGGGCGGCGATCCCCGACGGTTTCTTCGTGGCCGATCAATTCCTCAAGCGCGGTCGAGATGTGCCAAGCCTTGGGAATACTTAGATCACTGCCCTCACGCATAAGACGAATGACCCCTGCGCAGCGCCCCACCGCAGTGGAGAAGCCAAAGATCGCTTCAATGCTGTCGCGTGCAAAGCGCGTGGCTTCGCGTGGTGGTTTACGACCGGCGGGAAGGTGAAAATCTTTTGCTTTTGTAACGGTTTGCATGTCTATGAGGCGCGCCACCACATCGTCTCGCCCCCGCTCCGAGGAAAAATCCCACGTAAAGGCAAGGATGTCGCGCCAGTGGCAATCCTCGACAAACAAGTCGGCAAGTTGCGCGGCGTTGCCCGCTGCCAATGCGCTTTCAAACGACTCAAGCCAGCGTTTTACGGCCCGCGCAGGGCGCGTGGACGAGGAGTTGTTTTGTACTGCTTCTGATACATCGTTCATAGTATGGCCCTTTGGTCATTTATGTGTTTGCAAAATTCAGGAAAGAACGCTCGCGCTCGCCTGCGGGGGTTGGCTGGCGCCAAGCCCCAGTGCGAGAAAGCGTGATATGGTTTCCACTGTCGGTGCGGCATTCAAGATCAGCTTGTCCATCGGCAAAAACCCATGAAGCATCCCCTCGACCCGCCAAGTTACGGTCGGCACACCGGCCTCGATAAGACGCCGTGCGTATGCCTCTCCTTCGTCGCGCAGGGGATCGTGGCTAGCTGTCAAAACCAAGGTGGGTGGCAAGCCCGCTACGGAAGCGGTGCGCAAGGGTGACGCCCGCCAATCCTCCCAGTCTGTGTCGCCCAAATAATGTTTACCAAACCATCGAAGGGTCGCTCCGGTTAAAAGATAACCTTCAGCAAAGCTGCGCTGCGACGCGGTATCCATCGCCATATCGCAGACAGGATAAAGCAAGAGCTGATACGCCAAGGGCGGTCCCCCAGCATCACGGGCCGAAACGGCCGCAACGGCGGCAAGTGTGCCACCCGCACTGTCGCCACCGACGCTGATCCGGTTTGGATCAAAACCTAAAGCCGCAGCCATTTCCGACAGAATGTTTACTGCCGTTGAAGCGTCCTCGATTGCCGCGGGGAATGGATGCTCCGGTGCAAGGCGATATTCGACCGAGGCGACAGCGCAGTTAGCCCCAGCGGCAAGCCTGCGACACAGCCCATCATGAGACTCGATACCGCCCAGCACCCATCCTCCGCCATGAAAATATATCAAAAGCGCGGCGGGGCCCGCGTCTTTCGGCTGCGCGCGGTAAAGACGGATTGTTATCGGGCCGCCTGGGCCTTCAATCTCGAAATCCTCAATCGATGCGACAGCCTGCGGTGGTCCCATCGTGGCATCGCGGCCAGCTGCGTAGGCCGCCCTTGCCTGCCCCACGCTCATCTCGTGGTAAGGGGGCCGTCCTGAATTACGAATGATATCAAGAATGTTCTGGGAATCCGGGTGAAGTTTCATTTGTACCCCCTCATCGCGTCACAGTGGTTAGTCAGGTCACCGCAGCAAACCGAAACGCCTGAATCGGAGGGAGTCGTAAAGCATCGTACATTCGGCATTTGGTGTCTCTTTCCCAACAAAACTCTCGGCCATGGCCGGCCACGCAAATTTAATTGCGGTCGACCTCTGCGCGTTTCTGGGCCGCGCAAGGCCTACCAAGCGGTCTCAAGTATCTTCAAAATATCGTTCCGGTGCCCAACAGGACGCGGATTGCCAGATGCCTGACCGCTTGCAATCACGGTATCTGCAATCTGAGAAAGCTGGTCGCGTTGCACGCCGACCTCACGCAATGTGGTCGGCTGGCCAAGTTCGCGTATCAATTCAAGAAGTGCATCTGCCGCATCCCCGCCCGGGCGCCCCAACAGCTCTGCGATCAAGGCCTGACGGTCCCGTGTATCGGGCTTGTTGAAACGCAAGGCGGCCGGCAGCAAGACGCACGAACAATGTCCATGTGGCACCCCCGCGATTGCGGAAAGCGAATAGCTGATGCCATGGCTCGCGCCATGCTGTCCCCGCCCCATCCCTACCGTCGATAGCCAGACCGCCATCTGCGCGTTCAAGCGTGCCTCCAGATCGGCGGGATTTTTAAGTGTGGCGCGCAGGGCGACCTGCATCATCTTCAATCCGTGCATGCAATTGGCGTCGGTGAAGGGATTGGCCTTTGGCGAATAGATCGATTCAACCGCATGATCGATCGCCCGAACTGCTGTGGAAAACCAAAGATTATTGTGTGTATGTCGCGCGACAGCCGGATCAAGAATGACCGAAACCGGAACGAGCGACGGCCCGATGTATAAGTCTTTTTTATGGCGCTTGTCGTCTACCGAACCTGCCGTGGTGGTAAACTCAGCGCCAGAAAGGGTCGTAGGAACAGCGATCTGACGGATCTCTCCGCTTGCGAAGCCCGGATTTTCAAGCCCGCCTTGCGCGTCCCGGCGCAGATGGAACGCGTCAAAGTCATCGTGGCTGCGTATGTCTTCAGCAAGCATAAGCTGAATCATCTTTGCCCCATCAATTGAAGAACCACCGCCTACTGAAACAATCAGATCAGGGCGGGCTTCGCGCGCCTTTGCAGCCGCCTTTAGCAAAGCGGACCGTGGTGAGTGGGCGGGCATCTCATCGAAAATATCTATGAAGCTTTTGCCCAGCGACGCTTTAATGTCATCAATCACCGGTGTATGGTGACTAAGCGTGTTAGAGCACATGATGAAAATGCGATTTGCGCCAATCTGCGCCATTTCATTGGCCAGTGCCTCGGCCACTGGAAACCCGAATATAACGCGTTCTTGCGGAAACTGTTGCTGTATCCCTTGCATTCGTTCCTCCCTTAGGCAGCTTATTCGGCTACGCATGCCTGCTGATCATGGGTGTTATTTTCACAGACTCGGAGGAACTTGATAACCGACATTTATGGAGAACCTTCTTCTCGCAAAGTGAAATGAATGCGGCTTGTTGGATCACGGGGCGCGCCAGTAAAACACACACCATGAAGCCTTGCGGATCGGAAACTAGAGAGGCCAAAGCCATCACTGTTCAGTGGAGTAACCCTGAATTTTCGCACAGCTTCGCATCGCTGTTGCGCTGTACTTTTGAGGATGGTTGGCCACTACAGGGAGCGGAAATGATCCACACAGAAGTCTACGAATGCGCGGATCTTGGGAGAAACATATCGGGACTTGTCGTAGACAATATAAAAATTGTGATCAAAGGTACTGGGGGTGGTCGAATAGTCCTGCAAAACATGTACCAGTTTTCCTGACGCAAGATCTGCTTCGTAAACCCATATCGGCAACAGGCAAAGCCCCAGCCCGTTAACGACCGAACAGTGCAAGATGCCGGTATTGTTGACCTGAAGCGACCCAGAAACAAGAACTTCGATATCCTCTTGCCCCGATTTCCGAAACTTCCACAGAGCACGGCCATCATCATACCTGCCATCCAAATAGGTCAGGCAGTTATGGTCGAGCAAATCGTTCGGTTCGGTAATGGGAGGATGAGAAGCAAGATAATCCGGCGAGGCGACAATAACGCGCGGGGAGGCATCCCAAAGACGCCTGACCGCAAGCGAAGGCTCATCTAGGTTTCCAAGCCTGATCGCCACATCAATCTTGTTTTCGATCAAGTCCTGGTGCTCTTCCGTCAGCCAGATTTTTAACTCAATATCAGGATATTTGCGCTGGAATGCGACCATCGCGGACGACAGGTAATTTACGCCGATGCTGGTTCTTGTGTGGATATGAAGCAGGCCTCGAGGCGCATCTTGGTGCTCTGACACCACCGCTTCTAGTTCGTCCATCTTATCTATTATTACACGCGCGCTCGCCGCGACGGTTTTACCCACCTCGGTCAAGGTTAATTTGCGACTTGTACGGTATAGTAGCTGAGCCTGAAGATCACTTTCCAGCATTGATATGCTGCGTGAAACGGCTGCTGGAGAAAGTCCAGACTGGCGCCCGGCTGCTGAAAAACTGCCCGCCTGAAGAACTTTCAAAAAGAGCCTGATATTTCGAACTGACTCCATTCTGCCCCTCAAATCTTAGTCATAGCGCTTGCTGATCTGGCTATCGAACATCACCGTATCATGAAAGAATTTCGGGGCCAACTTGCGTCGGGGTGCTCCTAGGCTCGATCAACATATTCTCACGATCTTCAATTTCCTTTTGAGAGCCCTTAGGGGAAAGCGATAATTTCTTGTGTCATTTGCCCCCTTCATTCCTCTGCGTCAGAGATAGCTTGCCGACAAAGTCTGGTTGATACCATCGCGCTTTAACTCTGCGCTGCTTCCCTCCATCACAATTTTACCGCTGCGCATGACATACCCGTAATCGGCAACCTTTAGTGCCATCGTAGCCATCTGCTCTGCAATAATCACAGTGGTGCCACTTTCCCGAGCAAATTCGGAAATGAAATCATAAATCTGCGTCACAATAATAGGTGCCAATCCAAGCGAAGGCTCGTCTAAAAGCAAATGGCTTGGTGTTTGGATAGTGGCACAAGATAGGATCACCATTTGTTGTTGCCCCCCACTTAAAAGACCCGCGGGTATGTTCGCTTTTTCTGCAAGGATCGGAAAGCGATCATAGATGTCCCTAATTCCTTTCTCCAAGGCGATCTGCCGACGTCCAAAGCGCCAAGCCAAGTCAAGGTTATCTCGTACGGTCAGGTGCTTGAATATCCTGCGCCCTTCCATGGCATGCGAAATGCCTCGGGATGCGCGTTTCTCTGCGGGGACTGCATTGATGGGGTCATTGTCCAATCGCAGTTCACCGCTTTTGATCGGAGCGATCCCGCTGATCGCCTTTAGAATCGACGATTTTCCCGCACCATTCGCGCCCAAGATGGCAGTGGTCTTTCCTGACTGCGCAACGAATGACACATTGCGGACGGCCTCGACCGCACCATAGTTAACCGACAGGTCTATGCACTCGATCATGATACCCCTCCTTCCACGTCATCCCCTAGATAGGCGCTGATGACCGCTTGATCTTTTCGCATGCCATCAATGTCACCTCGATAGATCACCTGACCGGCATCCAGGACAACAACATCGTCAACCAAATCCGCAAGGAAATCCATGTGATGATCAATGAGTAAGATCGTCAGTCCGTTTTGCTTCATGGTCCGGATAACCCGTGCGAGCATCTCCATCTCTGCCTCCGACAAGCCGGCTGCGGGCTCATCCAGAAACAGCGTGTGTGGGCAGGCAATCAGGGCACGCGCAACCTCTGCCATTCGGCAATAGCCATATGGCAAGGCATCAATCGTCGTATCGGCATGATCGGTTAATTCGGTCAGCGCCATTACCGCGTCAATTTCCGCAAGAAACTTGGCCTCGTTTTGAGTAGCAGACGGCAGTGACAAGACTGCGGCCATGCTGGAATGACCAATCAAACGGTGCGCCCCAAGAAGCAGGTTTTCGCGTACTGTAAAGCTAGGAACCAGCCGTGGGTCTTGAAAGGTTCGCACGACACCCAAGTCGACAACTTTGTAATCGGGCAAACCCGAGATGTCCTTACCCGCGAGCATGATCCGGCCTTCGGTTGGTTCGTAGATGCCACACACGACGTTGACGAGTGTGCTTTTTCCAGACCCGTTTGGCCCGACCAGCGCAGTGATCCGCCCCGGTGCCAAATCCAGCGACACATCGTTCAGTGCCGTCAGTCCGCCAAACCGCTTCGTCAGTTTCTCTACCTTCAGGGCAACCTTCCCGGATTGAGCATTCCACCTGATCGCCTTGTCAGGCAGTTCATCCGCAGCACGAAGTGTCGCAGGACGGATAAACCTAGGTGCCGAAAACAAAAGACCGCCGATTCCTTTAGGTAGCACAATAAGAGAAAAAGTGAGGATCACGCCGTAAATGATGAATTGATATTCGGCGAAAGCCTGCAGCGCTTCGGGAAGGAAGGTAAAGAACGTTGCACTGATGACCTGACCCGCGATAGAACCGAAGCCGCCGACGATAGCGATCACCAGTACCTCGATCGAGCGATTGACCCCAAAGCTTTCTGGGCCAAGGTAGCCGACCAGATGGGCATAGAATGCACCCGCGACCCCCGCCAATGCGCCGCTTAGGGCATAGGCAAGTTGTTTTGTGGTCCCCCGCGAGATGCCTATGCTGCCAGCCGCCAATTCATTGTGCTGTACAACATAGAACGAACGGCCCAGAAAGCTGCGCGTCAGATTGCTGAGCATCCAAATGATGATCAGCGTTGCGGCGAGGACCAGCCAGAAATAACTTACCTGATCAAGCTTGATGCCAAGGATGCTCGCTGATTTTAGCGCTGCTGATGGCACCCCGCTTAGACCCATTGTGCCGCCGGTCACGGAGACCCATTCGCGAACGACTTCGAAGAAGATCATGCCAAACCCAAGGGTCATCATCGCGAGATATACTTCTCGTACGCGACCGGCTGGGAACGATAAGAGATAGCCAACAACACCAGCAATCAAACTTCCCAACGGGATTGAGAGAGCAAGGTCCCACCCGTAGGTTTTGGTCAAGATCGCAGAGCCGTAGGCACCAAATCCAAAGAAACCCGCCTGCCCAAGTGAAATCTGCCCCGCAAGCCCGGTGAGCACATTGAGCGACTGCGCAAAGATCGTCGAAATCAGCACGAAGGTCAAAATCTGGACGGTGCCTGTGTCCATCCAACGCGCTCCGACGGCCAGTACCAAGGCAGACATGATTATAAGATAGGGATTGCCAATAAATGTCGTGAACTGTTTGCGAAACCCTTTCATGCTTTATTCACCTCGCGCTGACTGAAGATACCTTGGGGCCGAATTGCGAGCATGATCATCAGTAAGGCAAAGGCGACGCCATGTTCCGCAGCCGAAGAAATGTAACCGCCGACAAGTTTGCTTAATACCCCTACCAATATGCCCCCGACCAATGCGCCGAAAGAACTGCCCATGCCGCCCACCACTGCGGATACAAAACCGAAAAGCACAAGATTGAAACCAAAGGCGGGATCTACTGTACCCCCGATCTGCGCCACAAGGATACCGGCCACCGCCGCTAGTACAGCCGACAGGACAAAAGAGATCGTCACTATCCTACGGACGGGAAGACCGTTTACTGTCCCAAGTTCCGGATCAAGCGATACGGCACGCACCGCATGCCCCCACATGGTACGACGCAGAAACATCTCGATCGCGAGGATGAGAACGACAGAGACCGCCAGAACCAGAATATACTGATGGGCCACGAACAACCCTCCCACCATGAAAAAATCGGAGGAAGAAAAGATGATTGAGGGGAATGCAACAGCTTGCGATCCAAATTCCCGTGCCGCCACACCTTGCAAGAGAATACCCAAGCCCAGCGTGGATACCACCCACCCCATGCTTCCCGCGCCATTCAAAGCAGGTCGTACGATCCGTTCGACCGCTAGGCCGATCACCACGGCCAATATCAACGCGCAGATTAAAAGCAGCACCATTGAATAGCCTAGGGCCGCGAAATAAGCGACAAAGATTGCGCAGATCATCATGACTGATCCGTGGCCAAAATTTAGCGTCTTTGTCGTTAGAAAAGTCAGGTTTAAACCCAAAGCAACAAGCGCGTAGATAGAGCCGACGCTTATCCCGGCCAACAATAGCGAAAAGAAAAAGCCCATCATTCATCCTCCATGGCGGTGGAACGCTTTTAACCATATCAGTCGGCCAAAATATGGCCTGCCCGACGGCATCGTAGAAAGCGGCGGCAGAGTTTACCCCTGCCGCCGCGATTTACCGATGAACTGGTTATTTTTGCGCCTCAAGTGGCTTTAACGCCATGCCGTTATCAGTGGCACGCATCTCGTACATGGTTAACCCATCCACTGTCAGGGCGTCATGCTTGGCCTCGGAGAAACTGATGGATTCGACTGAAGCACCGGGAAAATCGGTGATTTTTTCCATCTCAGCCACGACTGCTGCTGCCTCTGTTGAGCCTGCGTTCTTGATCGCTGTGAACAACAGGTTGGCGCAGTCATATCCAGAACCAACTGTGGTTGCGATCGGAATTTGTGCACGGTCTTCTTCCGGACCCCACCAGCGATCTTTGCCGTGTTTTTCCACATAAAGGTCAAGAAACTTTTGGGTCTCAGTGGGATAAGGATCTACACCCATCGTTGCCGAGCTAGCGGCCCGTGTTCCGTTCACAAGGTCTCCCGCGCCTTCGATATAGGGTGGTGTCACACCACCAGCGGTACCAACCAGGGGAATGGTGACGTTCAACCGCGCCATATTGCGGCGAATGACTGCCAGATCGGCCCCAAGACCCACAACCACCAGAACCTCGGCACCTGCGCGTTGGATGCGTGCCAGTTGCGCCGTCATATCCGGAGCACGCTGATTGTAGGTTTCGACGGTGATCTTTGCATTGCCGTCAAGTTCTTTCAAACGACGCTCAAGAATTTCGGATCCAGTGACCCCGTACCCTGTGCTCTCATGCAGAATACCAATGTCGGTGTAGTTTCCACTCAAAGCTTCTGCCAGCTTTTCAGCCTCTACAGTGTTGCTGATCGCAACTGAAAAGACGTTTTTGCGCGGGGGTGTCCCTGCACCATTTGGATAGATGATCAGGGGCGTTTGTGCCTGTGCATTACAAACCGGGCGCCCGTCGGCCTCGAGCATATCAACGACGGCCAATGTAGGGCCACTGCCCGACGGCGCGATAATCGCATGCACATCAGGGTTATCAAGAACCCGGCGCATGTTCTGAACCGCACGGTCGGGGACCAACTGATCGTCCAATGCTTCGCCAATCGCAACAGGTCTGCCATTGATACCACCGTTTGCATTCCATTGCTCTACAGCGATTTCTACCCCTCGCCGTATCCCTTCCCCAAATTCATTGAACGGCCCGGTGATCGCCGTCGTGAATCCAATTTGAACCGGCCCTTCTTGAGCGATGGAACTGCCCGCCATCATGACCATTGCTACGCTTGAATAAAGAGTGCTGCGCAGGATGCTTCCTGGTGTGTATTTCATGTTTATCTCCTCCCTAATTTACCCGAGACTTTGAAGTCCCTTCAGGTATTCGCTTGTAGTGTACCTTTTGAATGAGCAGCGCTGACTTCCTCCAAAATCGGTAGGCTGCTGGTGATTGTGTGAATGCCCAAGACGCTAATCAGCTCGAAGATTTCCATGATCTCTCGTGCGGTCGCGCCGTATTTCAACGCATTACGGATGTGAATGCGTGTTCCAGGTGCGTAAAGATGGGTCGTGGCCGCATCTATCGCTATGTAAATGAACTCTTTAACCTTCGGCTCCAAGGTCCCGGTCCGCCACGGGACTGATGAAAATTCGCTATATGCCTCAAAATATTCCGGAGAAAGCCGCAAAACCCCCTCCCAAACTTCGTCCCAATATCCACGTGCCGCGACAAAGCTTTCTTTCAGCGTAATCTCTTTGGCGGTCAGCGGACGGTTGGTCACATCGTCCATGCCTGCCGCTTGCAACTCTTCCAGCAAGATCGGAACCCCCATGGTGCAGGAATGCACCCCAAGAACCGAAGTCAGCTCCAAAACCTCAAGAATTTCATCAGTTGTTGCGCCATACTTCATGGCGTTCATCATGTGTATCTTGGTGCCGGGATCGTAAAGATGGGTCGTGGATGCGTCGATTGCAATATATAGAAACTCCCGAACCTTCGGCTCAAGCCCTTCGCGCAGCCACGGCACCGAAGAAAAGTTTTTGTATGCCTCGAAAAAGTCGGGGTCACGCTCTAGCAACCCGTCCCAAACGTCACTCCAATACCCGCGCTGCTGCGTAAAATCCTCTTTCAGCTTGCGCTTTCTTTCCTCGTCTTTTGCCAATTGTTATCCCTCCCAAGATACGTTTTATTGCAGAATTCTGGGCACCCAATTTGTTGATAGCCGTCGGCGCTCTCGCGCCGCCCAACCAATGCAATATCCAATCTACTGTCACGATATGGCCGGCTACCTGTCGGCAACAGAATCAAAATCATCACACGATCTTTGCGCAAGACGCAAAGATCGTGTGATGATCCTATTGCGTCACGGCCCAGCGAAGCCCATGCCAGTATCACTCGCAAATGTGCACCCAAGGGAAATACGTGCGTCCCGCACTCGTGAACGGCCCTTTAGTCGCTTGAGCATGGGGGGCTTGTCACATGACTGATCAAAACTCACGGCCTTGACCGCAATCATGCCGACGCTGTGGCCAATGCCCGTTGTCAGAACGCCATGGCCGCTTGGGCCTAACAGCAGCCAAACGAATTCTGGCCGCTTAGCAGACCAACGTAATCTTATACAGTGCCGCCGCTGCTGCCTGCGGCAGGTTTCATTCGGACGACCGACCGGGAGAGGTTCTGAGTGAATTGCCCTGTTACCAACGCTACGTGAT
>TARA_R110001599_G_scaffold10207_3_pt1 | contig 12032 bp, 10 predicted proteins | sample TARA_R110001599 | Tara Oceans TARA_R110001599 (sample SAMEA4398360) | marine metagenome | biome: Polar Biome; feature: [MES] marine water layer (ENVO:01000295) within the mesopelagic zone...; material: water (ENVO:00002006), including particulate matter (ENVO:01000060) such as...... | reverse complement strand
AATAAAATTTGTAATACGAAAGATATACTTAACGGTCTTACAGGTTATTCATTTAAATGGAATGAAACTTCTGGCAGAGAAGGTACTGATTTAGGTGTTATAGCTCAGGACGTTAAGGAAGTATTACCTCAGATCGTACAAGAAAGAGAAGATGGTTATCTAGCAGTTGACTATCCAAAGCTTATACCAGTTCTTATTGAAGAGGTTAAGCGATTAAGTGATGAGGTAGATAAGTTAAAGAGTATTCAAACTTTTTAAAAAAATTATCTCCAAGCTTTGACTCGCCACTTCCATTTATTATATGCTGTCGCGATAACGGAGGTGGCAAGGCCCGGGGACGTGACATAAACATATCCATATGTTGTAAATTTAAATTGGGATGAAGTAAAGTATAGTGTTGGCCCATGATTATTTGAAATGTTGTTAGGTGAATTAAATGGTATTTCATCTCCTACTACATAACCTTGATCATCTGAAGTACATATCATGGTAACATACGTGAATGCTGGAGACCCGCCTAAGTTGTGGTCAATTGGTGTAATAATAGCACTACTAGTATTTGGTGCAACAAATTCAGTTTCAAAGTATTTACTGAAAGGAAACGCGATTCCTTGTGTCTTGGTATCTACTAATGTAGAATTAGCCGAAGTTGTCGGTGTCGTATCTGGTAGTTTAATACTAGTGGCTGTTACTTGAGGGTTAAGAGTCATTGAACCAGCACCATCGAACTGAAAATCATCAGATACCTTCAACCCAATTTCGGTACTCGTTAATGTAATATTGGCGGTTTGACCATTAGCGTCTGAAGCTGATAAACCAGGCCCTACTATTGGATTGAATTGCTCAACATCATCAGGCTTGGCTTTTATAATATAACGCGTTACTGCGTATGGTTGTACATTGTTATGAGGTGTAGTGCTAGTGGGAGTCACTGTTTGACCATTTTCATCAGAAGCGCCACCTGCATATGTCGTAAATCCGAATCTATTATTATCACTATCGATACCACCATTACTACCTTGGCCAGGAGTGGCTGCAGAATATCCCCAGCGACCGTTAAAAATGCTACTGGCTTCACCGAACGATCCTACGTGTCTATGAGCCGGCATTTGATTATACGTTAAAGCATTTTTATATTCGCCTCCAGTGGATCCAAAAACAAAGTTAATACTCTCGCCTCTAGTACTATTATCTACCCCAACACCGGCGCCGAGAATAGTTCGACCTTTTAAATTGGGTAGGTAAAATTGAGTCCCGGCATTTTCACGGGTACCCCAGGTATCTCCCAGTGCTGCGCTTAACTCCGGATATACAGACCCTTCAAACTTACTACCGTCGCATTCTAGCCATTTGTCAGATGGGACGGTGCCGGCACCAGCCCATGGCATGATTGTACCGACTGGTACTATTTCTGAAAAGACTAAGGACGTGGAGTCTCCAGGGACCGCCTCCTCCCATGTTAGCGTGCCGTTACCATTAGTTTTAAGAAACTTATTTGCAGTCTGGGATGATGGCCAAAAATATGTTTCAGTATTAAGTGTCGTTTTACCGGATCCAACTATTATAGAACCATGTGTCAGATCTGAAATATCAAGAATCCCAGGCTTTATCGTTAAACATTGAACAGTAAATCCGCAATTATTATTTAAAACTCTACTATCAACACTATTACTACCAAGTACAGGGTTATTAATGGTGCATGATGCGATTTGATTACATGTTATAGTATTACTCGCTATTTTCGAACAATCTACTTGGAGAGGTGCGATTTTATCGCTCGTTATAGCATTATTATTAATATTAACTTCCTTAACGATATTAGGCGTTAAAAAATTGTCAAGAGTAATCTTTTTTGTAATACCTTCGTCGCCTACATTTTCCCTATCATTAACAATAATATGGTTCAAATCATTATTACATGATATTAAATTTAATTCGGAAATCTTTATATCGGTTGCCATAATATTATTTATTATAAAGCTCTAATTAATAATGCGTCTTTATCAGTCTTCATTCTATTAACAGCGCTTAGCCCTGTTAATCCAGCTGAACCATACGGGTTAGTAGTATAACTATAGTCGAAATCAGTAAAATCAAATGCTATTAACGGTGTTATACCAGCTGAAGCCGTAGATACTGTTGTTGTATATGTCTTTAATGTAGCTTCCGGAGGCATTAAATTACTCTGAAATAAGCTTATAGTGTTTGATGTCTTTTCAATAGACCTAAATTCTGAACCTATTAAATTATTATCATTAAGCAGGCCTGTAATAGCATTCTGCAAGGTTTCTATCGATGGAGCTACTATAAAATCACTCGATAATAAAATTGACGATGTATTTGTCGCGTATGTATATCTTAGAGGCTCGCCGCTAACGCCGAACGCTAATGTATATAAATTACCACTCTTACCCTGTAATGTAAACCCGGAGCCTGAAAGCGCAGAAAGACCGAAGTTTGTTATATCAGCTTCTAACGATATTTGGGTCTTATACCTATAAGTATCAGATAATGAAATTATCTCTGGGTCAGTATTAATATAAATACTATCGTCAAAAATAACCGGGTCAGTAAGTTCGATAAAGGTGCAAGGATACACAATATTCTCACTCGACTCAATGTTAAATAACGGAGTAGCTGAACCCGCGACAGTAAATAGCTGGTTGTTTATAATCTCGAGATTTTTCTCAATCATATTCTCCGCTGATTGCTTAAAAATAATATTATGAGTTGCTGATAGTGGTTTATTACCTCCATTAGAGAGATATTTGATAATAGCTGTAGCTGTTAATTCTGAAGCAGTGGTACTTGTCTGGTAATACGTATGCTCAATAGCACTCACTGGTATACTCTTTGGGAGATTACCAGAAAAAGTAGGATCAATTGTCAGTCCCGTAGAATTATCACCGTAGTTAAATACAATTCCATATATACCTAAATTACCTAAATCTATATCTTCGATAATAAATTTAACATCCGTAGGCCCCTGTATTGCATGCATCTGAGTAAACACACTATCCACCGCCGGTGTCCCGCTCGATAAAGTTATAGTTAGTGAATGTCTAGAGGTTAAGTGTGCCATTTGTTACGATTTGGGTTGGTATTGATGAAAGAGATTGAGTTGTAAAGTTATTTGCTAGTTCAGCGCCCTTATAAAAATTGGATGTTGTATTGTTGTTAGTGGGCCCTATAACGAAGTTTTTGGTTATCTTTAATTTATTACCTTTTATCTCAAAAACAAGTACATGGTAATGATCGACGTTATTAAGATCAGCAAAATCTGTTAGAAGAAAGAATTTATTTTGCTTTTTGTTAAAAGCTAATTTCATATTTCTGACCTGAACGATGTTTGAACCAACATTAAAAGTAAAATTTTCTGCAAAGTAACTTCTGTTTGTGGTATTTTCATCAATTACATTGACTTCAGTCTGAGTATCTAAATTATACTTAAAAATCGAAAAGTTAAATGTCCTGAAATTAGTAGGAGATGTCGTTTCGCCGCTTTCTGCTTTTATTGTAAATATTTCGCTGCCTACTCTTACAGGGTTACTGATGTTACTAATCCGAGTACTATCTTGCGAGATTACTATACCTGGTGTAACCTTTTTTACCCGGGATACGAATATCTTAGATGCAAAGGTACTATCTTCATTATATATGATATTTTCAGTTATAAGATAATTTAACGTTCTTATATAAAAAGTATTTTTGAAGATATCTATATCAACAATAGCGTTGTTTAGTTCATTATAAATGGCGGGGTCGAATATATATTTACTGAATACGCTGCTTAGTGCAGACCCCACGGTTTGATAACTATCTTTCAGAGTATTGTATAACAATATATTCTTGATAGCACGCTTTGATGAATCTATAGTTTCTCTCTCATCGGCAGTTAAAGTAATAAATTGGGTTGGCGCAATGTCTAGTGGAGTTTCTGTTGGTGTAAATCCACTAATATTTTTATTTGCGATAGTCGTAGGTGTTACAAGAAAGAAGGTATTACCGTAGATATCACCCACTTCTTTAAAGATATTGCCAGATAATTCCCCAGTTTCAATACCATATAGAGGTGTTTCGTTATTTTGAGTAAAATTATCTTGTTCTAGGGATGAATAACTATAAAAGTTTTGACTGTCGCTATTACTCTTTACAAGAGATTTACCATACGATGAAGAGTTATTTTTAAATTCTAAATCCTTTAAGACAAAAATAAACGGTGACTCTCTCGTCGACCCACCTACCCCTGTTACCTTACCATACCTACTCGGGTCAGGAAACATATATATTGTCTCTGGTTCTATGGCGCGGCGATCCAACACAGGCTCAAACGTAGCATCTATTTTAAGTATATTATGCCTTGTGGGTCTGTAAAAAAGACCGACCTCTCGATCACTCTTAAAGTCATTACCAGGTACTTGGATAACTGAAGGATTGTGTATATTAAGTAGATTCCGATGCGGGAATTGAGCGTCGAACATTTTCCCAGAAAGAACATCATTGGCCGAATTAGAGGAGATATAATACATATCAGTTCCCATAAATTTTTGGACTAACTCTGCTTGCAGTAAATATTTTAAATTTGACGAACCAGTATTTTTATAGTCTTGAAAATATGTACCAGGTAATGTGGTTATATCAGTGTTGTTATAATTAATTGATAGACCTGGTATCTCTTTTAATTCCGCTCCCTGCGTATTAATAATATCCTGTATAGCCTGTTCTGTATCATAAAAAAATGCGCCACTTATCTCGTTAGTATTTGATGTGAAGTAATTAAATCTATCGCCGGATGTTGTATCATAAAACGTAGGAGATTTTTGAGGGTCTAGGTCATAATAATCATTAAACGTATCATATTTATTTTCAATCTCAATAGATAAGCCGTCAATAAACGCGCCAATATCCTCGGGCATGGTTAATCCTTCTACCAGCCCGTCACCACTGTAAAGATCTAGTAGTTCATTTTTAATAGATTCTATCAGACCAAAGGTAGAACCTTTTGATTTAGTAAATTGAAGATCTTTGTTTATCTCCCGCCGCTTTTTACTAAAATATTGCGATATTTCTTTAATTTTTCGTGCAAAAAACGGTATTGCAATAGAAAGCTGCTCTTCGTTCTGTAAATTAATATTATCTAAATATCTCTTTTCTTCGGACGAGGAGTATAAAAGCTTTACTTCACTTAAAAATGCAGTGAATTGTGTTTTTATATCTGCTTGTATATCTGTTAATTTAACGCTAGAGGTACTTTGCCATTTACGGAGATAATTATTATATAGCTCAAGCTCCTCTACTGACTTATCTAAGCTGCCAGAATAGTTCAGAAACTCGATTAGTGAAAACGGGGCACGTGCATCGAGTTTTTCGTCACTCCTAGTGTTAGTAATACTGTTGTATACTAAAATTTCTGATACGATCTCGCCCATATAAAATATTTAATCGACGTACTCGAGTCCTGAAATAAGACCGCAGTTAGTAAATAGATTATACTGCAACATATTTTCAGCAACACCATCTTTATCCATAATCTCATCATATGATGTTACTGTTTGAAAATATGTGCAATTAGAGTTAGTATAATCAATAAAATCGTTAATTATTGTACCGTCAACTGTATTGTTATAGTCATAAAACTCGTAATAATTTAAAACATTAATACCTGTAGTTTCTGGAGGCACAATTAACCCCCATCCCCATGAATTATTGTAACTCGATAAAGCGTACGTATTAGGGGTACGGTAATCTACGTTAATAGCACTAAGTAAGTTGGTATTGACCAATGTATAGTTTTCACTAAATTTTTCATAAGCTAAAATATATTTCGATTCCTCCCCGGTATTTAGTATAGTGGTTTCAAGTGGTAGATACTCCCCTTTATTTTTACCGAAGATAGTCTTTGACGTAAATCCTTTATCGTCGAAGTTTAATTGAAACTGGTTATCATTGACTTGTTGTTTAGATGGGCTAACTGATAGTATATCTACTAATCTAGTTAAGCTTGGCGGGAATTGCTGGTTATAGTCTTCAAAGTCAATATCTAAACTATTAAACATAGATATAAGAGCTTTAACATTACAGTAATCAGGGTCTGTATTATTCGAAACGAAATTGGCAGTCTTCTCGAACATTTTAATACCTAAAGTTTCTGCAGAGCTATTCATATTACCTACAGACTGGCCAAGTAAGTTGTCAAAAAACGCTGGCTTGTTTAATAAGACGTCCTGGTATACTAAATCTTTATAGTTTTGAGATTGATTATTATCTTCGTTTATCTTTCTTGCATGATAAACTCCTGTATTCAAGCTAATATCAAAAGGTGTCGAAAACGCAGTAAAAGCTTGATTGAATGTAGATGAGTTATATATGAGTCTAATTCTGAAATCTGCACCTGTTAGTGTACTAATAAGATAACCTTTGAAGAAGCCTCCGCTAGTACCTGATACATCTTTAAAATTACTTTCAAATTTTGCATACTCTTCAGAAACTACCCCGCTTTGAGGTGTATTATAATTAGTAATTAATGATAAGCTTAAATCGCCTTCGTTTATTACGAGGGAATTACTAGCTGTATTAAATAATCTTAACGTATCGTCGTTCTGGGTTACAAGAAAATCTAATGTACTTTCAATTAACGCTTCTCTCTTAAACGGTACAATCCCGTCCTTAAAGCGGGCGATAAAAAAGATCTTTTGATTAGTAAAATTAATTTTAGGTATATTAAATGTAGTAATAGAATCCCCAAAACCATCCACGCCGTTTGATGTAAAATTAATTGTCGGCGTTATAGCAGAGACGTCGCGCGCGCTTATAGTAAAATTTATAGTAGATGGTACATTATTGAGAATAGAGAATCCGCTATCATTCTCATAATTAATAAAACTCGACTCCGGATCGTCAAATTGGGTTGTATCGAACGACGCAAATAGAACTGTGTTGTGACCTGCCATATGAATATTTATTAATTAACTTCAATCTTCGTAGTAATATATCTCTGCTGTCCCCGATGTGCCGATAAATATCGTGCCCGGTGCAGGGAAACTAAAAAATTCTAAGCCATCAGCAGGGCTTAATCGATTCCGGCGCGCGTATATAAAATTATTATTAGTCTGTAATGATGTAACAACGTCGAACCCATTTACCGTAGCAGATGCAAATGTTGAAAATGTACCCAGGTGGGCGTTAAGTTCTTTCCCATAAGCCTCCGTGGTTTTGAAATCACTCTTATTGCCAGAAACTGTAAGATTTATAGTATAACCACCTTTAGCTGAAACAGAAGAAAAAGTCTGGTATGAGTTAAATCTAGTTATTATAATAGGACTATTAAACGTAGAAGCGTAAGCAGAGCCAGTTTCTTTAAATGTTAAGTATAACGTATCTTCGATAGCATTCACAACACGGATTACTGGTTGATGGGTAGATTTATAAAAGTTACTCGCGCTATCAACAGCAACTAAGGTTAATTTATAGTCACCGGGCCGTGAATAAAAATGCTGAGCTGTTAAATCATCGCTTATTGTACCGTCCCCTAGATCTAAAAAATAACGATAATCATCGGCAATTGGACTGGTACATAAACTTTGGCTAAAGGTAAATTCAGGGAATATATAAAGCTTATCAATAGGGCATGCAAAAGCAGATAGGACTTGAGGATCTTCTTCAAAAAAATTAGAATTTTTAACCGTAATAGGTACAACTATTTCTGGTAATGTTTCATAGCTTCTTTCAAAATTATAGCTAGGAGATACTGCATTAGTTATCGCCATTATGATTCAACGGTTTCGATTAATATTCTATCAGACATTGTCGTGTTATAAAGGAATGGATACTTAAAGTACGGTAATGTGATATTTGAAGATGTAGACGATATATCAACGTCGCTATAAATTGTATTAAAGGAATATATGTTTAAGAAAGGTACTTCACGAACAATATCGCCATTATTATTAACCCTTCTTGTAGCGATACCCTGTACCCCAGGTATACTCAATATTTTTGCTGTAATATCGCTGAGGTTAACTACCTGTCCTAGTTTTGCAGCACCTGTTGCGAATGTATCTCTAAAAATAATATCTACATTTTCTTTAATCTTAGTCGCGCTAAATCTCTCATTAATTAACCTGCGTATAACTAAAAATGTACTTTCAGTATCGGTAACAACTGGCGTCGCTCCTGGCATTTCAAGACCCACCGTTATTGCGTTGTAGATCGGGTCATGCGGCACAATTTCCATATTCGCCATCTTGCTATCTGACATGGAATTAAGTATTTCGGTTTTTTGCGAGCTTGTTAAAAAGAATGGTATATTATCCTTATCAACTGTTTTTAGCTTAGGCACAACAAAAGTATGAACTGTGTTTAATTGAGATGTACTTGCAAATTTAACCTGATTAAAAAGAAACCGCGGATCATCATTAGGTCTGTCTAACCCTAGATCGTAGTAATATTTTATGACATTATCAATATATGACGTATTATTAACTGTCTTTGTACTAGCCACTATATTCGAATAGTTTTTATTAACAAATGTATCAATATCATTAGTTGTAACTAAACGATTTTGAGCAAAGAAGGCTTTCGGTGAATTTGCTCTAATTTCTTCAACCGTTTCAATCTCTGCTGGCTGCGTTGAGCCGTAATCGTTAGTAAAGGAAATATTAGTAGCGGCATTAGGGGTTAAAAAGACAGTGCCTGTTTCATAAATATTTTTCGAAATTTGTTCAAATTGATTACTCGTAAAGATATTAATATTATTACCATCTAAAGTACCCGACGCAATTACACCCTTTGTACCGTCGCTTTTTAAATAATAAATAAATACATTATCCCCTGCACCTAATTTAACACCATTAACGTTATTACCAAATTTTAATTCATAAAATCCATTTTCATTTAACCGCTTTTCAAAAGCATAACTCGAGCTATCTTGGGTAAATATGGAATTAACTTCAATAAATTCGATAAACTTATTGTCATTAAATCTCTTAACGAATACATTTAAGCTATCATGCTCAATATTAATAGGTGCTTTATTGACTGTATCTTTGACTATAAGTGATACTGTCTCAAAACTCTCCCCTATAGCTACTTGCGCGGGGTGTTCGAAATATTTACCCTGGTATAGCAAATTTTGATCTGATAAGGTTGTTAATACTTCATTTACATCGGTTGTCTTGTTAAAAGTAGTGTCCTTTATAAAGGAAAAATCAACCCCGTTAATAGTAAAATATGAAAATCTCTTTATTGTATAGATATTAACGGGTAATAACTCCCCTGCTGTAGCGTTGAATGATAAAACTGATGTTTTATAACCTGTCGGTTTATATCCTATAAGTTTAGTGACTCTATTAATGTTTTCGAAAAGGGTTGACTCGTCAAACAAAGCTTCAGAAGCTGTTTGGTTTAAATAAAATAGGGATAAATGGTAAGAAAAAGCGATTATATCAATAATCGAAGAAATGTTACTACCTTCAAAGTCCTGGTCTGTAAACACTCCACCCTGTGTCAGTCTCTGTTTTATGAGTTTCTTTAAAGTTAACGCATCAAAAGTCGCGTATGCATCTCTCGGTAATGTAAAATCGGTATCAGCAAAAGCCATATTAATATTTATACATAAAATCCTGAGCTGCTAAGCTTACCTTTAAGATTTAACCTCCTATTATTAAATCTAGGTATAGTATATGCAAAATCACATATATATTCTTGCTGATCTATAACTGGTGTTATCGCTAGGCTTAAAATCTTTATACGAGGCTCAAACTTTTGCATATTGGTTAATATATTACTGCCAATAACATTTGCTCTCTCTTCTGTCACGGGTAAGAATAATAAATCGCCAAAGTTTATACCGAATAATGGGTTTAGTATCTTTTCTCCGGGAGAAGTAGTTAGTAAGCTAATAAAAGCGTTGCTAATTGCGTCTATATTGTCCGCGGATATAATATCATTTACTTGATAGTCCTTTTCAAGTTCATTACGGAGTGGGTATTTTTGCTTTATATCTAAACGTAAATCCTTATAAATAACGTCATCACTATCTATAGTTTTTTGCTGAGTTAGTATATCTAAGTTTATTGTCGCCATTATTAATATTTAAGCTATAGAATAATGTACTGGGACTAATAAATAATAATATGGCAGACAAATTTTTAAGATTAATCGAGCAAATTACCGATAAAATTAATAGTGGATTACAGCCTGGTGGTTTAGTTAAATTATCAAGCGACTATAAATCAAAAGAAGGTTATAAAAACCAAAACGAGACGCAGCAAAAGCATATCGACGATTACTTCAGCTCTGAAGGTAATTATATTATAACCAATGTTAAAACTGAATACCCGTCTAGACAGCCTGGTAATGATGATAATAGAGGTAACTTCTTTTATGTTACAGTTGCTAAAGAATTAGCAAATGGTTTACATGATGAAGCCGGTCAAGTAACACTTGCAAGTGATATGCTTGAGCCAATTGAGTTAGGTATTAACAGACACCCGGTCGACCCTGATACCGTTTACGATAATAAAGTACAGATCGATCCTGTTGAAGCTGAAGAAAATGAAGAGCAGCAGCAAACAATGACTCAGCAAGGAGATAGTTTAAAGAAATCCGAACTTTCAAACCCAACTAAAAATACTGCGATTCCATCGAAAGCCGCTACCCCATCACAATCAGTTGGCACATACACTTCACAATACATGTCATAATGAAAAATAACGATACACAACTACTAGGAGAAGCTTATACGCAAGTGCAAGAAGGATTCGGCGATTTTGCTAAAAGCGCTGCTAAAATGACAGGTAAGGCAGCTGGTAAAGTTGGATTAGCAGCTACAGGAGTAGCAGCAAAGACCGCCGGAATCGGACTTGACGGTTTAATGAAAGCTTTAAACTACCTTACATCAGCACAGCTTCAAAAACTTGGTCAAGCTGCTTTAGATAAAGCAGATCAAATAAAGATTAGCGACGAAGAGAATTACTAATGGAAACTTTTGAAGAGTTTTACGAGGATAAAAAAGCAGAAGCTGTATTCCAAGAGATCTTACAGGAGTCCGTGCCGTTTATGCCTTTCCCAGCTTCTGCAGGAGACCTGCCTAGGCAAGGTTCTCAAGCGCTGATCGAAGGCCCTCTTGATACAGCTCTTGAGGTAGGTAAGAAGGCTTGGGAGGTTATCAAAGACGGTCCCATGGGGGCCCTTGAAACGTTTGGTGAGTGGGTATTACAATTTTTTGGAACTATTCTTCAAACAGTTGCTGCAACTGCCTCGGTATTTCTTGGGGCTAGGGTTTTAGGCAAAGCTATAACTTGGTTAACAAGTAAAAATAAGGAAAGGTTGGAAAAGTTTAATGATGATGTAGATTTCGAAAAGAATTTCGAAAAAGAAATTAAATTAGCTGAAATAGCAGAAAAAGGAGATAACCTTTCTGAGTCAGAAATTCTTCAGCTGAAAAGAACTTTAGCACGCGATTTAGCAAAAAAGTATCCACATAGAGAACAAAAATGGTGGATTGCACTTTTAGACCGAACCGGTTCGGTCTTGAAATCAAAAACAGGTGCTGGGCTAGCGATGATGGCTTTTATTTTAATCTAGATCGATACTATCTTGATCTGATTTTTGAGATCTAGCATTAGCAATTCTCTCTAGCTTTTTCTTTGCACCATATGCTTTAGCAGCTTTACCACCTACTACAGCTAACTTGGTTGCTGGCTTTGCGAGCTTACCTAATTTACGTAGTTTTAATATCTTAATTACATCTGCAAATGGTATTAAAGATATAGCGGATATACCAGCGTTAATTGCATGTTCTTTAGCTATATCGTTCTCCTTTTTTGCTAAAGCTAATCCTGATCTGAGTCCAGATATTACAACATTTACTACGTCTGCGGCAGGACCGACACCCATTATAGGATCTAAACCAAGTATATCTAGAGCTGTTTGAAAATTGTCAATTGCGTTGCGCTTTCTTCTTTCTTCGGTTAAAACTGTATCGTATTGCTCGGCTATAAGGTAAAGGTCGTCTTTCATATAATTATTTA
>TARA_R110001599_G_scaffold67110_1_pt1 | contig 12034 bp, 11 predicted proteins | sample TARA_R110001599 | Tara Oceans TARA_R110001599 (sample SAMEA4398360) | marine metagenome | biome: Polar Biome; feature: [MES] marine water layer (ENVO:01000295) within the mesopelagic zone...; material: water (ENVO:00002006), including particulate matter (ENVO:01000060) such as...... | reverse complement strand
ATCGTCCGTGTTAAATCATTACAGTGTAAGGAAAACTGTTTGAGCTTACCGTTTTCACCATCTAATACTGGCTGTAAGATAACTCGTAACCACGCTTCCTCTGCGTTTTCTTTTTCAATTTCTAACGCACCAACCCAATGGCTGGCGTTTTTGATCGAGTTTAAAAGCCCCTTGTAGTGTGTCGTTTCCCGAGAAATAACAGGCACTAACTCTGATATTTTTCTACCTATAATGGCCTCTTTCGAAAAAGCCAACTCATCAGTGAATTTTTTATTGACCGATGTTATCACGCCCTCAGGGCTCAAAATGATAACTAACATTTCTTGGTCTAAACTTTCTTTTACTTGATTAAGAGAGTACAGCTCTTCCTTTAATGCCTTAAATTCATTCTTTAAACTCTTGTTAAACATCCCACTCTCCTCAAGCGCCTAATCTACAGGCTGTCTATAACATAAAATCAACGCACAACGGTTCAAACACTCATAATAATATGCTTTCGCATAATACCTTTTCTAGATCAATTTATGATTCAAATCATAGCAATATAGCTTAGCTAAAATTATCGATAATTCACGTCAAATCATTAATTTCAGCAATAATAGTAGCCAATTCATCATGTAACTGAGTATTGAGTTCAGCAACATTAATAGAAGAGAAACACGTTTCCAGCGCTTCTTTATCCTCGGTCGTTTTTAGAACCTGTTCAAAATCGGATAGCTGATTAGAAAAATGCAACAAGCCCATCGTCAAAGACGCACCTTTTAAAGTATGAAGTGCCTCTCGCGCCTTAATTTGATCTCTGTCTATAACATTTTTATCAATGTTTTCTAGTAAACTCTGAGACTCTGCCTCAAAACCATCAACCACACTTTTAAAGAGATCAACACTGCCACCAAACCGTCCCAATATAGATTGAATATCTTCACGTTCATACGAATGGCTGTCTTCAACGCCTATAGCTTTCTCAGCGGCCTGACCAAGAGTAACGCCTACCTCCGTCTTTTTACCTACATACTGCAAGATACAAGCGATCATCAAATCGATATCTAAAGGCTTACCAAGGTGATCATTCATGCCCGCATTAAGACACGCCTGACGATCATCCTCTGACACATTGGCTGTCATAGCAACAATGGGAAGTGAGGTGAATTGCCCATTTTTTCGGATTTGTCTTGTTGCTTCCAAACCATCTATGTCTGGCATCTGCATATCCATCAACACTAGGTCGAAGGCGCCTTCAGCGTTATCCAGTACAATGGCAACCCCTTCCAAACCACCTTCAGCAACAGTAACAATAGCGCCTTCGGCGGCTAATAATTCTGTCGCGACTTGACGATTAAAGGCGTTATCTTCCACTAGTAATAACTTTATTCCCGCCAAACTTCGTTCAATTCGATCATTAGACTTTTCATCACCTTCATTTATGAGAGTATCCCCATTAGATAAAGACTCATAAACCATTTCAGATAACTGACTTAATGTCGTGGGCTTTAATAAATAGCCCGTGACTAATTCAAGAGAGCTTTCCAGTTTTTCATTAGGTGCATTGGCCAATAAAATAATTTTAGGAGACTGTATTGACGTGTGAAAACTCGCGACCATATTCTCCATGCTGTCACGTCCGACAAAATCTGATGTTTTAATATCCAATAAGACAACATCAAACAGGCCACCATCTTCTGCGGCTTTATTAACTTGTGTAATAACCTCTTTAACCGTCTCAGCCTTTTCATAAAACCAACCAAGATTAATTGCCATTCGCGTCAATATAGCCTGCGAAGCAGGATTATTGTCTACAATAAGAATACGGATTGGTTTTCGTGCTTGTACATTCAATATTTCTTCTACTGGAGCTTCAGCAACGGGCAAATCAATCGTGAAATAGAAACGACTGCCGACCCCCAAAGTACTTTCAACATTTAACACCCCGCCCATTAGAGCGACAAAACGACGGCAAATAACCAACCCTAATCCTGAACCACCAAAGCGTCGAGTCGTCGAGGTCTCCGCTTGAGAAAACACGTCAAAAACAGACTCTATTTGGTCTTCTGAAATACCAATGCCAGTGTCTGTAATAGAAACCGTTAAACGGGATACTCCAGACTCCAACGCTGTTTGTTTAATTTCTAAAATCACACTACCTTCTAACGTGAATTTAACCGCATTACTCACCAAATTAATGAGCACCTGCAATAAACGCAGTTTATCGCCGACAAGGTAAGGAGGAATGTCTTTATCAATATCAAAAATGAGCTCAACATCGTTTCCCAGTGAACTTCCAGATAGCACAGTAGAAAGTTCATAGAGTAGATTTTCTATTTCGAAAGGTACGCTTTCCAAGGTTAATTTACCGGCATCAACTTTGGAAAAATCCAAAATATCATTAATTAAACCAAGCAAAGATTTGGCTGAAATATGGGCTTTTGAAACATAGTCGTCTTGCTGATGCGTTAAGGACGTTCGTTTAACCAACTCCAACATGCCCAAAATAGCATTCATCGGGGTACGGATTTCGTGACTCATATTCGCAAGAAAGCTTGATTTGGCGGCACTGGCGGCATCGGCTTCATCTTTTGCCTTACGCAACCAGGCTTCCAAACTTCTCTCGGCTGTAATATCTCGATTAATACCCGCCACAGAAATGGCTTTTCCACTCACATCTCTTTCAATAGAAGCGCCAGCCTGAACATAACGAATGCTGCTATCAGGTAATAAGAGCCGCATGACAAGATCGTATTCACCAATGCCTTTTATGGCATTTTGCAATGCCAATGCGGACGCATCTCTGTCCTCGGGATGAACTCTGTAATACCAGTGCGCATAAGTAACCCCTTCATTTTTTAATGTCCGTGGGTACTGGTATATATCGAACATAATTTCGTTCCAATCCAGAATGTTGTTTTCTAGATCCCAAGTCCAAACGCCCAGTTGTGCTACCTCTGCCGCCATAAGTAACTGGTCTCGAGTAGAAACTAAAGCATGCTGGCTGGCTTTCTGCTCGGTAATATCTATAGCCATTCCTAAAAAGCCAATCACTTCATCGTCACTGTTCTTCATAGGAGTAATAACCAAAGACACCGGTTTGGCTTTCCCATATTTATCAATATAGGTCCATTCTTTGCTATCGTAGTTATCTCGAAATGCTTTAAAGATCAAAACTTCCATTAGATCTGAGACATAGGTACCTGCAGTTTCAAAAATAGCATCACGCTCTTGTACAACCTCTGCTTTAACATGGAAACTAAGAGGTGTCATTTGACCAACAACCTCCTCGGCAGAATACCCCAGCATTCTTTGTGCGCCACTATTAAAAAGATTGATCTTACCGTTCATGTCGGTAGCAATAATCGCAATTTCAGACGAAGCGTCTAACACGTCATTCAAAAGTAAATTGATTTCGTGAAGCTCTAGAGTGCGCTCTTTTACTTGCCTTTCTAAACTGAAATTTAAGTCACGGATGTTAGCTTCTGCTTTTTTCCGTTCAGAAATATCGCGCACACTGTTCGAAACACCAACCACTAAACGATTAGAGTCAAGGATAGGAGACACAGTCAGTGAAACCGGAACATCAGACCCTGATTTAGTTTTCCTACGCGTCTCAATAATAATGGATTTTTTGTTATCGATTACAGAAGACAGAATCGCCTTATCTTCATCTTGAAGGTCTGCTGGAACCAAGAGTTCAAAAGAAGACTGACCAATCGTTTCCTCCTGTGTGTAACCAAATATACTCTCAGCCCCTTTATTCCAACTGACAATAACCCCATCTAGACTTTTACTAATAATGCCATCTGCCGAGCTTTCTACTACCGCAGCAATTCTAGATTGATGAGCGATCACCTCACGATGCCTAGAAATATTAACTTTAACAACAGCGACGAGAACAGCCCCAAGAACACTAATGAAGACGCCAATGATTAAAAAACTGAACGGATTAGGAAGATGTAAATCCGCTATATAGGCAGGAGAAACACTAAGATGACTCTCCCAACTCCGCCCATAAATATGCTTAGATTGGCTTATTTCGTATTGAGTATTTTTTAATTCTCCACTGTCATAAAAGCGAACTTTATCGTCCAAATCGGTTACATCAAACAATTCATAATGGATTTTTTCCAAGTCTATATCTAAATGGTTTAACACCTCTTCCATTAACAAAGGCGCATAACTCCAGCCAAAGCCTGCTTCAATGCGTTCATCCAATGTTTCTGGTACTTTCCCTCCTCGATAGATAGGCATCAAGATCAATACTGACTGCTGCGCTTTACCCGATGCTTGCACCAAGGTGATGGGGCCAGTTAAGCGAACTTCCCCTGTGTATAAAGATGACGTAGCGGCTTCTCGGCGGTTTTTTTCTGATGCTATGTCCAAACCAACTGCCTGCCGGTTTCGCTCTACAGGTTCAATATACTGAATGACATAATGTTCATTAAAATTAGGAAAAAGCGTTTTAATAGCAAAATCTGGCCAGCCATCTTGGCTAACCGATAATGTAAAAGCGGCGGCATCTGCCTGTGGAACGCGTCGAATAAAGCCAAAGCCACGTGCACCTGGAAATTCCACATCCACATCACGAGTTAAACTGTATAAAGAAAAAATATCTCGAGTAATTTCATTTTCACCTGTCGTTAACACAACCCCTCGAGCCCCCCGTAATCCATACTGGTAAAGCTGAATCCGAGACAACACCTCCTCCATAACTTTGCTGGAAGACTGGTAAACGGCGTTAACTATCCTCTTCTCATTGGCGTCTTGTGTTCGGTAAGCCACCACACAGGTAACCAAAATGCCAAAAAGCAGGGTCAATATCACCCAACGGCTATCAATATACTTAGATGACATTTTCTTCACGTTTGCCTCCTGGCAAATATCGTTTCCAATTCTAAATTCGAGATTAAGTCAGAATCTTGTTCTCTGATCAATTTCATATAAGTTTAGACGAATTAACCACTTATAATTAGGTAAGGCATGATAAAAATAAACATAAATTACAAAATATTACCTATTAAACTCATTTTATTGATATCTAAAATAAACCAACAACTGTCCTGACATAAAGCGCTTTTGTAATAATATTTTCCACCAACCTGATCATTTTTTTTATTTCACTGATTCACATCAACCCTATGGATAGCAAATCGAGGCTACTAACCAAAAATCATGCGTTCTGAATTTTTATGCGTTATAACTAGAGTCTCTTTTTTTGACAAAACGACAGGATTACATTTCATGAAAATTGCCGTTTTCTCCTGCAAACCCTACGATAAAAGAACCCTCGCCTCTTACGCTGATAATACCGCCTTATCCATGACGTACTTCGAAAGTCGCTTGAGCATGGAAACGATCAGCTTAGTAAAAGATTTTGATGCCGTTTCTTGTTTCGTCAACGACGATGTCAATGCAGAGGTGATTCATCTTTTAAAACAGCAAGGTGTCCATACCATCGCCCTTCGTTGCGCAGGGTTTAATAATGTTGACTTAGACGCTGCAAAAGCAGAAGGCATAAAAGTATTTCACGTACCAGACTACAGCCCAACATCCGTTGCAGAACACGCAGTCGCGCTGATTATGACGCTGAACCGAAAAACACACCGTGCTTACCACAGAGTGAAAGAAGGCAACTTTGCCTTAGAGGGACTACTCGGGTTCAACTTGGAAGGTAAAACGGTGGGTTGTATTGGGACTGGGCGCATTGGCGCGGCGTTTTGTCGAATCATGAAAGGCTTCGGCTGCCATGTTTTATGTTACGACTTATATCCATCACAAGCACTGATCGACCAAGGCTGCCAATACATACCACTAGAAGAGCTCTATCAAAAGAGCGACATCATCAGCTTGCATTGCCCTTTAAACACCTCGACTCATCACCTAATCAATAAAGACAGCCTGAACAAAATGAAAGACGGCGTGATGATCATCAACACCAGTCGTGGCGCACTTGTCCATGCGCAAGAAGCCATAGACTCACTTTACAATGGGAAAATTGGCTATTTAGGGTTGGATGTCTATGAACAAGAAAACAAGATTTTCTTTGAAGACATGTCCTCGCATATTATCCAAGACAGCGTCTTTCAGCTCATGCTCACCTTCCCCAATGTCGTCGTAACCGGTCACCAAGGCTATTTCACCATCGAAGCACTGAACCATATCGCGGCAACAACAGTTGATAACTTATTGCACCATCAACATGAAGACAGCGGCTCAAGACAACTAGCGTAATATCCTTCATACCGTGTTCTGTGAACAACTCGGTGTCTTGTTTAAACCATAAAATAAGACACCGAAGTAACAATCTTCTTTCATCAAAAAATGATTTAGCGCCGCCGTCAACACATAGTCACATTCATCAAGTATAATGTGCTCCCCTTTATAATAAAGCGAAGGAGCAGCGCATGAACCTCGACAAACTATCTCAAGATCGGCTTATCGACATTGTCCGCCGAGCAGGACAAGAGATTGTCATGCCAAGTTTTCGACAACTAAACGCTGCCGATGTCGAAATAAAAAGCAGCTTAACCGATCTTGTAACCGTTGCAGACAAAGCTAGCGAAGCCTTTATCACCGCTGAAATTCAGCAGGCTTTTCCAGACTGGGAAATTGTTGGAGAAGAAGCTGTCGCAGAAGACCCATCGACCACGGACAAAATTGCCACTGCAGACACTTGCGTCATCATCGACCCCATCGACGGTACTTGGAACTACGCTCATGGATTATCAGATTTCGGCATCATACTTGCCGTTGTCGTGAAAGGCGTGACACGCTTTGGTTTGTTGTATGACCCTGTAAACGACGACTGGATTTACGCCAATTTAGGCGAAGGCGCATTTTTCCAACGCACCGCCATGAATGAAAAAAGCAACAATCAAGTTCCTAACCAAACGCCGTTAGCCTTGCAGATCACTGCAGAACCAGAGTTAGACAAACTGACTGGCATCATGTCGGTTAACGCCTATACAGGTCAGAAAAAACAAGATTTCGCACTAAAAGCCTCACGCTTTGTACGCATCAACAACCTACCCTCTTGCCCTGCTTACCGACAAATCGCCCAAGGCCACTTCAACTTTAGCCTGACCTACAAAATGCTCCCTTGGGATCACGCTGCAGGTGTACTGGTTCACACCGAAGCAGGTGGGGTTTGTCGAACCTTAGAAGGTAAAGAGTATTCTCCTGCCATGCTCGATGGCGAAATGCTCGCGGCTCAATCAGAACAACAATGGCAAGAATTGGCAGAGTATTTTAGGAAGTAGAAAAGAATTTAAGTAATGAATGAAATGTGATGTACTTAATTTAACGAATTAAGCGGACTTTTTCTTTTGGCCACTTTTTGACAACATGTTCAAGAAGCCAATAAGGCTGTGTTTCATCGAACGCTTTCGCCTTAATATCTAGATAGCCATCCTGCGTAACTTCTGCGATAAATGTCATTTCAGTTGACGAATTATCAAACAAAAATCCTCGACGACAGATGGTTAACATTTCATAAAGATTTTCTAAACTGCGCAGGTAACGAGAAGTGATTTTTTCCTCTGGAACCGTATGACCACCTTCCTTTACTCGCTGTTCTACACGCGCCTTGTTCAACTCAACCTCAGAAGTACAAACATAATATAAGTATGGCTTATAGCCCACTTTCTTAGCACCTTCCACAAACTGAATATGACTCTCGTGACTCATCACTGATTCATAAGTGAACGACAAACCATCTTTCACCCAGTCATCTCGAAGCCCTACCGAAATGGATTGAGCAAGTTTTGCGGCTAAAAAAGTATCGTCTGATAAAGTATGATCAATTGAAGAAAAGGAAATGTGTTTAGCAATATCATCAGGGTTAAGATATTGGCCGAGTGGAACAGAATACTCTTCCCTGAGTAACTTAGTTAACGTTGTCTTACCAGAACCATTAGGACCAGCAATTAACCTTAGGCTTGCCAAACCAGATCCTCAGCATTTAGACGAGGACGATCAGAAAGTAATTTAACTTCTGTAATAGAATGGTCTGGGTTACGCATTATCAATTTGCCGTCTTTTACATAAGCAGCAGATACATGCGATTTTTCAGCCTGCTGAACCGCACGACGAGAAGCCTCTGCAGCCAGTTTTTGCAACGTTGCCAGATCGTGTAAAGGTTCTTTTCTGGACTTCCGAGAAATCATCCTGACTTTACTCATACAAAACTCCTTCTATATCAGAGTGAGACACACCTTTTCATATTAGCACTAAGAACCTAAAGTTTCACCCCGAAAGCTTTATGGCAGCCTGTAAAAGAACATACTTTACAGGCTGCCCAAACAGTTAATCCAATACTAAGGCGGTAGACACAAACCAACCTCACCAACCAAGCTCTGTTGAAACAGATCCGAGAGTCTGGAGTAGTTATCTACTCCTCCTAGTTTTCTACCTTTTACCTAAAACGCTTATCGTAGTCAGAATGATTCATACAAATATAAGGCCCTGTGGAAACTCTTGAGAGCCTAACAACCACTCGATAACACTTATTCAGCTTACAACTTATCCAATCTTTCTTGTTCGATAATTTTTTCCACCTTCTAGATCGTTTACCTAACTTAAGTAAATCTGAGATTTCTTGACGTGCCTTTTTTCGCAACGAAAAAGGGGTTGATTCGAGTCCATTGATAATCTGCTTCATCATAAACTCCTCCTCAAACCATAACCGAAGGAATAAGCTCGTAACGCTGCTTAAACCCAGATACGTTAAAAGGAACCTGACTAAGTGCTTGCTCGACACCCGCAGTCAAAATCGAATCACTGACGATATAACCGCTGCCCGCATCGGAATTTTGGTAAAAACGCCCTTCGGGATTGATCATCAGATAGGTGTGTGTCATGGCTTCATTGTCTTCTTCAACAATGATGCTAGATAGCGCAGAATGTCGCTGAACATAACCTTGATATTGAGCCTTAGTAATCGTCAGCTGATGATCATGCACAGGTAAAACGCGTAACAGTTTCCATTTATTTGGCTGAATTTCGTTTATTAAATCCAGCAGACTGTCATCACAGTTCACAGCATTCACCACTGTGTTCAGCTTTAAAACCCCAGCTGGATTCAACGAACGATAACGGGCGCACATCTGCATCAGTTGTTCAGCAGCAATCCAACGTTGCTTGCGATCAACACGACCAATGCTCTGAGCTAAAGCATGATCCGCCGTATCGTAACTAATCCCTAATACATCCAACGAGGGAGCCAGTTCATCCAAAATGTCGTTAGTAAGATAATGCCCATTGGTAATCAAAGACGTGCGAAAACCTAACTGATTCGCAAACTTCACGGCATCCAAAAAGCGCTGACCGAGCAACATAGGCTCGCCGCCAGCAAAATTAAGGCGCACGTTCTGATAACTCATTTCGGCTTGTAGTGGATTAGGTTGTAAAAAATAATCAGCGAGATTTTGGAGAAGGGATTCCACTTGGCCTGTCAAACGATGAAGCTCGTTTTTCGCTTCTAAGTTATCCCAAGTGGCGTAACAGTAGCTGCACTGATAGTTACAGCTTTCTGTCATATGGAAATTGATAACCAGATCGGTCTTTACAGTTTGTGCATTTAGATCGTGTGCACTTGAAACTAGTGCGTTTGAATTAGCAGTATTCAAAATAGATGTTTTCATGTTGAACCTCCGTTTGTTGTCAACGGAAACCAGATTCAACTTGTGCAATGCACAACAAAGCTGTTTTCTAACTATTTTTTATTTTTTTATAAGAGGCCTTAAAGGCCACGCATAAAATCCAAAAGATCATCCACCTCTTCGGCTTCATGAATTTTCTTATCTATCTCGGCCTTCAGCTCGGCAACACCGGAAGCATTCGCATCCAATTGATCAATCAAGGCTTTCGCCTCCAGCCATTCACCATCCAAGTATTTCATTAGAATACTGTCCATCGGCTCAAGTGCCGCAGCTTGAGCCAACAATACACGAAGCAACGAGCCATTACTGCCAAGCGTCGCCTGAGGCAAGGTTTTAAACGGATTCGGTAAACGGTTCGCCCTAAGGTCAACCCCCCCCTCAAGACAAGTCACAAAAGCTGTTGCCTTGCTACTTGAAAGAGCAATCCCCGCCAGCGAATGCTGACGAGTAAACATGGCTTTTACGATACCGGCGCATTGCTGGCGCTTAGCTGCCTCACAAAAAATCGCTTTTACTTCTTTTGAATTGGTAAAAATAGAGCTCAACAACATAGCATTAAATAAGGTATCAAGTTCACTTTCTGGAATAACGTTTTTATTGTTATGAGTAATCAAATCTGCTTTAAAATTCAAAACACCATTGCGCAAAAAAGAATTCGCCTTGGTTCGTAACGAGGGAACATTGGCTAAAATGTTCGAACCAAATAGTAAACTTAGCGCCTCGGAAATACCGTAATACCTAGAGTCCACAATAAGCCTCTTCTAAAATGTCAGAAGTATCCGTTCGTTTTAACTGAGACTCAGTCAGATTGGTACGAGCAATCACCTGAGCCATTTCTAAAACATTATTTTTTGAATAACGACAATAACCAGCATTTTCTCGGTATTGCACAATAACACCAAGACAATAACCTGTACGAATACCTTCTGCCAAAGACGTACGCTGAGACGCTAGAAACTTCGCTTCGCCATGCGCATCATAAATATCAACTACTTCTTGGCAAGCACTAACTAAAAAATCAGCACCTTTGCTTAAAGGAATGTCATTACGGGAAAAAGCATTACTACTTAACACTAAAGACAACAAAACGAATACAACACGATTATTTAAAGTCATTTTAAAATCCTTTTCTTATTTGTTATCTGTCTTATCTGAAGTGAAAGAGCTTGAATGAGAAGAGTCTGCTTCGTAAATATTTGAATCCACAGAACCTTTTTCAGAGTAAGTAAAATCATTTGGTTGCTCTGTTTCAGACACAACCTCTTCTTTCTTACCTCTGATTTTTTGCAACCACCCCAATTTTGGCAAAGGAGCAAAAGCGTACAGAACTAAAAGAAGAAAAGTTGCGTTGGAGAAATACTGTAAGTCGGAGTTCTCATCAAAAACAGAAGAGCCAATTTCACCACGATCAATCGTCACATACATAATCACAAGTAAATAAATAGTGGCTGAGAACAATACAGATACAGCAGACACAAACCCATAGGATTTTAAGCACAACCAAAGCGTCACACCTTCAGATTTACTGCGCCTAAAAAAACGCACTGTTACAAAAGTAAAAATAAGAATAACCAATGCTTCCAAATTGTCTAATTCATTAAGGCTAAAACTGAATACATCGTAACTCGATTCATCATAAAAAGGTGTGGTCAGAATATCCAACACACTCGATATACATAAAATAAATGAAAACACATATAACAGAGTTTTCATTAAAGCAAAGGCGAGGTATCCAAAAAACAGATCGATAGAAGTAAATATTTTTTTAATCATCAATGACATAGTTTTTCCTTTTTATTACTGAGTTAGTTTTCTAATGAGGTAATTTTAAATTGATATTTACTTAACATTTTTAGTCCCAACCTTCTTCGCGGTTTTTTTGGCAGAGAGTGCAAGCGCTTCGGCCTCTTTGCGGGCGGTGGCGATGCGTTTAAGCAGTTCGTCGGCGGGTTCGTCGGTTGGGTTTTGTGGCACCAGCTCGCCACGGAAGGCTTTGGCTAAGATGGACTGGGTCAGTTTATCGACGCGCTGTTGGGCTTTTTGTACTTGTTTTTCTATGGTGTCGGCAAAGGCGAAGTATTGATCCACAAGGCGGACGATTTCGGTTTGCTCGTTAATTGGTGGACAAGCAAATGGAAAATCACTTAACTTCTTTGCATTTATATTTGATTGGCTTACACCATCAGTTTTCACAGACTTACAGTATGACCTAGCTATTGGACTATTCAAAAAATAGTTAAGATATTCGGAATTGAGAATTGATAGACATTTCACTCTTATCAAATAACCTGCATAAATAGCCTCTCGTTCACCTCTATATATTGAAGTTTTGCCAACTAAGGAACATGCGATCAAGTCGAGCTGCGCGCCTTAACATTCTTAAAAGC
>TARA_R110001599_G_scaffold299673_3_pt1 | contig 12048 bp, 12 predicted proteins | sample TARA_R110001599 | Tara Oceans TARA_R110001599 (sample SAMEA4398360) | marine metagenome | biome: Polar Biome; feature: [MES] marine water layer (ENVO:01000295) within the mesopelagic zone...; material: water (ENVO:00002006), including particulate matter (ENVO:01000060) such... | reverse complement strand
ATATCCTCGGATACCTAAATAAAAATTAAGAAGATGAAATTTACAGTCGATAAACAAGAGAAATATACACTTATAAAACTTGACGAAGATAAACTTGACGCTACTATTGCCCCGGGTTTAAAATCGGAATTTGTAAACCTAAGCACACAGGGTGTTAGCAATTTGGTGCTAGACCTTTCTGCTACTAAATATTGTGATTCTTCAGGCCTAAGCGCTATCCTTACGGGGAACCGAATTTGTACTGAAAATGAAGGAATTCTTGTATTGAGTGGCTTGCAACCTATGGTTCAGAAGTTAATCGAACTTTCTCAACTGCACAAAATTCTAGATATACTTCCTACCTCAAATGAAGCCATCGAATTCATCAATATGACGGAGTTTAAAAAGGAATTGGGAGCTGAAGAAGGCGAAGTTTAGTCCAGCGGTTTGAGTATAAAAGTAAAGATATTAGGCTCGAATTCTGCCGCCCCAGCCCACAAGCGTAACCAAACTTCTCAGTTGATTACTATTGAGGGACATCTTTATCTGATGGATTGTGGCGAAGGCACGCAACTTCAGTTAAAAAGGTACAGAATACCTATTCAGCGAATCAATAATATCTTTGTTTCTCATTTACATGGAGATCATTATTTAGGAATTATGGGGCTTTTATCTACCATGCATTTGATGGGTAGAAAAAAGCCTCTTAATCTCTATGGGCCTCCTGGCTTGGCCGAAATTATCACGCTACAACTCAAATACTCCGAAACGGTATTTAACTATCAGGTAAACTTCCATCCTGTCGATACAACAGCCAATAAGCTTATCCATGAGGATGACTTTATTAGAGTTTACACGATTCCCTTAAACCACAGAATTCCTTGTGCCGGCTACCTTTTTGCCGAAAAGCCCAAGAAAAGAAGAATTATAAAGGACAAATTACCCGAAGACTTTTCTGTTAAGAATATCATTAAGCTCAAGAATGGAGAAGATATTTATGATGGTGATGGCGACATCATTTACCACCATACTCAAATGACGCTGCCGCCAAAGCGAGTCTATAAATACGCATTCTGTTCTGATACAAAGTATGACGAGTCCATTATCCCAATCATTCAAGATGCGGATATGCTTTATCATGAGACTACGTTTATGGAAGAGCATGAAGACAGGGCCGCAAGCACCTATCACTCAACCACAAAGCAAGCCGCTACTATTGCGAAAAAGGCAAATGTAGGGATGTTGCTAATAGGTCATTTTTCAATTCGATATAAAGAATTAGAGCCACTGAAATATGAGGCTCAATCTGTTTTCCCTAACTCTCACCTTGCCATTGAAGGAGAAGACTTTATCTTAGACGACATTTCTTAAACCATTGGTAATGGGCGAGTCGATTCTTAAAAACAAAAAGACCAACCTCTTTCTAATCCTAGCAGGGATCTTTATTACAAATGCCCTAATTGCCGAACTCATTGGAGGTAAAATTTTCTCCTTCGAAAAAACACTAGGCTTTGAACCTTTGGACATCTCCTTGATGGGAGATTTCATGCTTCAGTTCAACCTAACAGCCGGGGTATTGCTTTGGCCAGTGGTCTTTATTACCACGGATATCATCAATGAATACTTCGGGAAGCGAGGGGTAAAAAGGATCACTTACATTACAGTTGGGCTTATTGCTTATGCTTTTTTGGTGATCTATTTAGCCATGAAGCTCGTTCCTGCAGATTTTTGGCTAGGAGTATATGCCACGGACGCTAATGGTAATGCTTTTAATATTAATGACGCCTTTGAGAAAGTATTTTCACAAGGGCTCAACATCATTTTCGCTTCATTGGTGGCCTTTCTTATTGGTCAGTTCGTTGATGTTTACGTCTTTCATAAACTAAGAAAAATCACGGGGCATAATAAAATATGGCTTCGGGCTACAGGCTCAACCTTAATATCTCAGCTTATAGACAGCTTTGTTGTTCTTTTTGTGGCCTTCTATTTCCTAGGTTCTTGGCCAATTGAACAAGTTTTAGCTGTTGGCCTGACCAATTACATCTACAAATTTTTGATTGCTATCCTTCTCACTCCCCTCCTCTATGTCGCTCATTATGTTATAGATAGATACCTGGGGAAAGATATTTCGGAACAACTTCAAGCAGAAGCCAGTATGGAAAGTGGAGACAAACTTTTCTAGCGAAAAAAATTATCTAAAATAACGGCAGTCGCAATTGCTACATTTAGAGACTCCGCCCCTCCTCTTCTTGGAATATGCAGTGAGTGAGAAATATACTGTTCTAAATCTGGGTTAATGCCTTGTGATTCATTGCCCATTAGTAGAATCCCGTTCTTGGTCAATTCCGACTCATAAATATTTTCTCCTGAAAGCAAGGCACCATAAACAGGTAATTGGGTGGATGCAAATACCTCTTTCAAATCCTTATAATGAACCTTAACCCTTGCAAAAGACCCCATACTGGAGTTAATCACTTTCGGGTTGTAAAAATCGGCCGATTCTAAAGAGCATATGATGGTATCGATTCCATACCAATCTGCAATTCTAATTATCGTCCCCAAATTCCCAGGATCACGAACATCGTCAAGCGCCAAAACCAACCTATCATCGGGAAGGATTAAACCCGAATCTTCTCCCATCGAAACAATGGCCAAGGCTGCGCTGTTGGTTTGAAAAGTACCGACAGTTTTCAGCTCGTTTTCCGTTACTTCAATCACCTCTCCCACCTTCGATAATTGATCGGTGGGCAACAATTCAGCATACGCCTGGGTCGTTAAAAGAAAATCGACAACAAAATCAGACGCCAATACCTCAGAAACGCCTTTTGCACCTTCAACAATAAACTTACGTTCTTGATGTCTATATTTTTTTAATTGAAGAGATTTAAAGTACTTTATCAATCGTTTTGTAAGCATATTGTAAGCTATTTGTGAAGTCGGGAAATCTAATATTCTTAATCCTTTTTTTTACCATCTTAATCAGTGGCTGTACAGGCGTCAGACATCTTGAAGATGGCGAAAAACTTCTGTACAAGCAAAGCATTGTGGGCGTTGAAAAAGCCAACAAAGATGCGCTTTCTGAACAAATAACCCTCACACCCAACACAAGAATTCCGCTCATTGGCCCTCTTGGTGCTTCGATTTATGAATCGGGCGAAAACAAATACGACACAGCCAAAATCAACCAAGACAGACGCGCGTACATTGAGAAAATGGACAAAAAGATTGCGGATCGAGAGGAAGAGGACAAATCAACATCGAGGCTTGAAACAAACAAAAAAAGAAAGTTAGACCGCTTTCAGAACAAACTGCGAAATGGAAATTTCCTTATGCGCACAGGAACTCCCTTGGCAGTATACGACAGTTTAGCCATAGCAAATTCAAAAGAAAGAATGCTTACCTACCTGAATTTCAATGGTTTTTTGAAGGCTGAAATTGAAATTGAAACGGAAGAAAAACGAAGAAAAATTCGTCAAAAATTCATTGTACTTGAAGGCCCAAGAAGTTACATAGATAGCCTTACGCTTAGAACTGGTGATTCAACCCTCAGTAACTTAGTCAATGCCTCCAAAGCAAAATCATTCCTAAAAATTGGAGAAGCCTACAGCAAAGACAAAATTGATCAGGAGCGACAACGAATTGAGTCTCTGATGAAAGACAATGGCTATTTTGATTTTACCAAAGGCTTTATAGAGTTTGATGTGTTTTTCAAGCCAAATCAGCTTGATTTGTGGGTTTCCACAGTAATTAACAAGCCCTCAGATAAACCAACGCATCAAATATATCAGATGGATTCTATCGTTTTCAATAGTAATGGTAGCGACATACCTACTGATACCACTGGATTTCAGAATGTGACCTATATCTCTGGCTTGAATTATTATTCACCAAAAGTAATCGACACCCGCCTGATCTTTAGAAAAGGTGATCTTTACAACTACACCAATGTGATCAATACGCAGCGCCAACTATTGGCCATAGACATGTTTCGTTATGTCAATATAAACTTTGACACTACTTTGGTTCCGGGTAAAATGGTGACAAACTTCTATACCGCTCCGCTAAAAAAATATCAAATCACGCAAGAGCTTGGGCTAAACGTAAATAATAATACCGACTCAAGTTGGCCAGGGCCTTTCTATAACCTTTCGCTAAAGGATAGAAATATTTTTGGAGGCTTAGAGATACTGGAACTCAATGCCTTTGTTGGAATTGAAGGGATTGCTAAATCGAACGCAACGGAGTCATCAAACTCGAACCTTCAGTATGGAGGAAACCTATCACTCAGTTTTCCGAGGTTCATTACCCCTTTCCCTTCTCGAGAATTAAACCTAGGAACTTTCAACCCTAGAACCACAGTATCCTTAGGGTACTCTTATACCGACAGGACTCAATACAAGCGAGAAAACATCAATGGCAATTTGGCTTACAACTGGCAAAACCTAAAAGGCAACAAGAACTACACTTTAACCCTATCGGATATAAACCTAATCTACACTCCTGAATTGGACTCCGCTTTTAAACGCCAGTTGACACAACTGGCTAATCAAGGAAATACATTAGGGCTGGCTTTCGATCCATCTTTTGTCTCCAGTACATCTTTCAACGCATCGCTCAACAACAACTACTCAAACTCAGACAAGCCATCATCCTTTTTTAGATATTTCGTTGAAGCAGGGGGGAGTATACTAAACATTACGGGCAAAGGGCTTTTGACTAACAATAACTTAGAGAACTATCAATTCCTCAAATTTCAAGTAGACTATCGAAGATACTACCCATTGAGTAGAGAACGGGCTTTAGTTTTCAGGGGAAATATTGGCGTTGCCGACCCTTATAACGGTCGAGATTTACCTTATGAAAAGTACTTCTTCTCTGGCGGAAGTAACAGTAACAGAGCATGGACACCTAGAAGACTTGGCCCCGGCTCTGCCTTTCCTTACTTACTGGACGAGAATGGAGACAATGTTAAAGACTCAGAAGGCAACTTAGTTGCAGACCGTTCAAAAGACAGTTATAGGTTTGAGCAGCCCGGAGAGATTCTTTTAGAGCTCAATGGAGAATACAGGGCCAATATTGCTGGCTTTATCGATTGGGCCTTTTTTGTGGACGCAGGAAATGTATGGAAATTCAACGATACAGCCCCTCCTATTGATCTGGATGATCCAATCACTTTATCATCAGGAGCCGATTTTAAATTCAATCGTTTCTATAAAGAAATAGCCGTGGGTGCCGGAATGGGGCTTCGTTTTGATTTCTCGTTTCTCGTTTTCAGGTTTGATGTTGGACACAAAATTAGAGACCCTCGCTTTCCGGATGGTGAACGATGGAGGACGCCATTCCAAGGCAAAAATCAAACTGTTTGGAATATCGCAGTTGGTTATGCATTCTAAAATCATCGCATAAAAAAAGCGGCCAATTTATCATTAGCCGCTCAGTTCTCTATTATTGTGCCTACAGTTAGTAATTCAACAATTCCGACAGCACTCCCTCCACCTTTTCTGCTGTAGGGAGCATTTGCTTTTCTAATTCTACATTCAATGGAATCGCAGGTAAATTAGCCGCTCCGTAAGTCATTACTGGAGCATCCAAAATCTGGAAACACTCTTTTGAAATACGACCTGCTAAAGATTCAGCAAAGGAATTCATCAGAGGCTCTTCCGTTAGCACCAAAGCTTTATTATGCCTTTTCACCGCAGAAATTACACCTTCCCAATCCAAAGGGTTCAATGTTCTTAAGTCAAGTATTTCTACCTGTCCTTTGAATGCCTTAGAGGCAGCTCTTGTCCAATAAACGCCCATTCCATAAGTGATTACCACACAGCTTTCACCATTGGCAATGGCCTCCTCACTGGCCTCTTGGTCAATTCTAGATTTACCCAATGGAATGATATAATCACTATCTGGTTCAAATGTTTTTGCACCCTCTGTTCCTGGTACTTTAGACCAATACAGTCCTTTATGCTCCAGCATCACGACTGGATTAGGGTCATAGAAAGCGGCCTTCATAAGACCTTTCATATCGGCCGCATTGGATGGATACACCACCTTAATTCCTCTAATATTCAGCAAAGTAGACTCTATACTTCCTGAGTGATAAGGACCACCCCCACCATAAGCACCAATCGGCACTCTAATCAGGGATTGAATAGGAAACTGCCCTTGAGATAAATAGCAGCTTTTTGAAAGTTCTTCGACCAATTGATTGATCCCTGGCCAAATGTAATCAGCAAACTGAATTTCTACTATCGCCTTTGCCCCAATGGCCGACATACCAGCCGTGGACCCTACAATGTAAGCCTCCTGAATCGGGGTATTAAAAATTCGGTTATCTCCGTATTTCTGTGCTAATGTTGCTGCCTCTCTAAATACTCCACCCAACGCACCTCCTACGTCTTGCCCATAAAAAAGCGACTCCGGGTGGTTTTTTAAAATATCGTCAACCGCATGAAGGGCAGCATCCACCATTACTACCTTCTCTGCTCCTCTCGGTTTTCTATGTCCTTTTTCAGTTGTGATTGGCGTTGGTGCAAACTCATGATCCATAAACGTAGTAATGTCCGGATCATCGGCATTAATTGCTCTAGCGTACTCCGCTTGAACGAAGGCCAAAGCTTCATCTTCTATTTTCACGAGTTGAGCATCCTTCCAGCCACGCTTTTTCAGTTCTTTTCTTAACCTCGGAATTGGGTCATTCTTCAAATGCTCATCAAAATCTCCTCTGTACCATTCTTTTCTTACCCCAGAAGTGTGGTGGCCAAGTAAAGGCACTTTAGCATGAACAAGAATGGGGGCTCTATTTTCTCTCACGTAGTTAAATGCTTTCTGCAAACCCTCGTAAGAATCAACAAAATCGCTCCCATCTACACGCATACGTTCCATTCCAGTAAAGCCAGAAACGAAATCATAAGCATCCATCGCTCTCATTTCAGCACCCGTGGCAGAAATACCCCAATCGTTATCTTGAATCAAATAAACAATGGGTAGCTTATGGAGAACCGCCATTTGAAAAGCCTCCGAAACCTCACCCTCTGTGACAGATCCGTCACCAAGCGAGCAAAGCACGACTGGCTTGTTATCTCCTTTTAGTAAATTCTGGCTCTCCAAATAATGAATACCATGTGCCATTCCTGTGGCTGGTATGGCCTGCATCCCCGTAGCCGAACTCTGATGAGGTATGGTTGGGAAACCCTCTCTTTTCAAAGAGGGATGCCCATAATAAGTCCTTCCTCCAGAAAAGGGATCATCTTTTTTCGCCATAAGCTGAAGCATGAGCTCGTACGGCTGTATGCCTATTCCCAACAGAATCGATTCATCTCTATAGTAAGGCGCTGCAAAATCATATGCCTCTAAAGAAAAAGCTGCTGCCAACTGGATGGCTTCATGCCCTCTCGATGTGCTATGAACGTATTTACTGCAAATCGCTTTGTTCTCTTCGTAGGTCAGCGCCATGTTCATGGCGGTATGCATCAGGCGATAAGCCTTTTCGAACAATGCTTTTGATATGGATATTTCTTTATTCTCGTCTTTTGAAATCTTCTTCGTCTTGATAACTCCCATATTTGTGGTTATGTCAAAATCAAAAATAGCCAATATTTCTGAACGATGTGCTAAAAAACCTACCGATCGTTAGGCAATCTATTTGGGATACGGAATTGCCTTTCAACGGTTTGTTTTACTTTTGCAGTATGGCAATGACAGACAGAGATTCGATTACTCGAATTTTTAGAAATATTCAAGATCATATCTGCAAGGAAATCACCAAAGGTGACGGCTCAGGCAGCTTTATTGAAGATAAATGGGAACGACCTGGCGGTGGTGGCGGTATTAGTCGCGTAATGCGTCATGGTACCATTATAGAAAAAGGTGGAGTCAATTTTTCCGCAGTGCACGGTAAAACTCCTGAAAAAATATTGAGTTCGTTTGGGTTGACAGAAGGAGATTTCTTTGCTACTGGCGTTTCTATTGTTCTTCACCCTGAAAACCCAATGGTCCCTATTATCCATATGAACATTCGCTATTTCGAAATGTCGGATGGAAACTATTGGTTTGGCGGGGGAATTGATTTAACACCTCACTATATAGATGAATCTGATGCTCAGTTTTTCCATGAAAAACTTAAAGCAGTGTGCGACAAGCACCATTCTACTTACTACAAAGAGTTTAAACCTTGGGCGGATGATTACTTCTACGTAAAACATAGAAAGGAAACCCGAGGAATTGGAGGCATTTTCTTCGATCATTTAGGAGAAGACAAAACCTTCAGCAAATCTGACCGTCTAGAGTTTGTCAAAGATGTTGGATTAGCCTTCGCCCCTATCTACATCTACTTAATGCGCAAGAACTCTAAACTCCCTTACGGGGAAAGAGAGAAGGAATGGCAGATGCTGAGACGCGGGCGTTATGTTGAATTCAACCTAGTCCATGACAGAGGCACGCGTTTTGGTTTAGAAACCGATGGACGTATTGAGTCAATTTTAATGAGCTTACCAGCACAAGCGGGTTGGGAATATGACTTTCAGCCCCTGAAGGGAAGTAGAGAAGCCAAAACACAAGAGGCTCTAAAAAAAGGAATCAACTGGCTAAAACCTTAAATGATCGATCAATTAGAAAAATGGGATAAGGAACTGTTCCGCATCATTAATGGGGCGCACAATGGCTTTAGTGATTTTATAATGACTTGGGCCAGTAACAAATTCGTTTGGATTCCTCTTTATATATTCCTGCTCTATTGGTTGTTCAAATACAAAAAAAACTATGGATGGATGGCTCTATCACTGGGCTTACTCATATTGATTAGCGATCAAATGGCATCGGGCTTTTTAAAGCCTTGGGTAGCCCGCCTTCGGCCTTGCCATGATCCTGAAATAATGGGCTGGGTTCATACTCCCGATGGCTGTGGCGGACGGTATGGCTTTGCTTCATCCCATGCTTCAAATATGTTTGCGTTGGCTTTTTTCTGCTGGTTCTGTTTAAAGGACAAACTGAAATACATTTGGTTATTACTGCCTTGGGCTGCCTTAATTGCTTATAGCCGCGTTTATCTGGGCGTTCATTTTCCTGGTGATGTAATAACAGGCGCATTAATTGGCCTGATTGCCGGATATATTTGCTTTCGCTTATTTACCTTTGTCTCGACCAAAAAATGGAAATCTTAATCCATTAATACAAATCAGAATTCTGTATGAAAAAAGATGCAATCGTTTTCAAATACTTCAAACGCGTTTTTGAGGATTATCAAGTGCTTGTTTCCGTCAACCCAATCGATTTTTCTGGAACTGAATTAATCATTCATCCTGATGGAAAAGTGGAAAAAACAGACATGAATTTTGATGAAGAAATTTATGATGATTTGACAGAAGACGAATTCAAAGAAAGCAGTCCTTTAGAGTTTCAGCTTTACATGAAAAAGGACTTCTTTGAAAGAAAAGAAGGCTAAACCAATTGGTTTTCATAAGCAAACCTAACCAACCCAGCCAAGTTTTTCACTCCCAACTTGCTTAGGATATTCTTTCTGTGTGTATCCACCGTATGAGAGCTTATAAATAGCTTCTCCGCTATTTCGTTGGTGTTCAGCTCAGAAGCAATCAGCTTGATGATCTCCACCTCTCTTTTTGTCAATTGTACTTGATCAACGGCATTCTGAGTTTTTTCTAAACTGTCAAAAAGCGACTCAGTTACATCATCTCCATAAATCCTTCGGCCTTGTGACACTTCATTAATGGCGAAGATCAATTCCTTCTTCCCTGAATTTTTCAGAATACAACCTTGAACTCCAAGTTCTATTAATTGCTTAGTGAACTGAGCGTTGTTGTGCATGGTTAAAATGAGCACGTTTACTTTAATACCTTTCTTTTGCAGCTGCCTTACCACCTCAATCCCGTCCATCTCAGGCATATTGATATCGAGTAATAGCACGTCAACAGCACTGAACTCAAGCTTACGAAGCGCATCCGCTCCATTCAAGGCACTGTCAACGACTTTTATAGAGGCATCATCTTCAAGGATTGAAGATATGCCATCAATTACCACTTGGTGATCGTCAACTAAAAGAACTCTAATCATGATTTATTGGTATATCAATTGAAATTGTTGTGCCAGCACCTCTACCTGAATCGATATGGAAGTTACCATTGAGCTTACCTACTCTTGCCTTTAAATTAATCAAGCCTATTCCAGCTTTCTTATTCACTTCCTTCAAGTCAAAACCTACTCCATCATCTTCCACAATGAGGTTTACACTGTCTTCCCCTTTTGTAAGTTGAATATTAGCCTCTTTGGCTTGTGAATGCTTTAAGATATTGCTAATCAACTCTTGAACAATGCGATACAATTGCAATTCTTGTTCAGCAGTCAAAACACTATTGAGCTCATTAGAATAGAGACTTACCTTGAGTTTACCCGTTTGCGAAATTTTGTCTCTCAGGTCTTCCAAAGCGGGTACCAACCCAAACTTTGTTAGCACTCCCGACATCAAATTATGCGAAATACTTCTCACTTCACCAGTCGCCTGATCCAGTAAATCAGACGCCTTCATAAATTTAGTATGAGTTTGATCATCCTTACTCAAGCTTTCGGTAACCACACTAAAGTGTAGTTTTACCATCGAAAGAATCCCTCCAAGTCTATCATGTAAATCTATGGCTACCCTCCGTCTTTCTGTTTCTTGCCCTTCTAAAACCCCTTGCAAAGAAGCTATTTCTTGTTTCTGCAACAGTTCATCAATTTGCTGCTTATTGAGTTCATCATTCTTAGCCGCTAGCGTCTTGATGTTTTTTCTACGCTGATCAACAACATAGATCATAATCAATGCCGCCACAACAAAAGTAATAGAGACAATTAGGGTAATCGTTTTATACCTCCTTTGTTGAAGTGCCAAGTTCTTCTGTCTTTCAGATTCGAGTTCTAAAGAAGCTGTCATAACCTGCGCCTTAAGCTGTAGAATTTCATCATTTTTACCATCTACATAAATCACTCTCGCCAGCGAGTCTGATTTATCTCTATAACCCGCAGCAATGTCAAACTCCCCTTCACTTCTTGCTATTTGAGATAAGAGCGTTAAAACTAACCTAGCGTCATCCATGTATCTTAAAGAGTCGGCAATACCATATGCTAGTTTTGCATATGTTTTTGCGCTGTCAAAAACTTCAAGTTTGTGGAAAGCCATTGCCATTCTTCTATAATCGAGCCCCACAACTCTGAAATTCTTTAGTTCTTGATTTAGCTTTGAGGACTTATAACTTTTAGCAATCGATAAATCATATTCTTCTTTTAAGTAATGAAGGGACCCAATGTTTGAAAGTAGGGACGCCACCATTTCCTTATTCTTTTCTTCATTAAATAACACTTCTGTTTTATTGTAGTAAAACAAAGCGGAATCAAGGTTCTTATCTATTTGATGAGTCACTCCAATCCCATACCAAGCATTATTCTCCAAACGCCTATTCTTAATACTTTGGGACAGCCTTATAGCTTTTTGGTAGTATGCTCTAGCCAAATCAGCCTCTCTTAACTCAACAAATACAGCAGCAGCCCCTATTGCCGAGCGAACTTGAAACTCAACATTATTCATGTCCTCCGCCAAATCCGAAACTTGACGAAAAGCAATTAGAGCTGAGTCATACTTTGCCTCAGCTCTATATTTCTCACCCTGCTTCCTTAACTCTTCCAAGTGATTTAAATCTTGACCGAATAGAGAATTGAAGTAAAAAATTAAAATTATTGAAACGACAGACCTCATTCTTAATTACCAGAAACTGGGGGCACCGGAGGTGGAGGATTATTCGCGCCTTCTCCTTCAGTCTCCTCTGGATCATCCGGATCTGGATCAAACTTATTAAACACAGAGCCTTTGGATTGAAACATCAACCCAAAGCTCTTTTCAATTGAACTTCTTCTTTCTGATTTTAACATACCACACTTTTTTTGATTGAAGATAAAATACACACACAATGAATCTCTCACTTTTCAATTAAGGAAGCAAGCCTGATTCATGCCTAAAATAAGCATAATGAGCTTAGGAAGTAAATACCCATAAATAGTGAGAATAATAATTTAATATTTATGCCT
>TARA_R110001599_G_scaffold2980_4_pt1 | contig 12060 bp, 15 predicted proteins | sample TARA_R110001599 | Tara Oceans TARA_R110001599 (sample SAMEA4398360) | marine metagenome | biome: Polar Biome; feature: [MES] marine water layer (ENVO:01000295) within the mesopelagic zone...; material: water (ENVO:00002006), including particulate matter (ENVO:01000060) such as...... | reverse complement strand
TTGCTTGTGGTGTTTGACATAGGCTATGGCTAAGGCTTGATTTGCTCGCACTACGCGAACGGCTTTATTATTTGACTGACTATGATAGATTGCTCCGTTATTAATTTTCATATATACAAGGTAATTTATTAAAGGCGTGGTGTCAAACTGATTCGGCTAAACCTTGCAAGTAGTCTTCGAAGAACTCCATCATATCCTCTTCAACAAACTTCTCAATCTCTTTGCTTGTCATAGTCAATTCAGTAGGCTGATCATTATCATTATATTGCTGAGCCGATAGTACAACGGCAAAGACTTCAAAGTCATTATAGTCTGTTACCAAGTCAGTACTGATTTGAGCGATTACCATATCGTCGCCATAGTAAAAAGTTCCTTCAAAGATGTCTTTTGCGGAATCGATTAATTGGTAGTCTTCTAATGTTATTTTCTTTATCATATATACAATGTAAGGTATTTTTTAAGTAATTGCGAGCTTTATTTTCAATTATCCTCTCTTTTTAAAAATTGGGTTATTAAGAAACTTGTCAAAGTCGGCAATATTTTGTTTCATCTCTAAAAGTTGGGATTCGACTTTTGCAAGTTCGGGAAGAGCTAGCATTTCAATTGCCATTTCAACATTTGATTTTGTCGCATCAGTTGCTTCGTTTCGCATTTGTGCGATTGCGTTATTAATTGAGTCGATTCTCAACTCTAATCTCATTATATCTAATTCGTTCATATATATAAAGTAAGGTATTTTTTAACTAATAGCAAACTTTATTTCAATTACCTTTCGATTATTTTATTGCACAAATCTACCGCCGGGGTGGGTAGTTAATTGAATTTTCATAAGTCGTTGAGTACCAGCAAGTTGCGGGGGGTGGTGTTTCTCATTCTCATTTTTAATAATTTACATTTTCAAATAATAGCAAGTACAAAAAAATCCGAAGTGAACAAAACCAAAAAACCAAATATAAAAAACCCATAATTAATCAAAACAAAGAAAAAAACCCAAAAAAATGCAAATCAAAAAAAATCGGGAAGCCTATTTTGTAAAAGGGTAAATATAAAAAAACAGTTAATTCTCTAGCGCCGAAATAGAAATAACAAGCAAACCCGTGTATTATATAATATATGAACAATAAAAATAACGAACTTGATTTTAGTAATGACATTCGCGCCAAGCAAGGTCTCTGGGATAATATCCACGCCAAGAAAGACGACAAGAAGGACGACAAAAAAGAAGAAAAACTAACAGACAAAGAAAAAAAACTTCCTGACGCTATAAAGAAAAGTATTTTAGACAAAAAGAAAAAATCGAAAGCTGACGAAAAAGCTGGTTATCCACCAGAGTGCAACGAAGGATATGTCGAGAAAGACGGCAAATGCGTACCAGTTTCTGATTCAGGCTACAAGGATAAGAAAAAGTAAAACTATTGTTTTTTTTTGATGTGTACCATAAAGTATGGACATCAACAAATTAAGCAAACTAAAACAATCAGCGCCAGAAATACCGACAAATACTTGTCCGTACATAGACTTTATTCAGGACATAATAAAAGAAGTAATAGACGAATGCGACTCTTCGTTTATTGAACAAAAGCTTGAGCTGGCTATTTCTACTTTGGAGTATGTAAGGGAATCAAATGACGCACTGCGTCAAAGCTCTAAATATTGGTACAATAAAATTTAGAGCAAACTCAAGTAGAGCATGATTTCCGAATTAGTTGGAACCCTTGGAGTGCCAACTGGGTGGACCTGGCTTAAATAGGGCTCCCATCCTATGTCTCCCACTTCCCGCATCTGGTTGTAATTCTCTCCTAGTACGGTAATCTTAGGTATAAATCCTGTTCGCGGGTCTGACCCATTCTGAAAGGGACTTGTACCCGGCCCTCCGCCTAGTTCGGTTATCCTGTAGGCTGGATACGTATGCGGAGGAACTTGTGCATTTGCAAAGCCCATTCCCGGATTGCAGGTGTTAGTCGTTATAGTTCCCGCTTCTTCTATATAACCTAATTTTAATAGAATATCTGTGTAACTAACTTGTTCTGCAGGAACAACGCTCCCGTTAATTAAACCTGGCCCACTAAGGACGTTGTCATCCCAGCAGGGCGTGAATCCACCAATGTGGAACCGGTATCCTGTTTGAATTAGATGGTAGTCCGCCCTAGATGGCTGGACTGAAGAAGGCTCAGGAATCGTCGAAGTTACAAAAGTGGAAAGATCCTCTAACGTAACCTTCTGACTAATATCGTATATTCCATCGCCGGTGTTTTCTTTCGAGATCACAAACAAATCATCATCTTTTAATTCGGCGGCGCTAGTAAGTTGACTGATCTTTATTCCTTTTGGATCGCTGGGATCATTCGGGTCGGTGCTGCCTGGGCAATCTGTAACTTCTGCTATACCTATGGCGATTATATCGGCGAATACTGGGTTAGTCCATGTTCCGACATTTTGACTTTGAGCTCTTACGGTAACCGATGTAGCGTCCCAAGTCACCACCTGGATCCATTGCTGAGATGATCCATCATCGCTAGGGTATCTAGTGGATGCTGTAACTTTTAATGGTTTTGCCGCAAAAGCTATCGGGAAATCCACCACCTGTGATGATTCTGTAATAAACGCAGGGCTGCTCATCCATTGTATGGTTAATCCATTGCGGAACATTTGATAGCCCGAATCTTCTGAAAGTATTTTGCATAAATCGCCGGTACCAGGCACAGGGTCCGATATTGCAGCTGTTGCTACTACTTTAACATACTTGCCAGCAAATGATATCGCAGTATGGAGAAACATATCTTTAATATAAGATGAGCCCAACTGTAAATTAAAAGAAGTTTCTGTTATATTTGTCAGCATGGCTCCTGAAGTGTCACTAGAACTTTGCAAGAGGTCTAACTGGACATCTAACGTTATCGCATTTGATCCTTGATCGTCTTCGGCGACATAAATTTGCCACGTAACATCTGTTGAATTTAAAGTGTGATTAAAAAGGGTGCTTGTATTAGCTCCTGCCGCCGCAACCCACCCACTACTCCAGCCCGCCATCTTATTTACCCTCCAATTCTTTAACCAGCACTTTATGCACTTCCTTTAATTTACCTTCTTTCATATAGTCAGAAGGAGTATTTCCATCCAGCTCTTCATTTTCAGCTTTAAGCCACTGAGTGGCCGCATAAAAAGGCATTTTCTTCGCAAGAAGCTCCAGAATATCGTATTTAGAAATATTTGACATATATAATATATTATACACTAAAGTCTGTGTAATATTTAGTAATAATCAATAACCCTCAAACAAATGCCAAGAAAAAAAGCACCAAAAGATATTGACTCAGAGTTTGACATAAACCCATTCAAGTCTAAGATTGTAATCAAAGGCAAGAACTTAAGCGAAAAGCAAAAAGTTTTCCTTGATCTATCAATGGACGAGGATACCAAAATAATATTCGTCTCCGGCCCAGCTGGAGCAACCAAAACATACATGGCTGTATTTTCAGCACTAAGACATTTGCAAAAAAACGATGAATTAGATTTACTGTATGTTCGTACCGCAATCGAAAGTGCAGATAAAGGGCTTGGAGCGCTACCAGGCTCACTAGAAGAAAAGATTAACCCCTACATGGCTCCACTAGAGGACAAGCTCGAAGAGATGCTTCCAAAGGGTTCGGGCGTAAAGAATGAACTTTTAAAATCCGGCAGAATACAAGCTATGCCAATCAACTTCCTTAGAGGAGCGAGTTGGTTGAATAAAGTTGTAGTAGCAGATGAGTCTCAAAATTTCTCGTTCAGGGAGCTCGTTACGATGACAACTCGAATAGGAGAAAACACAAAGCTCTTTGTATGCGGCGATATGATGCAGAGCGATATCGGAAACAGAAGCGGATTCTCAGATATGTTCGACTTATTCAATGACCCAATAAGTAAAGAAAAAGGTATACATTGCTTTGAATTTAATGAAGATGACATATTTAGAAGTGAAATATTAAAATACATAATAAGAAAACTAAAAACATACAAAAAATAGTGTAACAAAAAGTATGGATGGAATATATATTATAGTATCCGCGATAATTGGCGCGTCAGCAACAATAGCCAGCGTGATACTTTCAAGAAAAAGAGCAAAAGATATAGCAAGAAGAAAAGACCCAATATTGAGCGAAACTCAGAACAACGAAAACATCTATACTGCTCTAGATTATTTAATGAGTCAAATGGGTGCTGACCGCGCTTATATCATGCAGTTCCATAATGGTAGTTATTACGTTTCAGGAAGAAGCCAGCAGAAGTTTAGCTGTACTCATGAAATGGTTCTTCCCGGAATAAGCAGGGAACATGAGCATTCAACAAACCATATTGTTTCAAATTTTCACGATTATATTAATAAATTGACTAGCGATGGATCGTTCGCTTACTCAGATGTTAAATCTGCTCCAGATCATGCGTTTGCCATGATGGCTCAAGACAAGGGGGTAAAAAGCATCTACAATGTCCCTATAAAGACTCTCAATGATACCGTGATTGGCATATTGGGAGTAGACTATGTAAAAGGTTACGTAGATGAATGCAGCATGGACTCTTGCGCTTCTGCTGAAGACAAGTGTTTTGATAAAACAACCAACGAGTTTATGCGTAGGCAGGCAAGGATAATTGCCGGTTATTTAATATAAATTATTAGATATAATGCATCTGCTTGTTTATAATACAAGTATTATGCAAACTATATTTTGTACAGAATGTGGAGCAAAAAACGAGTACTCTGGCGCTAAGCCAAAGTTTTGTTCTTCCTGCGGAACTCCTATGGAGAAAACTGCATCAAGCGGCGTCAAGCCACAAGCTGTCAAGAAGCCTATTGCTCGCAAGAGCGCCGGAAGCTTCAGGGAGCAAATGGAGACCAGAAAGGAATCTAGGGGCTCCCTATCGGAGGATGAGACGGACATAGATTATGTTCCAAATATATCCTCATTAAGCTACGAGATAACTAAATCGGGCAACACAATCCATAACTTTAAAGATATTATTGATGCCGCCCAAAAAGAAGACACCAACAAGTAAACCTGCAAAAGACACTGAACTCAAGGAGCCTGTAGTTAAGGCAAAGTACGAAGACCTTAATGATGTAATAGATAAAGAACTGATCAAAAGAAAGAGGAATTGGTTTTTAAGTTCAGTAGCATGGATAGACTTTGACGACGTATCCCAAATTATACGGGCGCATATTGCAAAAAAATGGGATCAATGGGACCAGTCGCGCCCAATAAAGCCCTGGCTTAATAAAATTATTGCAAATCAGATGAAGAATATCCTTCGGAACCATTACAGTAATTACGCCCGCCCATGCTTAAACTGCCCGTTTAATAACGATGCAGATATGCAACTGTGCAGCTTCACTAAATCTGGACAACAAGACAGAACATGCCCGCTATATAAAAAATGGGACAAAACAAAAAAGCACGCATACAATGTAAAAATTACTTTATCGTTAGACAGTCACATTCATGAGATCGATGGAAATGTAGATAATCATCTTGACATGGATATAAATTCAGCTTCCGAGAAATTGATCAAAGAACTTAAAGCCTGCCTAAACGAAAGGCAGTTCAAGGCTTTCCACTTACTCTACATACAGAACTTAACAGATCAAGAAGTTGCAGACCAAATGGGCTTCAAAAGTACAGAGTCAGGAAGAAAAGCGGGATACAAACAAATTAAAAATTTGAAGAAAACCTTAAAAGACAAAGCCGTTAAAATACTAAAAAAGAAAGGTATAGCATTTCTAGGAGATGAAAATAACATTATCTAAAGAACAAAAACAATATATTAGGGATAATTTTAAAAAAACTCCTAATTTACTAGATTTAACAAAAGCCGTATTTCAGGACGAAGACCTTGATGGTCGAAGCAAAGAAGGTCGAGCCGTAAAGAAGTTTCTTGCAGAGCAGAGTATGGATTACAAGACCAGCGCATGGGACAAGGTCGAGGATATTGAATTAACTGACCATCAGATTGAGTTTGCCAAGCAGCAAGCCAAGAACGGTCTTAGCGCTTTTCAGATAGCAGAGATGATTTGGCCAGAAATGTCTGTCAAAAGATTCTCGAAACAACATGTAGCTGTATTAGACTTCCTTAGAGAGTATGAACCAGCTTACGTCCATGATAGTGAGAGTGCAGTTAATAGGGTTTATGCCCCACCCAAGCTTTTGTCTACTGGACTTAATAAAGTTAACGAATTTTGCTTTGCGGACCTAAGGGAAGATAAACTCACTCATGATGATACAAACTGCATTGAGTGTTTAATAAAAAGTCTTTCGGCGCCAAGATTCATACAAGTCATAAGTAACTACAGCAACATGAAAGATAGGCAGTTGTTCGAGGCCGAGTTTATAAGAGCAACATGGGACAAGCCAGATTTAACAAGTGATGAAATAAATTTATATATTAATGTTTGTGTTGATTATATTAATTTAAAAAATATATCATCTCACATTGAAAAGCTAAATACAATGTTTAATGAAGTTGAAGATCAACAAGACATGACAGTAAGATTAGCAGAAGTATTAAAATCTAAAACAGATGAATACGATAAATGTGAAAAAAGAATGGAATCATTAATTAAAAAATTAAATGGAGACCGTTCAGAGAGATTAAAGAACAGAAGCAAGGAAAACGCTACTATAATCTCACTGGTAAAGAACTTTCAGGTTGAGGACGAACGACTTCGAATGATACAATTAGCAGAGATGCAGAAAAAATTAGTTGACGAAGAGGTAACTCGACTTGATAATATGGATAGCTGGAAAGCAAGAATACTAGGAATCTCTAAACACGATGCAACATGAAAAAAATTGAATTATTAATTGGCGACCATGAATACTCCAAGATCCAAGAGATCTTTGAAAAAGAGGCTGACTTTAAGCCTGTTGGTGAAACGGACCACATTATTATTAAAGCTCTTAGCTCAATCGTGAGCCCTAAGAATTTAGTTGAACAGGATATTGGTGGAGAAGAAATCACAACGTATTCCATAAAGCAGGTCAAAGAGCCGGAAAACAAGTCTCTCGACGAAGGTAAGGTAGAATACAAACTTTAATATAGAAATATACTACTTGTCAATATATAATACAAACAGTAGCAGATACAAAGAAAACTACAGTTAAACAATAAACAATTTATAACTGAACTAAACAATAAATATAAAATAAAATTTAAATAATTATGAGTGATAAAATTATCAGAGATAAAATGATTGAGACCCTCGGAACTTCCATTCTCAATCAGTTAAACCTTAACGGCCTAATTGAGGCGGCAAAAAGCTACTCGATTCAATTAGCTAACACTGAGTTGGACAAGATGTCCGACGAAGACAAAGAGAAGTTAGTTGAACACATCGAAAAAGCTGACGCAGAAGCCGCAGAAAACGAATCAGGTGAAGCTGAAGTCGCAGAGACTGAAGTTGTTGCTTAATATTTTTTATTGCTTAATTGCGCATGGGAATAGGTCACTGCATTTTGTAGTGGCTTATTTTTGTTTATAAATGACTTGTGAATGTAAAGTATGTAATAAATCTTTCAAGAATGAAAGAGGCTTGCACTTGCACATCCCCAAGACGCATAAAATTCCTCTTGCTGAATATTATGTTAATATTTATCAGCGTCGGGATAAATTAAATAATGAATTATTAGAATTTAAAAATAAAGATGATTATTTTAATATTGATTTTGTGTCGCAGGGAAACCTCCGTAAATGGGCTTTAGATGCCGATAAGGAGGAAGTTAAGGAATATATATTGAAACGCCTTCAGCAGCGCGTTACGGTCAAGGAATTGGCATATGCTCCGTGTCACCTGGAACTTCTTCTTCATGACTTGCCATCAATGGATATGTATAAGTATTTTTTTGGTTCTTATTCGCAAGCATGCAATGATATAAAAATTAAACCATTATTAGATAAAAACATAATGAAAGGTTTTTTTGATAGAAATATAGAATTAGATGATATTAATATGCTGATAGACACTCGCGAGCAACAACCATTAAAGTTCAACAACTCCACGCCCATGAAATTAGATTTCGGCGATTACGCTGTTGGCGCGCCGCATTACGACTATACTTATGTGGACAGGAAGAGCGAATCAGACTTCAAGGGCACAATGACTACAGGGTTTAAAAGGTTCACTAGAGAACTTGAAAGGGCGCAAGAATTTGATGCATATATTTTTATAGTAGTCGAAAGTTCGATAGAAGCGATTATAAAAAACAATATGTACGGGCCTAGGCAATCAAACCTGCCATACATATGGCACAACATGAGATTACTCATGCATAAATTCGCTAAAAAATGTCAATTTATTTTTACTGGAGGAAGAAAGGAATCAGAAGAAATGATACCCAAGCTTTTAGTATATGGTAAAAAATTATGGGAAACGGACTTACAATACTTTATAGATAAACGATGACTTGGGAAGAAGGTAGACTAGAGAATAACGATAAAGAGATAAACGTCAACGATGAAATGTTGAAGATTAAGGGGTATCTAGATGAGCCAGACGCAAAGATACTGCTTCATAATTTCCTTAGAGATAATGTAACTTTTACAACTAACTTGATAGCTGGAGTTGATCTTTTTCCTTTTCAGCATTTAGCCATCAAATCGATGTTGGAAACAGATTACTTTCTTGGCATATGGAGTCGAGGAATGTCTAAGTCTTTTAGTACTGCTATATATGCTTTCCTGGATGCGATATTTAATCAGGGAGTGCAGATAGGTATCATGGCCGCTACATTCAGGCAATCCAAAATGATATTTGAAAAAATTGAGGATATAGCGAGAAAGCCAGAAGCTGCATTTCTAGCACAATGCATAACCAAGAAATCAAAGAAAAATGACCAGTGGACTCTAGAGATCGGAGAATCTAAGATTATTGCTTTACCTTTGGGTGACGGTTCAAAGCTGCGTGGTTTTAGGTTTCATAGGATTATTATTGATGAGTTTCTTTTGATGCCTGAGCATATTTACAATGAGGTTATTCTACCGTTTCTTAGTGTTGTTCAAAACCCTACCGAAAGAGAGAAGGTTAGGAAGCTAGAAGATCAAATGATAGCTAAGGGCAAAATGAAGGAAGAGGAGAGGTACAAATGGCCAAACAATAAATTGATAGCATTATCCTCGGCCAGTTATAAGTTTGAATATTTATATAAGGTATACGAAACATTTGAGAATCTAATTCTAGACGGAACCCACCCTGGCTCTATAGATACATCAAAAAGAGTTATAATGCATTTTAGTTATGATGTCGCCCCCGCAGCTCTTTACGACCAAAATCTAATTCACCAATCAAAGCAAACAATGAGCCAGTCTCAGTTTGATAGAGAGTTTAACGCCATATTTACGGACGATAGTTCAGGATTCTTCAAGACGTCCACGATGGCTGCTTGTACTGTGCCAGATGGGCAGACTCCTTGTATGGAGCTTGCTGGAGATAGAGATTGTAAATATTTGTTAGCATTTGACCCAAGTTGGGCGGAGAGTGAAAGCTCTGACGATTTCGCTATGCAATTATTTAAATTAAATGATAATACAAAATCTGGTACTTTAATTCATAGTTATGCTGTTCCTGGTTTAAAGATGCAAGATCATATTAATTATTTTCATTACTTATTGACTCATTTTAATATTGTTGCTATTGTTGGAGACTATGGTGGAGGTGTACAATTTTTACAGGGAGCTAATGCTAGTGAGCAATTTAATAAAAGTAATATAAACATACAGGAAATCTCTGCTGACCTTGATAATACGGAGCATTACCAGGAGGGCCTCAGGGACCTCAAGATGCAATACAATTTAAAAGATAGAAAAATATGCATACTAAGGAAAGCTAATTCTGACTGGATTAGAAAGTCGAATGAACTTTTGCAAGCCAACTTAGATCATAAAAGGATATGGTTTGGTTCAAGACCCTTGGATGACAATTACCATATGCAATTGAAGAAAAAAGTACCCGTGGACGATTTGATATTTATCCCTAATCAAAAGGAGTTTCTCAAAAGTAGCGGTGGAGCTAAATTGATAGATTTCCTGGATCATCAATGGGATATGGTCAATTATACTAAGAATCAATGTGCATTGATACAGGTAACTTCTACGCCCCAAGGAACTCAAACTTTTGGATTACCCCCGACCCTAAGAAGGCAAAGCGGGCCAAGTAAAACAAGGAAGGATTCTTATTCAGCTTTGGTTCTTGGGAATTGGATGATTAAGACGTATTACGATATGACCAACGCCAAGGAGGCCCATGTTGATGCAACGTTTACTCCAATCATGGTTTAAAAGTAAAGTCAAAGTTAACTTTGCAACTTTGGATAGACTTTCAAGGGATTTGGTGTACTATATAATATGCCAAGAAAATATAATAAGAAATCAGAATACTGGAGTAAATTCAACGCAAGCGCAGGTCAGGTGGAGAAAGAAGATCTAAATTCTTTATTAAGTAAAGCTGAAAATACTCAAGAAGTAAAACCAGCTACAGCGGGAGAGTCTTATTATACCGAGGCAAATTACTCTAGAAACGTAGGTCAAATAGAAGGAGAAGAAGGAACTCGTTACAGATCAAACAGGGCGACAAAACCACCCAAGGCAAACAAGTATGCGAATATCGACGATCTGGGGTTGCCGTACTCGTACAAGGATTCTTATGTAAGTCCAAGGATTTCTATTGAGCTTTGTCAGAAAGCTTATGCGAACGTACCAATCTTCAGGAATGCTATAGACGTAATGGCTGAGTTCTCAAATTCAGACATTTATTTAGACGGAGGCTCAGAGAAAGCCAAGATATTCATAGACAAATGGATGCAGAAGATAAACATATGGAAGTTAAAGGATCAATACTTCAGGGAGTATTATAGGTCAGGGAATGTTTTCATGTACAAGCTGGACGGCAAGTTCACTACAGAAGATTTAATTAAACTGAATCAGGTTTATGGAGCGGAAAGTAAAAACATCGGATCCAAGAAAATACCTGTTGGTTACATATTTTTAAACCCATACGACTTTGTGGCTGACAGAGCTTTGACTTTCAGCGCAAAGAATGGCATCTATAAAAAAATACTAAGTGAGTACGATATAGAGAAGTTGAAGTTTCCTCAGTCCGACTACGACCAGGAAATGTTTAATGCATTGCCTAAAGACGCTAAAGATAAGATAAAGCAGAACCAGTGGATGTCAGACGGAATCATGGTTGATTTAGATCCTAATAAATTAATTTTTTCTTTTTATAAAAAACAAGATTATGAGCCTTTTGCTATTCCTTTTGGTTTCTCTGTACTTGATGATATAAATTGGAAAATGGAGTTAAAGAAAATAGATCAAGCTATAACTCGTACCATTGAAAATGTAATCTTATTGGTGACAATGGGGAATACTCCAGACAAAGGAGGAGTTAATCCAAATAATTTAAAAGCAATGCAATCCCTCTTCCAAAATGAAAGCATTGGGCGGGCGTTGATTGCAGACTACACAACTAAGGCGGAATTTGTTATACCTGATCTAAATAAGGTTCTAGGTCCGACTAAGTACCAAATAGTAAACGAAGACATCAAGGAAGGTTTACAGAACATTATTGTGGGTAAAGAGAATTACTCAAGTACTCAAGTAAAAGCTCAGATATTTCTAGAGAGATTAAAAGAAGCTAGAAGTGCATTTCTTAATGACTTTATGCAGCCCCAGATAAAGAAAGTTTGTCAAGCAATGGGTTTTAAGAATTTTCCAACGGCGAAATTCGTAGAGATAGATATCAAGGATGAAGTGCAACTACAAAGAGTAACGTCCAGGTTAATCGAGATGGGAATCATAACCCCAGAACAAGGAATGACCGCCCTAAAGAAAGGCGTTTACCCGGATCCTCAAGATCTTCGCCCAGCGCAAGAAAGATTTGTTGAAGATAGAGAGAAAGGATTTTATACTCCGTTGTCCGCATCTCAGCCTATTCTAAGCGAAGAAGACCAAGAGATGAAAGAAGAGCAGCACGAGATGAGCGTTGAACAGCAAAAGGTATCTCAAGAACAAATGAAGAAGGGACCGCCTCCC
>TARA_R110001599_G_scaffold48008_1_pt1 | contig 12064 bp, 10 predicted proteins | sample TARA_R110001599 | Tara Oceans TARA_R110001599 (sample SAMEA4398360) | marine metagenome | biome: Polar Biome; feature: [MES] marine water layer (ENVO:01000295) within the mesopelagic zone...; material: water (ENVO:00002006), including particulate matter (ENVO:01000060) such as...... | reverse complement strand
AAAAATCTATTTTTTAAAAGTAAAGAATCATAATTTAAAAGTGTTAAAAGGGATTGATATGGTTTTGAATTACCAGACGCTCTTCTATGCTTATATAGTATATACTATATATGATCATAATATTCAATTTACTCCTATACAATCTAAATATTCAATATAAAACTTTAACCATTACATTCACATCAAAGACATTAAAAAGGAGTAATGTTACTTTAAAAGTCTGTTATTTTACTTTATAAAATATGAAATATGGAGTAAAAAGTGTTTATTTTGTGAAATTATTGTTTACGTTTCTTCTTGAAAAAACATTGTAGTTTATCATCTTCATCATAGAATCCGATCTTTATCATAAATAACATACAATTTAAATAATACAAATGATCTTGAGCTGATACTTTCTTCTTTTCTGATCTTCTGTGATTAAACAGTTCAATAAATACTAAACAAGATTCTTTTATCTTTGTTAAAGATATTCCTTGTTTCATTCCTTCAATGATAAATTTATCACTTTGTTGTTTGTACCAAATTAATGAATGATCATTATTCTTTTTTAGTTTAAATTTTGAAATTGGAATATCAGAATTATTATACAAGCAAAGGTCTCCAATCATTTTACAAACTTAATCTAATTAATGATCATTATCTTAAATAATATTTAAAATAAATATATTGTTCTAAGATAAATGACTATAAAATATATCATTCCAAGTTTTCAAAGATGTTATAAATTTACAGAACTAACTTATCAATTCCTACAAGATCAAGACATAGATTTACAAGATGTATGGCTCATTTTAAGAGAAGATGATCCTCAGCTTGATTTATATGGTATGCTGCCTGTAAATCATCTTATAACTGATACAAAAGGGATCGGTATGACTCATAATGAGATAACAAGTTACTTTGATGAAGGAGATTACCTTGTTGAATTAGATGACGATCTTAAGAAAATAATTGATATAAATAGAAAACCAATTACAAATTTTAAAGAAGTATGTAAAACCATGTTTACAAATTTAGAATCAAAAAAATTATCATTCGGTGGTACGTACTCTGTTGCTAATCCTATGTTTATGAAAGGATGTAAGGAATATACAACCGATTTAAGGTATTGTTTAGGATGCGTGAGATTTAGAATTAATAGAAAAGATATTATTCTACATACAAACTATGCGGAAGACTTTGAAAATTGTATATTACATTATTTAAGAGATGGTGGGATACTAAAGAACAATTGGATAAGTCCTGTCACTAAAAACTACGCTCCAGGAGGCTGTGACGGCGATGGACGTAACATAGACACAGAAAAAAAAGATAAGGAACATCTTGTCGACTCATATCCTGATTTGTGTGTATTGTTCCAAAGAAAGAATGGAAAATGGGATTTACGATTAAAAGATAAGAATTAATTTTTAGGAATTGTAAATTTAGATGTTTGTGGTTTTGTTGTAAGTTCTATATACTTTTTTTCATTTTCTTTTTTATCCTCAAGAGCCATACCGTCAGTTGTTTCCATTTTTGCTCGATATGGTGTATTAACATATTTAATGATAAACTTATTGCCTTTTATTTCTGAACTTTTAATAATGTAATAGTTTTTGAAACCCATACGACCTTCCCCAAACAATGCTAATATTTTACTTCTAACATTTCCTTTCCAGTTTAAATCCTTGATTGTATTCCATACTTTTTTAGGATCATCTTTAGTTGGCTCTTCTTTAGTTGGTTCTTTCTTCGTTAAATTTAACCGATTATATACATCCGATAAATCAACTTTTCTAAATATATATGGTTCTTTAAGTTTTTTCCCTTCTCCAAATGATTTTATAAGTCTACCGACAGATCCTCCATTTATAGTTCTTCTTGCTTGAGATACATTAGTAGCAAATCCAGTTTTTCCCAAATATTCTGCTAAAATATTAACTGCTTTTTTATATTCCTTTTTCATTTTATTTGTGTCTTTTGATTGATAGGCCTTTTTAAGTTCTGGGGACAATGCTTTTGTAAATAGTTCTTTTATTTCTTTTTCTTTATCTTGAAAGGTGTTTCCTTTCTCATCTTTAGTTGGCTCTTCTTTAGTTGGTTCTTTCTTTGATATACCTTTGCTATGTAATGATAATGCTTTATCAACTATATCTTGTTCTGTTTTAGAACATAATTTTAATTGAGGCTTCATTTTCTTCAGGTCTGTTATTGTTTCCATTAAATCTTTTTTATTTGAAAAATCCGAATTTTTAATATCTCCCCCTTGTTTTTCATATAATCTAATAACTGAATTAGCATTATTTACTGCTTTCATACATCTGTTTTTTTCAACTTCAGTAAGTCCTTTCTTTGCTTTTAATTTTTCCTTTTGTTCTTTTGTAAGTTTTGCTTTACCTTTGATTACGACTTTAGGTTTCTTCTTCTCAGCAAGTTCCTTTTTATTCTTCTCAATTAGTGATTTAAGTTGTTTTTCTTTTTTTTCACAAGCACATTTTTTAATCTCTTTCCTGAGTTTAAGAATTTGTTTTTGAGTGTCACTTACAACCATGTTTATGATGTTATAACAAAAAAACTATATTATTCAAATTTTAATTTATAAATAAACTATAAATTAAATCTTCTGGGATTCTGTATCTCTCTTGTTGAGTTGTTCCTTTTCCCCTTGTTTTCTGTTTTCTTTCAGTATTGCCGAGATTAGTTTTATGTAAATTGCCGATCATATTTCCACATTTACGATCACATAATAAATTATTCCAATCTTTTTTATTAGTCCAAATTCTAGTTCTTTTTTTATATCCCCAATCTGAATACATACAATAATCTACAAGATAAAATGGTAAATCTTTCATAAATGATCTATCTTTCATTCTTGATCCGGCAGGATTTTCCATAAACCAATATTCACAATCAAAGTAATTAATTATTTCTAATGTCTTTAAAACTAATTTATCATCTTCATTCATTTCTTTTTCTTGTATTTCTTTTGTATATATTTCTCCTTTTCTTTTTCTTCCAAGCCAAGCATCTTGTAATTTACTATAATTAGTACAAGGAGGAGAAGCCCAAATAATATCAAATTCATCAGGACCATACTGTTTATAATCAAATTTCATAATATCACATTGATGATCCGCAGGTAAAATCATATCAACTGATATAACATCCCAACCCAATTCTTTACAACATTTACCAACAGATCCGGTACCTGAGAATAATTCTAAAACTTTCATTATAATAAAGATTAATTTAATTTATTTAAATAATAAAAATAATATTTTACAATACTATAAATGGATAGTCAAGCAACCCAAGGTCCCAAAGTCATCGCAGTTAAAGATCCTGAAGCACTTCCCAATAAAACAGGAATGCCACCCGTTCATCCTAATCTCCCACAGATAGAAGGGCACGGAGGCGGTGCGTTATTACTGATGGTATCACCGGTAAAAACCGGTAAGTCTACGATTGTAAGTAATTTATTATTGAATAGTGATTTTTATGATGGACAAGAACGTTTCGATCAAGTGAATATTATAAGTAATACAATCGCGAATGATATTACAAGTCGCTTCCTTAAGAAAGCATTTGATGTATATGATCAATACGATGATCGTATTATTGATGGAATAGTTGAAAAACAAAAAGGATATGAAAAAGAAGATCAACCGGAGATCGCAGTTGTATTGGATGATTGTTTAGGATCAATTCGGCGGGAGGCTAAAGTGAATCATTTAGCATCACGATACAGACATTTTAATATTAAGTTATTGGTGATCAGTAGTCAAAATTTCCGAGCTGTTTCTCCTGTGATTAGACAAAACGCGACGAATGTAATCGTTGGAAGTCCATTCCCAAATAGAAAGGAACTTTACAAGATTGCGGAGGAATATGGAGATTTATTTGGAGGAGCCGATAATTGGATTAATGTATATAAGGCTGCGACACCAAATAGATATGATTTTGTTCATATGGATTTACAATCAAATCCACCAAAGATGTATAAGAACTTTGATACGCTCGTAGCGGAAGGTGAACGTAATTATTTATTGGCTCCTGATGTTAGTGATGATCTTGAAAATAAAAATTTAAGTAATCAAAAAGAAAATGTTGAGGATGAATAAACATGGATGGTCTTGGAATTGAAAACGCTATCTCACAGGCAAACTCACTGACTAGTCAGGCTGAAAATGCTAGGGCAGCTCAAAGCACTCTTATAAGAAGTATTGGTATTCAGAATCAGAAAGATAAAAATGCTGCTACAGATAAAATCGCATCTGATCGTAATAGTTTTTTAGCGATGGATGGATTCCACGGCGCTGAAACAGCATGGAACCTTTACAATGAAAGTGGACAAACACTCAAGGATTTTTCTGATTCAACGGATACGGCAGATTTTCTCGGACGTCAGTTAAAACGATCACTTGCTGGCGATGTTGGTCGTGGTATTGATAATGTGGCGAATAATTGGATTAGTGGGAAGATGAATACATTCGGTTCGGCTGCTGCTCCATCAACAACTCTTCCTTTGAGTGAAGCGGCTCAGGATCGTTCTCGTTTCGCAGATGCGAAAGAAGCTGGTCGGGTGGCTACTGCTGCGAAGCAAGAAGCTGAGGCGAAAGCGGCTCGTCTTCAGGCTGGTGCTGACTTTCGCAACCGACCACAATTCGGACCAGCAACTGCTGCGGATGCTCGTATTGCTGAACAAAATCAATCTATGGCTTTTAATGAATTTAATAATGTTGGTGAAGCAGCAGAAGCTCCCGTAGTCAGAGTCGGACGAGCCAACAGAGTTGCTGGAGCTCTCGGTTCCAGCGCTGCTGATGTCACGACCGGAGATGATCTTGTTGTGGATCCGGGTGTGATTAGAACACAACTGACGACAGATATTCAAGATACGGCGGCTGTTAATGCCCGAAATTTGAGTAATAGACCATTAGGACAGCAATTAAACTTTAAAAACACGACATCTCAAGGCGCGAATAATGTTGAAGATTTAGTTCCACCGAGTGCGACGAATGCTCCCACCACCACACCCACAGGCACTACTCCTGCGGCAGACACGCCATCCTCAGGAACAACTACGACAACTACTCCTGCCGATGACGCGCCCTCTGGGAGTGCGCCACCGGTGCCCGAGGATGAAGGGGCAGGAGGTAAAGCATTGGCTTTCTTTAAAAAAGGTCAAGCACTTGCGGGGAATCCTGTGGTTCGTGGTGGAATGAAAGTAATCGGAAATATCCAAGGTGGTGAAGATATTTACGATTTATTTGAAAATAGAAATAAATTTGATGATGGAAGTGATGGTAATAAATCAGCGGCGGGATTTCACGAAGGCGCTCATATATTAAGTTCTCTTGGAACTGTTGCGGATGTTGCTGGTATTTTCTTACCCGGTGCGGAAGAACTTGGCGCAGCATTGAATTTAACAGGATCAATTCTTGACAGTGTAGGTGATCACGAGAAAGATGTTTCTAATGCTTCAACTGTTTTTACAAACGCATCCAATGCTCTTACAGCAGCATCCAAACCGATTACAACTTCTCCCGCATTACAGTCCGCTGGATTGATCGCTGGATCAGCAACTCATCAGGGCGCCAGCGCTGGTGTTTCTACTTTTTAACTGTAAAACTGAAGCATACTTCGTTAACTGAAAAACTAATCTTTTTTTTTTATTTGACTTTTAAAATAAATATATTTTATATTATAAAAATTAATGCCGACATCTTCTTTCTTTACTGCGGAACAACGTATTCCAATATCTCAAAAAAAAGTATCGGTTAGAGCCGAAAATGGACTATCATACAGTCTTGGTCAGCAAATAAATTTTGTTATCCCGGGTGGAGTTGGTTACATGATGCCTCAAGAATCATATCTTCGCTTTGATGTTAAAGTTAAGATGCCTTCCACCGCAGCCGCGGGAACTTTAACTCGTCTTTTCCTTGATGGTGAAACTGGCGCAAATGTTTTAATTCGTGATGTGAGGATCAGTTCTGGTGGTGCTCAAAATGTTTTACTTGAGGAAATACAGAACGCAAATATTCTTACTGCTCTTAAGTATGATTATGAAACAAATGACAATCTAAAGGCAAAACGCGCTCTTACTGAGGGATGCGTAGAATTTACTCCTGCTTCACGTAGAACTTTCGGACCTGAAGAATCATCTTCATGTAATTCTCGCGATAATTCTTACTATTCGGGATCAGCTGCTTGCTTTGATGGTGCTAAATCAACGGATATCTTAACCGATGCTGATTATCAGACTGTAAAGTGTCTTATTAAAATCCCTGGCGGAATCTTTAACAACGATAAAGTTTTCCCTCTTGGTTTAACTGAAGGTCTTCGCGTTGAACTATTACTAGAAGAGCAGACGAATGTATTCCGTCAACTTACAAATGTCATCCGTGATACAAGTATTCAATCCAATCCTCGCTTTCATTCTTTGAATGGTTCGTTTGCTGCTCCGTCTGAATGGACTACGAGTTCCCCGAATCAAACCGCGATTTATGTAGACAATCGTAATAATTACGGCAAGGTTGAAGATCTTCCTTTTGTTGTTGGTGAAGGTCTTGGTTTCTATAATCCGAGTACTGGTGTAGAAGTTATTCCAGCCGATGGCGCGACTAATGCGGTGACTGGAGCTGTAATAACTGGTATTGATTTCGTCAAGCTAGATGCTGCGAGCAATAAGGTTCAAGATGGTGCTGGTCTAATTAAACTTACAATTACTTCGGCAAATACTACCGGACTCGCTGCTAGTATTACCAACGACTTTGCTATTTATTCTTACAGTCCATTCAGTTTAGGAACTTTCAATCCTACATGTAGCATTGATGATGTTGAACTATTAGTTCAGCAGGTTGAGATGCCTCAAGGTTACACTCAAAAAATGATGAGTATGTTAAAGTCAGGAGGCGCTTTGAACTATGATTTCTTATCATTTACAAATTACAAATATTCTCAACTAGAAAGTGATCGTCAAGTAAATATCCGTTTACCAATTCAAAATTCAAGATGTAAATCAGTTTTAGCGATTCCAGTTGATGCTAGCGTATATGCTTCGGTTGATGCTATTACTGCGAGCGGTACTTATACTGTTAATTATCTTAAATCGGATGTTCTTACATCAGGCTCAAATAATGCTGTCCGATCGGGACTTACTGGTATATGTGATCGCGCATCCAACTATCAGTTTATTTATGATGGTAAACTAAATCCTTCAAGAAAAGTTCCGGTCAATCGTATTGCGGAATTGTCAACCAATTTCCAAGGTATGGATCAGCAATGGTTAATTGAAGCAGAAAAGGCTCTATACATGGCGGGCATTGAACCACTTTCTTTCCTTTCATATCAGAAGAATTGGTTTATTGGTCGCGCTCTATCTTTACAGAATGGCGTCTATGACGCAAGAGGTAAGGACTTTAATCTTCAAGTAGAATACACCGAATCCGTCGGCGGACCAACTAAGCCTCATCTTTGGAATTGTTTCGTATCTCACTTAAGACGTATTGTTGTCCGAGGGGAGGCCATAAGCGTTGAGGTATAATGATCATTTTTGTAATCCAAATTTTTAAAATTATTTTATGATAAAATAAAATATAGAACTATACAATAAAATAACAATGTCTACACGTAAGAATCTACAGATCACTCCTTCTAATGTTACATCTACCGGTAAAATCTCGTATCGTAATGGTCAGCCTGTACTACAGTTTATCATCGGCGAGGCAGATATGTCCTTAATTGGTTCATCTGTTCGTCTGATGGGACACTTCCGAGTTCGTGGCAATGACACCGATTCTAACTCTATTCCTGGCGACGTGCTTCGTCCAGGATCCGGAAAGATCCCAACAAATGCTTCAAACATCCGTATGTCTGAGCAATTGGGCATGTTTTCAATTATTGATCAGCTTGTTATTAAATCTCAAGCTACACACCAAGTCATAGAAGAAATTAAGAACTATAACAGATTTATGGGATCTTATCTTCCTGTAACTAGTTCTTTACAAGATTCAATTGGTCATTTAAGTCAGCAGGCTCTTACTCTTCCAAACTATAACGCACAGACGATCGGCGTTGTAGAAATCCCGACCGGAAACACGACAGTGGGGATCTCTGGTAATGCGTTCGGTATTCATCTTCCCTGTGGTCTGTTTAACGGACGTGTACCGATTCCTCTTGCTGCGAATAGCCAAGGTGGTCTTGGTGGTCTTCTTGTTGAAGTTCATCTTGCTCCTGATTCTAATGTTCTATTTTCGCAGGATGGAAACCTTACTGATATGGACAAGTGCTTTTACGAACTGTCCAACGTTTACTTAACTGCGGAGGCTGTTGTTCAGGATCCTTCTGTCCAAATGCCTCCATCTTCAACATTTGAATTTAATAGTATTTCATCTTACTTCACGACCTTTAATTCTGCGAATGCGATTATTAATTTCAACCTAGGCTTATCGCGAGTCCTTGGTGTTTTTGGTAATATGATTCCAGCAAAGATGATCAATAACATTCAGGCAAATGGTCTCGCAAATTCTTATCCTCAGAATGCGAATGATACTACTGCGGCTATTAAGCAGATCTTTTTCCTGCGTGGTGGTGAAAAGTTTCCGATTGAGTACAATATTGACACCATACAGAAAGATGATGGTGATTCTGTTGTCGCAGATGCTCAGGTTGTCCAAGAATATATGAACGCAATTCAAAAGTTCTCGGCTATTAGCAGGACCTCCGCAAATACTAAAACTATGGCTTTATCTTCCGCGGCGCCTGCTTCTGCGAATGTTAGAGTTGATGGTGGGTCAGCATTTGGTCTTGGTGTGGCATATGATGTCATTTCAGGAAATGGTGTCGACTTTAGGACTCAGAACTTTGGTATCAATATGGATTGCGAAATCAATACTGACAGTCCTCAAGCACTTTACTTGTTTGTACATTCTAAGCAGACTCTTGCGTTCTCTCAGAACGGAATCCAGATAATGAAATAAATAATAACTAATCTTTTTCTATTTTAATGTTAATAATATATAAATGAAAGTATTTGTCATCAACGCCTACGAAGAACGTAGAAATAAGTATGATGAGAGATATACAATGTTCCCAGCAGTCTTAGCAAAAGACATCACAAATGAAGATTGTAAAGATTATAGTTTTTACTGGAATATAAAAGATAAACTAAGAAACAATATTGTTGCTTGTAGTTTAAGTCATAAAAAATGTTTAGAACATATTGTACATAATAAAATAGATAGAAGTATTATCATTGAAGATGATGCTATAATAGATTTTTCAAGATTAGATGAATTAAAAGAATATAAAGAATTTACATATATTGGCGGAGATATAAGACCACCATTATTAAAGGATGATAAAGATTTTAAGAAAGAAATGATCATTTCTAACGTTGGTAAAAACAAAATAGATACAGATAAATTTGTAATACTTGGATGCTTCGGAATGTATTTGCCAGACTGGGAAATTGCTAAAATGATCATTGATAATATTCCAGTCAATACTAAAGAAAAAGCAATCGATGTTGAGATGAAGAAATTACAAAAGAAAGAATTAATCAAGTATTATCATTATCCTGCTATATCAACATTATATCTTGAAGATGCTAAAACAGGATTTTCAGCCCCTCAGATGAAGAAACTGACAACTTTTTCTCATTATTAATAAAAAAAATTTTGTGATAAATAAATAAAATAATACAACATTATAAAAATGAGTTACACTCCAAGCGCTGATGATGATATGAATAATGTAGCTAAATCCTCTGGTGATCCGATGCCTACTCCTACGGACATTCCTGACCTTGTAAGAATTGGAACTATCCCGACAAATACGGCGATTTCTATTGATACGGATATTCTTGATCCGGTTGTAAACACAGATCAATTTTGTCGTTTTCAGTTTCAGAATAAAGGTATTTTACATTCTCACTCAAAGATTACTTTAAGATTTGATAAGCAGTCAACTCGCGCATGGGCTCCGGTTAATGTTGGTATTCATTCGGTAATCCAAAGATGTCGCTTATTGGTTGGAACGAAAACAATTTCTGAAATTGATGATTTTAATCATTATATGGCGTATAAATCTGCTTTCATGTCTAATGAACATCAGAAGCAACGAGAACAAGTTACAAGTGGTCGTATGATTGCTCATAAAGTATATTACGATAATGGTTCCAATGTCAGTGGAGCGGGGCAGTCCAATACGTCTGCTTCTTACATTGGTCTTGATACTGGAATGAATGTATCAGCTACTGCTTCGGGAACGGTTGTATCAGAGCAATCTGATTTAGAGGCTCGCCCCTACCAAGTTACAAACTCTGCTTTTGGCGGACCGGAATATCAGATCGCACTCGCGGATCTGTTTCCCTTCCTTTATTCTAATCAGCTGCCTCTTTATATGATGACCGAGCCTGTGACTGTAGAGCTTACATTTGCCGAGCCAACTAAAAGACGACTTTGTACAACTGATGGTTCTTCATCAACATCATTTAAATTTGATCTTACTGCGACGAAGCTTGTTGCTGATTATCAGTATTTCCCTCAAGAAATCATGGAACAATATGCGCAGGCAAATCGTGATATGACTTTCTCTTATGTTGACTATCGTCTTGCGAAAAGAACTGTTAGCGTTAATGAAGCAGCTGGATCCGAAAAAGCAATTCCTGAGCAGATTATGAATATTGGCGCTGCTGGTCGTATTTGTTCTAAAGTCATCGCTCTATTAAATCAGGACGCGGAGTTCCCCACAGGCAATATGACAAACCTTTACAATAGTACAGGAGCTCCCTCAGATTATGCGTCAATTTCCAACGTCCGCTCCAACGGAACAACGACAACCAATATCAAATATAACAATCAGTTTTTATATCCGGTTGATATTGATAATCCTTGCCGACACTTTTACCAAGTCACTCAGGCGGAAGGTATGGTTCCCTTTGTTACGCGTGATGAGTATTCTGATGCGGGCGGTCTTATCACCAATACCACTTTTGAAGGTGGTGCGCAGGCGGAGGATCTCGCCAACAAATTCTTTATTCAAGCATATCATCTCAATCGTGCTGAGAGAATTAATAGTCGCGGGATTGAGTATTATTTCCAGTATAGTAAACTCGCAAATCTCAGCGGCGGTTCAACTGATTCATACACTATGCGTACGTATGTTGAACTTATGAAGATGGCTACTCTTCGCGATGGTGTTATGGAAACGTTTTTCGGCTAACCGAAGGATGCTTTGCTAATGATCAATAATATATTTTTATAACGTAAATTTTATATATTCTATTATTACAATAATATATGTCTGAATATACTGATACAATTCTTTTGGAGTGTAATAGGAAACAAAGTGCCGAATATTTATCCAAGATTGATGCCGGTAATCCTGCTCAATGGACAAATAATCTTGGATCAGGTGTGAAATTAAATATTGGCGATCAAATATCTGTTCATTCATCTTACATGTCTGCGGTTGGTAATGAAGCCGCTACAATTGAAATCAAAGGAAGAACTGCGAGGAATAATTTAGAAGTCGGTCAGGTGGTTAATTTATCAGATACAATAAAAACGAAAACAGAAAATGATCCTTCAATCGGTGATATTTTATATACGTATACACCAACAACCATACAAAAGGAAATAAGTGATTTTGAGATTAATTTAGTTCATTCGTATTATAAAACAACCAACGGAGAATATTATTATACATTACCAAGACAATGGACTCATCAAGGAGGATTTCCTTGGCGAGATGCTGCTAACATATGGAATCAATACACGAAAACCGCAACCGGTCAGATCTCCGCAAATGTTTATCGTTATGCTGACGATTATGTTCAGGACATTAATTATCAAGGACAGACCGACGGCACTATACCATACAACGGATCTTATAATCATTTTGAAACTCAGAATTTAACTCAAATAAATAATGATGGTTCAAGATATACATTATTTGTAAATGATTACATCAGCAACAGTTTTGACAATGGATCTTTAGTTGGACATCGTGATCCTGCTTTATTTACTTATCACTGGTATAAACGAGCTCATACATATACAATCAAAAAAGGATTTAATAG
>TARA_R110001599_G_scaffold9507_3_pt1 | contig 12070 bp, 17 predicted proteins | sample TARA_R110001599 | Tara Oceans TARA_R110001599 (sample SAMEA4398360) | marine metagenome | biome: Polar Biome; feature: [MES] marine water layer (ENVO:01000295) within the mesopelagic zone...; material: water (ENVO:00002006), including particulate matter (ENVO:01000060) such as...... | reverse complement strand
CGAATCTTCGGATTAACCACGACAAGGGAAGATCTAAACGCACGTTATGTGAGCCAATCGCCACAGTACGTTACCGTTTACGATAACAACGCACAGGAAGAGCGCAAGCTCCATAAGGCAACTCTACAGGGTTTCCGTTCTGGCACGACTGTTATCTAAGGGTTTTTCCCTCTACACAATCCAAGGCCCCCTTTTTTGGGGGTCTTTTTTGTTATTAAGTGTAATTCTATATATGGCAAATATTAAGGATCAACTCCTAGGCGTTTCAAGAAGAACTGGAACTGCAAACCCAAAACCTTCTGAAGTTGACCCAGCCACAAGCATTGCCTCAGAGTTAATAACTAATGGCGAGGATTTTGAAGGCCTCACAGGCTGGACCACAACGACTGGGACGGTATCGGTAACAGACGGAATTGTAAAAGTTTTACAAAATTCGGGAAGTACTGCATATTTAAGCCAGTCTATCAGTACGGTTGCTGGTAAATATTACATAATTGATGGTTACGCTAAATCTGGCCAGACCGACTACGGCGGAGGCTATTATGTGGGAACATCAACTATGGCCAGGGACATAGCAGATGTTCGGACTTTTAAAGATACGAACATGAGAAGGTTGCGCCTTCTTTTCCAAGCTACTGGAGAAACAACCCATATTTCATTAGTCAGTTGGGGTGCTAATGCAGACTTCGTCGAGTTCGATAGTATTTCGGTTAAGGAGGCGGTTCGGGATACGTCAATTTACATTACGCAGCTCCACAATGGAACTGATGCAGTTATTGCCGCAGGGGTAACTCTTTCTTCTAGCGATAACATAATATTAGGCAAAAATGCGTCTTTGAAATTTAATCCGCCTATTAAGTGCGCTACGGAAGAATCGGCTATTCCCGCTGAAGATGTGACTATGACATATTTTATAGCATAATATCTTTTGGAGTTTTTTATTTTTAAGTGTAATTTCATACATGGCAAACTACGGCGACCAAATACTAGGCACAGATTTTCAAGTTGCTGGGTCAGCAATTGATCCAGGATCTGGGAGGTCAATCTATATAACACTAATTCACAATGGAACTGATGCGGTTATTGCCGCAGGAGTAACCCTTTCCTCGAGCAGTAATATAATACTAGGCAAAAACGCATCTTTGGCGTTTAACCCTCCTTTGAAATGCGCTACAGCCGAAACAGCGACGCCTGGAACAGGAGTGACAATGGCATACTTTATCGCATAGTAAAATGGAACAAGAAGCTATACAACAAGCGGCCCAAGGTTTTATTGGGAAATATGGCTGGCTTTTGTTGGCTGGCGCAACAACGATCATTTTCAAAGACATTGTTTCCCAGTTTGCTGCTGGACTAACAATCTGGTTCAGCAAAGAATATACTCCAGACGATGTTGTTTTAATCGGTGGAAGAAAAGCCCGAATAGTCAGAGTTGGGATGAAAAACACTACTTTCCATTTTCCAGGCACAAACACGAAGAAGACTGTATCCAATGCCACATTCACTACTCTTGACATTGAACGAAAAATGAAAGAGTGGGACGACGACCCTAAGAAAAAATGAAATACAAAAAATCAGAAATATTAGTAGATTTCTCTCAAGACATCGTAGAAGCGAAAGAAGGAAAAACTCTAAACAAACCTTTTCGTACTCCTAAAGGGCCTAAAAAATTCTCAGTTTATGTAAAAAACGAAAAAGGGAATGTTGTAAAAGTTAATTTTGGAGACCCCAATATGGAAATTAAACGGGACGACCCGCAAAGAAGAAAAAGTTTTCGGGCAAGGCATAACTGTGAAAACCCTGGCCCTAAAACAAAAGCCAGGTATTGGTCTTGCAAAATGTGGAGCAAAAAAAGCGTCACTCAAATAACTAAAGGTGAATGGGATGGGGAAACTTTTTCTAAACACTGCGATCTTCTGGCGATTTACCCAAGCCTAGAACAATCCGAATCAGTCGACGACTGCGAATGCAGCTCTGATTGTGGATGTATAAACGAGGCCGAAGAAACCTCAACACAGCATTATTTTAAAACCAAAGAGGAAGCCTTGAAGGATGCTAAAAAAATGAACCTAAAAGGCTTTCATGCCCATAAAACAGAAGATGGTAAAACTTTATACATGGCAGGCCCAAACCATGAAGCGTTCATGAAGCGCCACAACGAAATCACACAGTCCGAAAAAGGCGAAGGCGGCCTTTGGGACAATATCCGTAAAAAGAAAAAAAGAGAAGGCAAAAAATATAGAGCCGCAAAACCTGGAGATAAAGACCGACCAAGCTCAGAGTCTTGGAAAAAAGCGCAGAAGTAGCAAATGGCTCATCAGCAAAAAAAGCTGTGGCACTCGACTGATACACTCAACGACATTAAAGACTGGGCTGGTTCAGCTAACACAGGTCTTCAGGTAGCGGCCGAGGTTTCGGTGGAAGATCTGGTGGTGGAAGCTGTGGTGGATGTGGTGGACGCCGTAGTTAAAATTGGAGACGCTATTGTAGAAGCGTTCCTCAATCACCAAATGGGCAACCCTACTCCTGTTAATATCCCGTGGGCCAAAGTGATTGCGGGGGGAGTTCATTGGACAGGAAACAATGGAAAAGACGTTATTTGGATGAAGGGGGCGCCCAAAGCAGGAGTGACGTCCACTTTAAATTTTACTCAAGACGAGGGCAAGTGGTGGAAGGCAATAGTAGCCTTTAACAAGAAAGATTGCCAACACCAATGGGCGGAGGTGTGCGTTGCGTCAGGTGATAACTATCAGTATCACCTAAATATGAATAAATCTGTGGCTACGGATAATTTTATCGTGCTCTCCAAGGCAAAGGCTTTTGGAGTGCATACCAACATGTACCTGATAAACAATTGGGCGGATGCTCCAGACGGTTACGATTACACGATTTACTGGGTCAAGGACTAACAATAATGCCTCTTCCGTCTAAAAACAAAGATGAAAAACAAAGCGAATTCATGTCTCGCTGTATGAGTGACGACATAATGGAAAAAGAATATAAAGACAACAAGCAAAGAATTGCTGTTTGCTTAACCCAATATCGCACTAGAAAAAAGTCCAAAGGGGAAGCATCTTGGGATGACGTTAGAAAAGGCGATGTTCTTGGGTTGATTTAATCTGTTTTTTTTATATAATTTTTATATGGATTTAAGACAAGGCTACCTTCAGAGCTCATACAATCATTATATCGCAGAACGAGATAAGCACATTCTAGATTTAGAAGTTTATCTTTCTAATCCCGTCGCAGTTGGAGAGCATCCCCATATCGGAGAAGAAATTCGCAAAAAGATTGAAGAAGTGGACAAGTACGACTCTATTGTTTCTACGTTAATTGCTAGATATGGCGACCAAATGCTAGACAAGCCAGAAGAAGATCAAAACGCGAAGAATTAAATGCGGCGGTTACTGATGGAATATGTGCCCTCTTTGTGAATTAAAAACTATATTAAAGGTTTATGACGATTCTGACTCTAGATGGATTATCATGGATTGCATGAGCTGTATCTTACCCATGTCGGTTTGGAGAGGTAAGCCATTGCATACCATGGAGATCCCACAAAAAGATTACCAAGAAATGGAAGAATCCCTTGTTAAAATTGGACAAGAAAAATTCGGCCAAGGCAAGTTTTACATAGATAAAGCTCAAAACGAAGTTCTCGACCATTTACATTGGCATGCTCGACCACACGGCTGGGTTTACGAAAAACCATGAAATGCCAGAATGAAATGTCAGAATGAAATTATTGATTATATCGCCAAACATAAAAGGCTTTATTGGGGGAGTAAACAGAATTCAGCCGCCTCTTGGAATCGGCTATTTAACTTCTTATTTAAAAAATGACCACGATATTTTGGTATACGATACAGCAATTGAAAACTTTCAAAACACCAAAAAGGTAAATGAAAAATTGCAAATAATTGGCGATTCTGATGAGAATATATACAACCAGATACAATCTTTTAAACCAGATGTAGTTTGCATTTCTGTTTTATTTTCCAGCTTGATGACAGGAGCGCTCAACGCAGCAAGATTAGCTAAAAAATATGACAAAAACATTAAAGTCTTGATTGGCGGAAATAATATTACCAACTGTATTAAAGACTATACGCTGGGAATCGATAATTTAAGCAAAATTTACGATAAAAACATTGATTTTTATTTTACAGGAGAGTCAGAAACCAGCTTGCCGTTATTTTTAAAAAATTTTAATAAGGATATCCCAGGGCTTTGTTATTTTCAAGATAAAAAACTAGTAATAAACAAAAACAGTAAGTTTTTAGATGTTGAGAACCTTAAAAGTCCCAGTTGGGAGTATTTTTCAATGGAGAAGTATTTTGATGTAGGACTGTTTCATTCTGCACAATCTTATTCAAACAGAGTGTTACCAGTAATGGCGTCAAGAGGATGCCCAGAAAAATGTTCGTTTTGTTCCACCCCAATGACCTGGGGCAGCAAAGTAAGATGGAAAAACATAGGCCTACTATCAAGCGAGATAAAGAAATCTGTAGAAAAATACTCGATAGGGGAAATACAGTTTCAAGATGACACCATCACGGCTAATTTAAAATATTTAAAACAATTATGCGCTCACTTAAAAGAGGTTAATTTGCCGTGGTGCACCCCGAATGGCATAAAAATAAACTATCACCAAAAAAAACAATATGAAATGTTTAAGATGATGAAAGATAGTGGGTGTTATCAAATTACATTTGGCTGTGAAAGTGGCTCCCAAAGAGTATTGGATCAAATAATCAGAAAAAACACAAAAGTTTCATCCTTTAAAACTAACATAAAAAAAGCTAAAGATGCTGGACTGTTCGTGCATACGTTTTGGATTATAGGGTTTCCTGGAGAAAGTCGTAGCGAAATGAACGAGACAATAAAAATAGCATCTGAATGTGAGGCAGACAGCTTCTCCTTAGCTATTTACAACCCATTGCCAGGCACACCACTGTACCATAAGGTTATAAGGGAGAATCTTTGGTGGAACGAAAGCTGCAATATCGAAAACATGACACATAGAAATTCATTAGTTAAAGTGAATGGATTCGCCTGTGCAGAACAGGTAGAAAGCTTCGCAGACAAACAAAGTTATTATTTAAACAACTTACTTCGGGTTAGAGATGAAAACAGATTTAAACAAGTAACAAAGAACAGGGGCGTCAACTTAAGGATTCATGATAAATTCATCCATCAGACATAATTAATAAAAAAATACAGTGTAAATAAAAAGATGAGATCACGAACTATAATTTTTGTTATAATATTTTCTGGAATACTCGCCCATTTATACGGCGAAGAAACCAATAGATATCAAATAATATCCAAAAGAAACGCTTTTGAACTAATGAGTGAGACGCCAAAGCCTATTTTGCCCCCAGTATCAGAAATTTTAAGGCCAAGCGTTTTTTTAACTGGCATAACCCGCTTTAACGGTATTAGAAAAATCCATTTAGTTTTGAGAAAAGCAGGTGAGCCAGATAAGTTTGTATCTCTAGCGATAAATGAAAAACAATACAACGTAGAATTAAAAAAAATATATAAAAATTCTGCTTTGATTTATAACAACGGAAACGAACAGTTTATGTCTTTTGAAAACAACGGTTTACCCACTGTAGTCACAAAACCCCAACCCCAACCAACAAAAAAAGAAACTTCTAGTAAATACTTCAGAGATAAAAAAGGGAGCAGTAAAAAAGAAGAAAAAAAATCTATTCCTACTTCCCTGAAACCTCATGTCGTGCAAGTTCCTTCTCGTAGATCTAAAATCGATCCTCGCATTATCGAAAAAGGACTTGAATACTTGAGCAGAACAGAAGACAGCGAAAAAAAAGAGTATATCATGAAAAGGCTTGAGTCACTACAATCTGGCCAAAGCACAATTAAGTCAGATATAGACAAAAACGAGAGACGTCGCCAGTACGATGATCGCAGAAAAAGAGAGAAATAAAGGGGCTCAGGGTGTAACAGTATGAGTGGAGCAAGAATTAGTATCCCCCGAATTTCGACATCAAGTAGAGCACGTTATGGGCTCTTATGGCTGGTTTATCCTTATAGCCTTTGTCGGGATTCTATTTAAAGACGCCATACATAAAGCCGCAGAAGGCTTGTTAATCTGCATGGGTAAGGATTTTTGCAACGACGATGTTTTATACATAAGTGGTCGCCAAGCCAGAATAGTTAGAGTTGGTTTTTTAAAAACAATTTTTTACATGACAGATCGCGGCACCAAAATGATCGTCCCGAATGATAGATTGAAATTATTAGTAATAGAAAAAAAACTTCCAATAAACGGCGGCTTTTCTTATCTACATAAAGGAGGAGAGCAGGGTTACGAAGAACAAAAAGCTATAAGGGACAAAATGAAAGAGATGCCTAAAATCGAAAAAGATAAATAGAAAAACACTATTTTAAGCTTAATATTATTCAATATGAGCTTACAAATTTACAAGCCTAATCCAAAAAACGCTGGATGCGCCTGCAGCTTCAGGTTCGGGGTAGACATGAAGAGCAAAGACCCAGTTGTCTACGTTAACGCAATACAACAACACTCTTGGGACAACAATAAGAAAATCGGCAGCTTTTCCGAAAACAGAAACAATCCCGACAAAAATTTAACAATCAAACTAAACGAAGTAGAATGCGGGGAATTTATTTCTGCTTTTGAAAACCGTCTTGATTATTCGAGTTATCACAACTTCGATGACAATAAAACTTCAATCAAAGTATCGCCTTGGGATAAAAAGAGAAAGGTTTCATTTAAAAACCCCGAAACCCAAAAATACGAAGACAAGTTTGTGACGGTTCCAGCTTTTGGTTTAAGTTTAATAAGAAACGGGAATCAAGTTTACAAGATCCCCCTTGACCCAGGAGAGGTCACTATGCTTAAAGTCTTTCTAACTCTCTCGCTGACAAAGCTTTACGAAGCCAGGCTTCGCAAGCAACAAGAATACCAAGCTAATAAACGCGCCGACGGTTCACAAGAAAACTGAAATAAGTGAAAAAAAAGAAAATAGTAATTCACAGCAACCATTCCCGCGCGCTTACTGGATTCGGAAAACATACCAAAAACCTATTACAGTATTTATATAATCTTGATAAATATGAAATAGTAGAATTTGCGAATGGCCTTGCTTGGGACGCAAAGGAAACCAAGCTTTTGCCATGGAAATGCCGAGGCGCTTTACCTAGCGACCCAGAACGCATCCACCAGCTCAATAAAGACCCTAACCTTGCCCGTGCGGCAGGCTATGGAGCAGAAATGGTCGATCAAGTTATCAAAGAGGAAAAACCAGACGTATATGTCGGGGTTGAAGATATTTGGGGTTTTACGGGATACTGGAACAAGAATTGGTGGAACAAAATTAACTGCATGGTTTGGACCACTTTGGACAGCTTGCCGCTACTACCAGAAGCGGTTAGTGCTGCTTCTAAAATAAAAAATTATTATGTATGGGCTAATTTTGCAGCCAAAGAAATGAAGAGGCTTGGCCATAAGCACGTGGGGCTGCTCAGGGGATCCTTAAACTCTGATAACTTTTTTAGGTTAAGTGATCAAGACAAGAAGTCTTTGAGGCAAAAACAAAACATAGATTCAAATGAATTTTTAATTGGGTTTGTTTTTAGAAACCAACTAAGAAAAAGCGTTCCGAATTTGTTAGAGGGATACAAACTATTTATCAAAAAAAACCCCGACTCCAAAGCGAAGCTTCTTTTTCACACTAGCTGGGCAGAAGGTTGGGACATCCCTCGCCTCTTAAAAGAAAAGGAAATATCCGCAGAAAAGATATTAACAACATACTATTGCCACGCTTGCTGTGAATTTGAAATTAAAAAGTTCACTAAGCATAAGGAAAACTGCAGGTTTTGTGGTAATGAAAATTGCCAAGAGACCTCTAATGTAAAACGCGGAGTTTCCGAAGAGCAGCTTAATCATATTTATAACTTAATGGACGTTTATTGCCACCCCTTTACAAGCGGCGGGCAGGAGATACCTATTCAAGAGGCAAAGCTCACGGAGCTTGTGACGCTAAATACTAACTATAGCTGCGGGGAAGATTCGTGCACGGATGAAGGCGGAGGCTTCCCATTAGACTGGGCAGAGTATAGAGAACCTGGAACCCAATTTATTAAAGCCAGCACTTTGCCAGAGAGTATTTGTGACGGAATCAATAAGGTTTTTACAATGAGCCTTGAACAAAGATTTTCCCTAGGGCGAAAAGCTAGAAAATTTGTTAAAGATAACTTTAGTATTGAAGTTATTGGCAAAAAGTTTGAACAAATCATTGACGCTATGCCAGACGTGGATTGGGATTACGACTTTAAGAAAATAGCTGCTGACCCCAATTATAACCCGCCAGACATTAAGTCTAACAAAGATTGGCTAATTGATCTTTATAAAAATATATTAAAAAGAGAGGTGGACGACTCCGATGACGGACATAAATATTGGACACAGGAAATATCAAACGGGGCAGACAGAGCTAGCGTCTTAAATTATTTCAAAAAAGTCGCAAAAGATACGAATAAACAAGAAGACAAAATTGATTTTGAAAACATGCTAGACAAAGAGGATAAAGGGAAAAGAATCGCCGTGGTTCTGCCGCAAGCACAAAAAGATGTTTTTTGCTTAACTTCCATCTTGCCATCAATTAAAAAACTTTACCCAGATTACAATATATATTTCATAACCACCCCAGATTGCTTTGACGTCTTAGACGGAAACCCTTACGTCCATAAGACTATTCCTTATAGCGATCAAATAGACAATACGTTCATCCTAGAAGGAAGAGGAGACCATGAAGGATACTTCGATATAGCTTATTTTCCTAATTTGGCGACTCAAAGATTTGTAAGCTATACTCATAACTGTAAAGATAAAACCGACTTTAAACTACAATGCACTTAGTAGAACAATACTCCTTAGCGATGGGAGCTAGAATCAATAAACCGTTCATAGAAACGAATTACTACCCACTATCATTTAAGAAATATATTGTAGTAGAAAACGGCGCAGATATTAAATCTCGGATTTACGGCATGTGGTCAGATGTTATTTTAGGAATTAAGCCACACCTAGACGAGCACGATATATCAATCGTCCAAATAGGACATAAAGACAGTGAGTCGATTCCTGCTGCATTTGATTTACGCGGAAGAACGACGACTACCCAGCAAGCTTTTTTATTAAAAAACTCTATGCTTCACTGCAGTACAAATGATTTTTTGCTAGACATTGCTAGTTCATTCGACGTACCCGTTGTCGGTATGTATGGAAATACTTTTGCGGAAGTGGCTAAGCCTTATTGGGGAGATAAATCTAAACACATCATGCTAGAAAGCCACAGAAACGGCGACAAGCCTTCGTTCTTAGCGGAAGAGAATCCAAGAACAATTAACTTTATCAATCCAGAAGACATAGCATATTCAATCTTAAAGCTACTCAACATCGAAGCAAAAGAGAAACAAGAAACAAAATTCATTGGAGACCAATACACAACACATGTACTAGAAGCGGTTCCAGACTTTTCCCCTCCTCAATCCTTTAATCCTGGGATTATTATTAACTTAAGAATGGACTATAAGTTTGACTTACAAAACATGGTAAACTGGGGGGCAAACAGAAAGGTTAATATTTTTACAAATAAGGTTATCGACTTAAATTATCTCAACGCTATTAAAAACAACATAGTAGGAATACAACAAGAAGTTTGCACAGATCTAAATACAAAATATTTAAGCATTTTAAATAATCTACAAATAAGATGTGAACTTTTTACAAAAAACGAGAGAGCTCTAGGGAAATTAAGAATGAAATACTTTGATTACAAAGTGTCTCTTAAAAAAGAAAAGTCTAAGGAGAATGTGAAAGGTAAATTACCCGAGTCATCGAACGATCTTTTCTATAAAAGCAATAAATTATTATTTTCTAATGGTAAAAAATATTTAAGTAAATACGATTACTCTGTTGATAGAGATTACAATGGAACAGACCTTCAGGTAGTGGACGATCCTAAATTCTGGCAAGACCAAGACTACATAAGAATTTACAAAAAAAGTATTGACACAGAGGCTTGATTATGGCATAATACTCACATGGCTAAACGAGGAAGACCACGAAAGAACGTAAAAACAGAAGAAGAGAACCCGCACGGCACGGTAGTGCTTGAGCAGCTTGAAGAAGGCTCTCCAGTAACCACAGTAGATTGGCTAACCGAGCACAAGGAGAACATTACTAGCCGATCCTTTACAGAAGACCCAAACGACAAGAGCCAAACCGTGAACATTGCAATTAGTGACACAAAATACAGCACTAAATATTCCCGAGACGAGGGAGGATTGCTTAAATCGGTAGACTATAAATTCAATGAAGATGGCTCGGTAAATTGGCGAGCTATGGTTGACTCGAAATATCTTTTTCCAAACAAATCTTGGTTCGAAGCAAGAAATAAACCGACGCCAAGGTCAGTGGACGGACTCCAAGACAATCAGCTTTTAATCAAGCTTGCAGGCATCAAGGAATTAGCCAAACTCAGAGGATACAGTTCTGTAAGATATAATGTAATTAAGTGCGAAAAAGACCATGTCGCAATCAAATGCGAAATAAGCTGGGTTCCTAACTTCGAGAATCCTTCGCAAGAGTCAGACTTTCTCCCAGCAAGCACTCAGTTTGAGGACGTCGCGAATGCTACAACTGAAAACACAAGCAGTTTTGCTACTAAATTCCTAGAGACAATTGCCGCAAATCGTGCGTTTGTTCGATGCGTCAGAAACTTTCTTAATGTTCACATTGTTGGTGACGACGAGATCGATAAGTCTAACGGTCTCCCGCAGCACCCAGAAGCAGATGAAGTTGAACCCCTTAAAAAGCTTACGCCTAATGGCGTTTTAGAGGGCTTGGCCTTAAGCAAACTTAAATGCAGCTCTTTTAACAACTTTAAGGATAAATTGCGCGAGCTATGGACGCTAGAGCTTTACAGAAACGATAACGCTAAAAACTGGGAGAGCTATGATGATGTGCCAGCAAAAGAAGCTAGGCTTTTGATAAATATTATCAAAAACAACAACTAAAACAACTAAAACAATTAAACATGAAACAAGAATCTTTAAATAAAACTTGGTTTATAGACATCGACGGAACTATTGTAAAACATCTACACAATGATTCAATAGACGAGGCAATAGAACAGTCAGGAAAAGAAAGTTACTTACTAGAAAAACCACTAGAGGAAAGTATTAAGTTTTTAAATTCATTGCCCGAGTCAGATACAGTAGTCTTAACCACTGCAAGAGATAGCGGGCACGAAAACCACACAGTCAATATGCTTAACCACTACAAAGTAAGATACGATAGAATAATTTTTGATCTACGATCTGGCCCTCGTTATTTAATTAACGATATTAAACCTGTAGGGGCAGTTGGAAACGATAAACCTATGAAAATGGCTTTCGCGGTTAACGTGGAGAGAGACGAAGGCATAACGTCTTCTATAATCCGCGAAGCAAGAACTTAAAGCTTGCCCCGATAGCTCAACTGGACAGAGCATCTGCCTTCTAAGCAGAGGGTTGCTGGTTCGAGTCCAGCTCGGGGTGCCACAAATAATTTATAGTGTAATAACTATTATGAAAAATCTAGACTTTAAATCATTTTCAATCGGTGTTCTTTTGGCCACTACTATAGTTTTTGGCGTAGGAGCTACCTCCAGCCCACTAATCCTTTCTTGGGACCCAACTCAACAGTGGGAATATAAAACCTCCAACACTAAAAATATTCCCGAGGGATGGGAGCCATTTGCTTACGACAGCAATGATAATCTTGATCCACTTCTCTTACGACGCCGTATAAAATAATTCATGGAAGCGTTAATATTAATATTATTAGTAATAACAGGTATTTTAAACTTAATATGTTTTATAGCTGTTTTAAAAGAGCTATGGACTGAAAATACTCTATTAGGCATCCTATGTCTTATAGGAACATTCTTCACGGGGGTAGGAGGCCTTGTACTATTCATTTGGGGGTGGTTCCAGCAAGAACTCCGACCCGTTATGATTGCTTGGACAATAG
>TARA_R110001599_G_scaffold349729_5_pt1 | contig 12080 bp, 10 predicted proteins | sample TARA_R110001599 | Tara Oceans TARA_R110001599 (sample SAMEA4398360) | marine metagenome | biome: Polar Biome; feature: [MES] marine water layer (ENVO:01000295) within the mesopelagic zone...; material: water (ENVO:00002006), including particulate matter (ENVO:01000060) such... | reverse complement strand
GGCGCTCGGCCCCCGCCAATACGGCCCGCTACCCGGCACCTGACGACATACCCAGCGGCAACGACGACGATGTCGTCGCCCGACAGCTGCGCGAAGCGGCCATGCGTGAGCCCGACCCTGCAGTACGCGAAAAGCTCTGGGATGAATACCGCAAATACAAGGGACTCACTCCATGACCACCGCCCGGCTTGCGCTTGCTGCGCTGCTGCTGGTCACGCTGACCGCTTGTGTCAACCAGACCGTCAAAACCTCCGCGGTGCCACCACTGGAGCGCCCAACCGAGGTCGCGCCCGAGACGGCGCTGCTGGACGTTGGCGTACTGGTGTTCGACCCCGGCCTCGATGAGTATGAAGAGGATCAGCAAATCTACCCCGAGGTGCGCAAGGCGGAGGCGCGCTTTATGCCCCGACTGCTCGCCGAGGCCATGCAGAACAGCGGTGCCTGGGGTGCGGTGCGCGTCATTCCCTCCGATCGCCAGACTGTTGACTTGCTGGTACGGGGGCGCATTGTGCACTCGGACGGTGAAACCCTCGAGTTGCACATCGTCGCGCGCGATGCCCGCGGAGCCGAATGGCTGGACAAGACCTACGAGGCGAACGCCAGTAAGTATGCCTATGCGCCAACAACGCGCACCAGCTACGACCCGTTTCAGGCCATTTACCACACCATTGCCAACGATCTGGCGCGGCAGCAGGAAAGCCTGACCCTGGCCCAGCGCGAGGATATCCGCCTGATTACCGAACTGCAGTTTGCCCGCAGCTTTTCTCCTGAAGCCTTCGACGGCTATCTCTCGGAGAACCGCAAGGGTGTCGTGGAGGTCAGCCGCCTGCCCGCAGATGACGACCCCATGCTGGAGCGCATCCGCAGCATCCGCGAGCGCGACCAGCTGTTCGTCGACACACTGCAGGAGCACTACGGCTACTTCAGCGGCGAAATGCAGGTGCCCTACCAGGAGTGGCGCAAGATGAGCTACGAAGAGGCCATTGCGCTGCAGGAATTACAGGCTGAGAGTCGGCGCAACCTGATCGCCGGCGGTGCGGCGATCCTTGCCGGCATCTATGCGGCGGGCAGCAGTGAACGCTCCAGCAGAGCTGCCGGCAACGTCGCCATCATCGGCGGTGGCTATTTGCTCAAGAGTGGCCTGGAAAAACGCGCCGAGGCCCAGATTCACGTTGCCGCACTGGAAGAGCTGGGCATGTCGCTGGAAGCGGAAATTACGCCGCAGGTCATTGAACTGGAAGACCGCACTGTAATGCTCAGCGGCAACGTCGAAGAACAGTACGCCCAGTGGCGCGAACTGCTGGCGGACATCTACCAGGCCGAAGTCGGTCTGCTGGAACCCCTTCCAACCGTCGACAACCCCTGACCCAGGGACCAGCCGCCACAAGGCCCATAGCCGCATGACCAGCCCCAACGAGCCCGTTCAACCCATACCCTTCAGTGTCGCCCAACCGGTCGCCAGCGAGGTGAAAAACAGTGTGCAGGCCAGCAGAGAGTCGCGCTGGCTGATCCCGGCCCTGCTGTTTCTGGTGGCCTGTGCCCTGGCCGTGGTGTTCTGGCTGCCCTCCCAGCTTGGCAGCGAGCCGGGGAGCGAGCCGGGGGCTCCGGCTGCGCCTGCCGAGAGTTCGCCCGACACGGTCGACCAGGCGCCTGCGATACCCGCTGCAGATTCCGCAGAGCCTGCCGCCAGCCCCTGGTCAGACGCGCAACAGGCGCGCCTGCGCACGGCGGCGCAGGATGTTCTGGCGCAGCTGGTGGAGCTGCAGTTTGCGCTGGAGGAGCGTGGTGCCGCCGTCTGGGCGCGTGCTGAGCTGGAGAATGCAAAAGCGGCGGCTGGCCGCGGCGATGCGCTCTATCAGGCGCGCGAGTTTGTTGCCGCCACCGAGGCGTACCGCGACAGCCTCACACAACTGCAGGCCATCGAGGCAACTATCCCCGCGGTGCTGCAAAACGCCCTGGACTCTGCAACCGCGGCACTGGAAAAAGGCGATGCACAGGGGCTGGAGCCGGCGCTGGCCACGGCGACGCTGCTCGCACCCGACGATCCCACCCTGGCGCAACTGCGCGACCGTGCCGCGGCCATGGCCCCGCTACAGGCCGCGCTGGACCAGGCACAGGCCCTGGAGAGCGCCGGTGACCTCGCCGGCGCCGAGGCGGCCCTGCGGACGGCAACCCAGCTCGATCCCGCCAGTCAGCGAGCCGCTCGCGCCCTCACGCGCGTGCAGGCAGCCCACGCGGCCCAACGCTACCAACGCGCCATGAGCGAAGGCTATAGCGCCCTCGACGAGGGTCGCTTTGACGCCGCCGCCAGTGCCTTTGCCAGCGCACGCAAGCTGCAGCCCGACAATCCGGAGATTGATGCTGCGGTGACCGAATTGCGCAGCACACAAAGTGCGGCCCGGTTGAGCGCCCTGCAACGCACCGCGCGCAACCACGAGGCAAAAGAGGCCTGGGGCGATGCTGTGGCCAGCTATGAAGAGGCGCTTGCGGTAGACGCGACCCTGGTGTTTGCGCAGGAGGGTCTGGCGCGGGCGCAACCGCGGGCACGCCTGGACAGTCAACTGCGCGAGGCGCTGGCCGCACCGGAGCGGCTGGCAGACCCCGCCGTTGCCAGAAATCTGGAAAAGTTACTGAGCGAAGCGCGCGGGGTGACTCCGGCAGGGGACACACTCGCGCAGCAGATCGGGCAACTGGCGCAGCTTCTGGAACGGGCCAATACACCGGTCACGGTCACGCTGCGCTCGGACCAGCTCACCGCCGTGCTGGTACAACGGGTCGCCAGACTGGGCCAGTTTTCTGAACAGCGCCTGACGTTGCGCCCGGGCGAATACACCGCGGTGGGCACGCGGGAGGGGTATCGCGATGTCAGGGAAACCTTCACCGTTTCCGCCGACCAGGTACCAGCCCCCATTTTCATCGCCTGCACGGACCCGGTTTGAATGAGCACTGAGCGCAACCCCACACAACCGATTGCCCCGAGCAGTTTCGAGCCACTTGATCGGGCGCAACCGCCCGCAGCGGGCCGTGGACGCGGTTGGCGGCGCTGGCTTCTACCACTGGCCATTCTGCTGTTCGCATTGGTGATGGCATTCCTGTTCCTGGCGCGTTCGGTGGAGATCAGCACAGACACCACAACACCCGCAGACATCGACCTGAGCGGCTTCCACTTGCCGCTGGGAGGTCGTCTCCTGCTGCTGCCCGGGATCTACTCCCTGCAGATCGCCGCGCCGGGCTACGTCACCCTGGAAACCGATCTGACCGTGAGTGACGAGGCCAGCCAGCGTTTCAGCTTCGAGCTACAGCCTGAACCCGGCATCGTGACCCTCCTCACACAGCCTGCCGGCGTAGCGGTCACCATTGATGACGCCTATGCTGGCGAGGCCCCGTTGAGCGCGCTGCCACTTGCCGCAGGCGTGCACGCGCTGGCACTGCGCCACCCGCGCTACCTGCCGCTGGATGTCACCCTGGACGTCGCCGGCCGCGCACAGGAAGAGACTTTCACATTCAGCCTGTCACCCGCCTGGGGCGTTGCCACCGTCAGCAGCGAGCCCGCGGGGGCAGATATTCTTGTCGATGGCGAGCCAGTCGCCACGACACCCGCCGCGGTGGAGTTGCTGCAGGGCGAGCGCCAGTTGCAGTTGCGCCTGCCCGGTTATGCACCCTGGCAGCAAACGTTGCCGGCGAACGCCGGTGAAAATATCGCCCTGGACACCGTGCAACTGCAGCCGGCAGCCGGGGTGCTTGAGGTCACCAGCACACCCAGCGGTGCCAACGTCACGCTGGATGGCGACTTTCAGGGGCAGACACCCGTGACTCTCAACCTGCTACCCGACACTGCCCAGCGGCTCATGTTGACGCGCCCGGGCTACCGGCGCCACAGCGAGACGGTGCAGCTGGCGGCTGGCGCCACCGGGCGCAAGGCCATCACCCTGCAGGCCCAGTTGGGCGCTATCGATTTGCGGGTGAGCCCACCCGAGGCGGAGGTGCGTGTGAATGGGCGCCTGATCGGGCGCGGCAACCAGTCGCTGTCTCTGCCCACGGTCGAGCACCGGGTGGAGGTCAGCCTGGCCGGTCACCGCAGTGTGTCGCAGCGCATCACGCCGCGGCAGGGGTTGGAGCAGCGTTTCGAGGTGGCCCTGCAAACCGAACAGGAAGCCAGGGTGGCACAGGTGCAGCCTGAGGTGACCTCGGCGCTGGGGCAAACACTGCGCCTGTTCATCCCCGGCGAACACGGGCCCGACAGCTTCACCCTGGGTGCCTCGCGGCGTGAGCCCGGCCGCCGCGCCAATGAAGTGCTGCGCCCCGTTACCCTGCGACGCATGTTCTACCTGCAGACAACAGAAGTGACCAACGCCCAGTTCCGCCAGTTTCTTGCCAGCCACAATTCCGGGCAGATCGAGGGCAATAGCCTGAACCGGGAGCACCAGCCCGTCGCACAGGTCAGCTGGCAACAGGCCGCACAGTTCTGCAACTGGCTCAGCCAGCGCGAGGGTCTGCCCGCCTTCTACACCCAGAGCCAGGGCATCGTGACCGGTTTCAACCCCGCCGCCACCGGCTACCGCTTGCCTACAGAAGCGGAATGGGCCTGGGCCGCTCGGGTCAAGGGTGAAACGCGTCTCACCTTCCCCTGGGGCGACAGCTTTCCGCCCACTGCCGTTGTCGAGAACTATGCAGACAGCAGCTCGGCCTACGTCACCGGGCGTACCATCAGTGGCTACAACGACGGCCAGGTGGTGAGCGCCACAGTCGCCAGCTTTGCGGCCAACCATAACGGCCTGCACGACCTCGGCGGCAACGTGGCGGAGTGGGTGCACGATGTCTACCAGATCCCGGCCGCCAACACCCCGGCAGAGACGGATCCGCTGGGCCCGCAAACGGGAGACAACTATGTGATTCGCGGCGCCAGCTGGGCCATGAGCCGCATGTCCGAGTTGCGCCTGCCATTTCGCGATTATGGGCAAGCCGGGCGCGATGACGTAGGATTCCGGGTCGCACGCTATGCGGAGTAACCCCACCATGCCAAGTGCCTTCCTGCTGCCCTGCCTGCTGCTGGCAGCCAGTGCCATTGTCGGCCCGGTAGCGGCACAGGAGACCCCGGAAGCAACCGCCACCGAAGAGCCCGCAGCGCGTGCCGCCGCTGCGCCCGAGCCTGCAGAACCCGCCGCCACTGCTGCCACACGCTCAGCGTCCGGGCCCGGTTCGCCACTCGATTACGAAGCCTCGGAGCAGATCTCCGAGGACCTCTCTGTTTCTTTCCCCGTGGATATCTAGGACACCACAATGAAAATCAAGCTATCCCCGGAATTCACCTTTCAGCTGTTCGCACTGCTGATCGCCATCATCGTTGTGCACGCGCTGTACGTGGGGGTGATCAGGCCCAGCGCGGATTTGCAGCTGCAGCAGCAAATGGCAATGCAGGCGGCCGGTGAAGACTTTGTACCCGAGCGCAGCCTCGCTGTGGTGATACGCGATTTCGAGCAGGAAGCCTGCTTTATCCTGCTGCTCTGGGCCCTTGCCATCATGGCCTACAAGGGGCGCAGCACATTGCGCGAGCAAGCACTGCTGGAGCGCGCCCTGCTGGATATTCCCGACGGCACCACGCTGCTGCCAGAGGATGCGCGCGAATACAGCCGCTCGCTGGAAGCCCTGCCCGCCGCAGAGCAGGACTACCTGTTGCCACGCACCCTGCTGAGCGCACTGCAGCGCTTTGCCACCACGGGCAGCATTCCTGCGGTGTCCAACACCATCAAGGAGGAGTGCGAAGTGGAATCCGATCGACTGGATTCGGAGTTGTCGATGGTGCGCTATATCGCCTGGGCCATCCCCTCCATCGGTTTTATCGGTACTGTGCGCGGAATCGGTGATGCCCTGGGGCAGGCCTACAAAGCCGTCGAGGGCGACATTTCCGGCGTCACCGTCAGCCTCGGGGTCGCCTTCAACAGCACCTTTGTCGCGTTGGTGCTGAGTATCATCATCATGTTCTGTCTACACCAGTTGCAACAATCGCAGGAGAAGCTCGTACTGGACTGTCAGCGGTATGCCGACAAGCGGCTGCTGCGCCATCTGGTGGCACACTGATGGCCGTCGCGTGGCTTGACCTGCACGACAGTAACCTGCAGCTCTGGCACGGTGACCTGCACCTGAGCAGTCCCGGGTACGCCCTGCTGGAAGCGGGGCAATACTGTTTTGGCCAGAATGCACGGGCCGCGGCGCGCTTGCGCCCCAGGGATATCTCCACCCGCTACTGGTGGCAGCTGAATACCGCTGCGCTGCAGCCGGCGCTGGGCCCGGCCCGCCACACCGCCGACCTCGTGCACGCCCATCTGCAGGCCCTGCATCGTGACGCCGGCGCGCCCGACGAACTGCTGCTGGCAGCGCCGGGCAGCATGCGCAAGGAACAGGTGGCCCTGCTGCTGGGCATCATCCAGCAGTGCCCGTTTGCGGCGGTCGGCCTGGTAAACCGCAGCGTGGCCCTCGCCAGCCTTTATGCTGATCAGGAGCGCGTGTTTCACCTGGAAGTGCAATTGCACCAGGCGCTGCTCAGCGAGGTGCGTCGCGAGGGCACCGAGGTGACGCTGCAGAAGGTCACCGCACTGCCGGGCAGCGGGTTACTTGCGCTGCAGGAGCGCGTGGTGGAGGCCGCCGCCGGTGCATTCATTCGCCAGACCCGCTTTGACCCGCGCCGCCGCGCGGAGACCGAGCAGCAGCTGTATGACGCTCTGCCCGGCACGCTGCGCGCCCTGCATGAAACCAGCGAGACCAGCCTCAGCGTGAACGGCTATCACGCGCGCCTGACCCGCGGTGACCTGCAGGCCGCGGGCAACATGCTGCTCGATTCTGTTGTCGGCAACCTGCCCGACGCATCCACCCACGGCGTACTCCTGGACCCTGTCGCCGCGCTGCTGCCGGATGTTGCGACGCGCCTGCGCGCCCGCGTGTTACAGCCGGGTGACATGCAGCGCGCGCTGGCACTGCACGAGCCGCAGTTGCTGCAACGCGCCGAGGCACTGGTGTTCGTGGAGCGCCTGCCCGCAGTGGCCCAAGACGCAGATCACAGTCCGCCCCGGGACGTGGCCGAGGAACAGCCGATGGTTGCGACACACCTGCTGTGCAACGCAGAAGCGCGCGCGCTGACGCCAGACGGCACGCCTCTCGGGGCGGGCTGGTCACTGGTCGTCGCGGCGGACGGCGGCTGGCGGCTGCGGGCCGGGGCGGGTGCTGGGGCCCTGGCGCGCAACACAACACCCTGCCGCGATGGCGAGCCGGTCGCCAATGGCGACCGCCTGCAGCTGGCAGACGGCACCGAGGCCCAGCTCATCCGGGTCAGCGACTAGGCGAGGCGCAACATGGCCAGGCGCAAGCGCGGCTTCACCACCTTCAACCTGAGCTTTCTGGATATCATGTCCTGCGGCTTCGGCGCCGTTGTGCTCGTGTTCCTGATTATCGACCATTCTATCGAAGTGCAATCGCGCGACCTCAACCGCGACCTGCTGTCGGAAGTCAACCTGCTGGAGGAAGACATCAGCACCGGCGAAGCGGGGCTGGTGAGATTGCGCAATGCCCTCAGCGAGGTCGACCAGCAGATGGTCGAGGCCCAGGGCAGGGCCACCCGGGTCACGGAGGATCTCGATGAGTACGAGGCCCTGATCGCCGCGCTACGGGAGTCGGTGAGCAGCAGCCCGGACGTCGATCGACTGAAGGCCGAGATCCAGGCCCTGGAAGCCGACGTCAAACGCTTACGGGAGTCCGCCGAAGACACCAGTGGCAGCAGTGCCCGCAGTTTCACCGGCGATGGCAACCGCCAGTACCTGACCGGGCTCAACCTGGGCGGACGGCATATTGTCATCCTGCTCGACGTCTCTTCGAGCATGCTGGCTGACCGCCTGGTGAACATTATCCGCCTGCGAAACATGGCACCGGCCATGCAGCGCAGCGCAGAAAAGTGGAGCCGTGCGCTGAACACCGTCGACTGGCTAACCGCACAACTGCCTGTCGGCAGCAGCTACCAGGTCATCACCTTCAACACCGAAGCCACGTTTGCGCTACCGGATACTGCCGGCAAGTGGCTGGAGGTCGCCAACCAGCCACAGCTGGAATCCGTCACACGGGCGCTGCGCGACATACTTCCCAAAGGCGGCACCAGCCTGGAAAATGCATTTCTTGCCCTGGGACGGCTAAGCCCGGCGGCGGATAATATTTTCCTGATCACCGACGGCCTGCCCACGCAGGGCACAGCAGCGCCACGGGGCAGCACGGTCAGCGGCAAGCAGCGGCTCGACCTGTATCAGCAGGCGCTGCGGCGGCTACCGCGCAACGTGCCGGTGAATGTGATTCTGGCGCCCATGGAAGGCGACCCGATGGCGGCCTCGGCCTTCTGGCAGCTTGCCCAGGCCACCCGGGGCAGCTTCATGACCCCCTCGCGGGACTGGCCCTAGGAAACGGCATGCGCAAACGACGCCCAACAGAAGAATTCTCACTCTCGTTTCTCGACGTGATCTGCTGTGGCTTTGGCGCCGTCATTCTGCTGCTGATGATCACCAAGACCGTGCAACCGCAGATCATAGAAGCGTCCACCGTCAACCTGCAGGGGAAGGTGGCCGATTTGCAGACGCAGGTATTCGAGATCCGTGGCGAAACCCGTATTCTCAACCGCGACCTGAATGCCCGCCAGGAGCAGCTCTCTGCCTTGCGCGAGCGCATCGCGATTCTGCAGGGACAATTGGCGAGCACCCGCTCCCGCCACGACAGCCTGCAGGTCAACGCCAGCACGAGTGATGTCATTGCCGAGCAGCTCGCCATCGCCCGCCAGTCACTGTCCGCGGAGCAGAAACGCCTGCAGAGCCAGCAACAGCAAGCCAAAAACAACTATATTGGGGGTATACCGGTCGACAGCGAGTACATCATTTTCGTCATCGATACGTCCGGATCGATGTTCTACTACGCCTGGGAGCGGGTGTTGCGGGAGATCGAGTCAGTGTTGAGCATATACCCCGAGGTGAAGGGCATCCAGGTCATGAACGACATGGGAGACTACATGTTCAGCCGCTACCGCGGCCAGTGGATACCGGATACCGCGGCCCGGCGCACGGCGATCATCCAGAACCTGCGCAACTGGAACGTGTTCAGCAACTCAAGCCCGGTGGAGGGTATCACCCAGGCCATTCGCAGCTTTTACGACGGCAAGAAACGCATTAGCATCTACGTCTTCGGTGACGACTTCACCGGCAATTCGATCAGCCAGGTGCTCAACAACGTCGACCGGCTGAACCGTGACAGCGGCGACCAGCGCCTGATTCGCATCCACGCCGTCGGTTTTCCCGTACTCTACTCACAGGCGCCAGCACAGCAGAATACAGCGCACCGCTTTGCCGCACTGATGAGAGAGATGACCTATCGCAATGGAGGCACCTTTGTCGGGCTCAATGACTACCGCCCCTGAGCGCTGGCTCACCGCTCTGGTGTTTACCTGCCTGCTCGCAGGCTGTGGCACCAAGCAGGTTGTTGTGCAGAGCGAATTCCCCGACCCGGTGATGAACCCCCTGCCCCTGACGCTGGGCATCTGGTACAACGACGACTTTGCCAACCATGAGTTTTTCGATGAGGCCAGTGGCCGCAGCGAGTCCAGCTGGCTCGTAAACACGGGTCAGGCGCAGGTAGAACTGTGGCAGACCCTGCTCACGGGCATGTTTCGCGATGTGGTGTTCATGAACGGTAAACCCGGGCCGGGCCAGATGAACCCGGTGGTGGACGCCGTATTGCTGCCCGCCGTGGATGAACTGCAATACGCCATCCCGTCACACACCAACGTCAAGGTCTACGAGATCTGGATGCGCTATCGTTTCCAGTTGGTTACCACCGGTGGCGAACCCATCGCGGAGTGGACCATGCCGGCCTACGGCAAAACACCCACCGCCTTCATGCAGAGCGATGAGGGCGCGGTGCGCCTGGCCGCCATCGTCGCCCTGCGCGATGCAGGTGCACACTTCGCCACCACCTTCACCCGGGTGCCACAGGTTGAAGCCTGGCTAAACAGCCTGCCGCGCGCTGGCGCAACACAGGTGCAACCGTGAAGCCTCGCCGCCTGCTGCTTGGCGCCCTGCTGCTGAGCTGGCTCACCGGCTGCGTGAATGCCACTGTAGACCAGATGGTGTTCAATTCCCCCACGGAAGGAATGGGCGATGCCTCGGTGGTTATCCTCGGACGTCGACACGCCAGCGACTACGAAACCGAGCCGGGCTTCATCAGTTGTGTCGGCAAGCACATCGGCGCCCGCGACCCGTCGATACGCGTCATTGATGAACTCGAATTCCTCAACGCGCTCTACCCCTGGTTTGAGCCCCGCACGGCGCCGCTGCGCCCGGCAGACCTCGAAAAGCTGTTTGCACACCGCGATGTGGCGGAGAAGTTCGCCACCCTGCAAACACGCTACATGATCTGGATAGACGGCAGCACGGTGCGCGGCGATTCAGCGGGCTCCATGACCTGCGGTATCGGCCCCGGCGGTGCCGGCTGTTTTGGTTTTGGCACCTGGTCTGACGATGCCAGCTATGAGGCCACCATCTGGGATTTTACCCAGCGCGCCGAGGTTGGGCGGATCAGTGCCACCGCCAGCGGGCAGTCCTACATGCCTGCTGTGGTTCTGCCCATTCCGATTATCGCCCCCGTGCAGGGCACAGCCTGTGACAGTGTTGGCGACCAGTTGCTGGATTTCCTCTCCACCGCGAACTAGGAGCTGCCCATGATGACCGCACTCATTCGAAACACCGCGCTCGGTTGCACCCTGCTTGCCGCACTCGCTGGCTGTGCAGGCAACCCGGCCACCGGCGGCGCCAGCGTGGTGGTGATGAGCGAGGGCAAGGAAGCGGAAATCGGCCAGGAGATGTACGCCGAAATCCAGAAGGAGGGCACGATCTACGATGACCGGGAACTGCAGGACTACGTGAATCGGATTGGCCAGCGCCTGGTGGCCAACACGGAACGACCCGACCTGCCCTTCACCTTCACCGTCATCGACAGCCCGGATCTCAATGCCTTCGCCACCCCGGGAGGCTATGTCTATATTCACCGCGGGCTGCTCGCCTACCTGGATTCCGAAGCAGAGCTGGCCGGCGTGCTCGGGCACGAAATCGCGCACGTCACAGCGCGGCATGCGGCACGCCAGCGTGCGGGTTCCATTACCACCCAGGTGCTGGCAGTGACCGCCGGCGTTCTCACCGGTAGCCGGGACATCATGGACTCCGCCGGCATGTACGGCACCGAGCTGGTGCGCGGTTACGGGCGTGAGCATGAACTGGAGGCAGACGGCCTGGGCGCGCGTTACATGCACCTGAGTGGCTACGAGCCTGACGCCTTGCTGAATGTGATCGGCGTACTCAAGGACCAGGAGCAATACCAGCGCGTACGCGCCAAAGCCGGCGGCAAACCGCCAGGCACCTACCATGGTCTCTACGCCACGCACCCGCGCAACGACCAGCGCCTGCAAACGGTCATCCGCGCCGCCAATGAACTGGACACAGGCCAGGTACTGGAGGACCCCAGCGTACCCGGTGAATTTCAGCAGCGCACGGACGGCCTGCTCTGGGGCCCGCGAATCAAGCGCGAAGACAACCGCTACTACCACAACAAACTCGCTTTCAGTTTTGCCCACCCACCGGGGTGGCAGGTGAGCAGTGGCAGCCAGGCAATCATCGCCAGCGCCGCAGATGGCAGCGCCAGCCTCACCATCACCCTGCAAAGGCCCGATGCAAACCAGACACCCCAGCAGGCCCTGGAAGCAGCCGCTACAGGCAACATCAGCGCGGGCCAGGCATTGGAACAGGCGGGCCTGCAGGGTTACAGCGCCGTGGCCAGCGGCAGTGGCAGCGCCCGGCGCCTGGCCATCATCAACCACAACTGGCAGTACCTGTTCGAGGGCAAGGCAGATAATTTCAAGGCGGCCGATGCCGACCTGCTGGCCATTATCGAAAGCTTTCGCCCGCTGCACCCACAGGAGCGCAATGCCGGTGAGCAGCGCTATGTACGCTACATTCAGGTGCCACGAGGTGCCACCATGAGCAGCCTGGCAGCCAGTATTCGCCTGC
>TARA_R110001599_G_scaffold98854_2_pt1 | contig 12084 bp, 5 predicted proteins | sample TARA_R110001599 | Tara Oceans TARA_R110001599 (sample SAMEA4398360) | marine metagenome | biome: Polar Biome; feature: [MES] marine water layer (ENVO:01000295) within the mesopelagic zone...; material: water (ENVO:00002006), including particulate matter (ENVO:01000060) such as...... | reverse complement strand
GGAACTGGTAGTAATACTTTTCAAACTAGTGGCGCTGGTACAGGGGCTAAATTAACAGTAGTTATATCAGGAACTGGTAATCAGACTTTAACAGCGGCTAACACCGTTATAAGTGTAACGCTTCAAGGAACTGGTTATGCAGTAGGTGATACTTTTACTATTGCAGCTGGAGCTTTTGGTAGTAGCTCAGCGAATATTACTATAACCTTAACATCTGCTAATTTAATGAGTGGTACTGGTCAAGGTTCAAAACAATTTGAAATTAGTGATAGTCTACAAACTAATTTAACATTAGGCATATTAAAATATGCTGGAGTAATAGTAAAAGATACTCAAGTTATTCAAGCAGCTAGTGGATTACAACAGCTTGATGAGCAAAATTCAAAAAAATAAAATATGGGTTTAATAAAACAAACTAGTTCAGAATATTACGAAGGAGAAGCAGTATATAACCCTACGGGAACTGCAACTAATGCTGTTGTTTGGCCAAGTAATTTAACACCTTTAATATGGGATGCTAGTGCTACGCCCACTTCTGTTAACAACTTCAAAGTATTTATTGATGGTATAGAACAATATCCTACATTAGATCCTTACAACTTAAGTCAATCACTATCAACATCTATAGTTAATGGCGTAAGAACTCAAACTTTAACTTTAACTTCACAGCAAGACGTAACTAGTGTAAGTGCTCCTTCTGGAGGCGCTTCAAACTTTATAATAGGTCAAAACTACACAGTTGTAAACGGTGGAGGACAAGTTGGTGTAGGGAAAGACTTAATTCTTCAAGCTACTAGTACCACTGGAGCTATGACAATATTTAGTGATGGTAGTGATTATGTCAATAGTGATACTGTACAAATAACTGGGCAAGGTATTACAGGAACTGCAACATATACAGTAGGTACAACTACAACAAATATACCTGTACAGTCTATAATAACAGTTAGATTAATAAATTCTTCACTTTGGGATAATTATAAAAGTTATCAATATATAAATTTAAAAGACGTTGTAAACAACTTTATGGTTGCTTACGTAGGTACAGATAAACTTATACCTAGAGTAAAAAGATCTGATGTTATATTTCACGCTAAAAGAGGCTTACAAGAATTTAGTTATGATACATTAAAAAGCGTTAAGTCGCAAGAATTAACTATACCACCTAGCCTTTCATTAGTGTTGCCACAAGACTACGTTAACTATGTGCAATTATCTTGGGTTGATGGCGCTGGTGTTAAGCATATAATATATCCTACAACACTAACTTCTAACCCTACAAATTTACCATTACAAGATGCTAGTGGCATACCTACACAAGATTTTTACGGTAATTCACTACAGGCTACACAGTCTTTAGTTAATGACAGATGGAGATCAGCAAATGCTACAAATGTAAATGGTAATGAAACCTTAGCTGAAATAAATAGCAATGCTAATGTGTTTGACTGGTCTTGGTGGAAAATGGCTTATGGCCAGAGGTATGGTTTAGATCCGCAAGTTTCACAGAAAAATGGATGGTTCACTGTAGATGAAAGACGTGGTGTATTTGCTTTTAGTAGTGATCTTGCTAATAGGTTAATAACTCTAGAGTATGTATCAGATGGATTAGCTTATGATGAAGACACTAAGGTGCCTAAGATGGCCGAGGATGCATTATATGCTTACATGACATACAATATAATAGCTTACAGACCAAAAACACCAGAATACATAGTTCAAAGATTTAAAAAAGAAAAGTCAGCAAAGTTAAGAAATGCTAAAATAAGATTAAGTAATATAAAGCTAGGTGAGTTTACTCAAGTAATGAGAGGCAAGTCTAAGTGGATTAAACATTAAAATTAAATGGCTAAAGCACAAAATACTTTTATCAAGTCTAAAATGAATAAAGACTTAGATGATAGAATATTATCTAAAGGCGAATATAGAGATGCTCAAAACATAAATGTAAGTAAGTCTGAAGGTTCTGATGTTGGTGCATTAGAAAATGTTTTAGGTAATTTAAATATAAACTCTTTTACATCAGGCATAGATGGCGCCGTTATAATAGGTAATCTTATGGATTACACTAATGACAGGATATATGTTTTCATTACTAACTACACAGACTCATCTTCAAACTCTTTAGATAATTATGCACCAGCTGGAGCTTATTGTGCTATAGCTGTATATGATATAAATAGTGGCCAATCATTAGAGTTAGTTAAAGGTAGTTTTTTAAACTTTTCTACTACACACATGATTAACGGAGTTAATCTAATAGAAGAGTTATTATTTTTTACAGATAATAGAAATCAGCCAAGAAAAATAAATGTAACTTTAGCTATAACCGCAGTTGAATCTGATGCTACAGCTTATCATTATACTACAGAAGATCAAATATCTTTAGCTAAGTATTATCCTTACAAAGCTCCTCAATTATATAGTAACTTTACAGTTAAAAGCGCTCCTTCATCAGCTGGCACTGTGACTCCTGCCGCGGGTAGTGTAACAACTAGTGCTGTAATTTCTTTAGGTGCAACTTCAATACCTGTAAATGCTATTACAACAAACGTATTTGTAGGTATGGATATTACTGGAACTAGTATACCAACTGAAACTGTTATAAATGAAGTAATTGTTAATCAAAATACTAATACAACTACAATAGTTATAAGTAATCCAACCAGTGGCACTATCAGCAGTGGTGTTTCTTTAGCAACAGCTTGGATGTTAACAAATGCCAATGCTAATATAAAAGCTGGCATGTATATAGTTTTAAGTGGTAATAATTCTTCTTCAAATCCTCAAAGTCAAAATATAAGAATATCATTTACTGGCACAACTACTTTCACGGTAGATTCTACAGTACCTACCGATAAGATTTGGGCCTCTCAAGACATTAACATATACTATCCAACTTCTTATACAAAATCTGAAAATTTTATAGCACCTTCTTTAATTGGAGTAGTTAGCTCAGGTAATGGCTTTGATGCAGATGACGATCCTAAAGGTGGCCAATCTTCTAATACTCAGTTTCAAATATACTGTAATGGAACTCCTAGAGTAGGTATGTCATTAACTTCTGCCGTGGGTGGGCAAGGTGGCAATACATTCACTTCTCAAGAAATGGCAGGGTTCTTCCCTGGAACTACTATATCAGGCGTTAGCGGTAGTTCAAATCCTTTTACTATAACTACAAATCAAAAATTTTCTGCCCAAACTTTGTTAAAGTCTTCTCAAATATTATTATCAGATCCAAACCCGTATTACGACAATGCTTGGCCTGGCGATAGAGATCTTTTAAAAGATAAATTTGTTAGATTTTCTTATAGATTTAAATATGAAGATGGAGAATACTCTTTAATAGCCCCTTTCACGCAGCCTGCTTTTATACCTAAGCAAGATGGTTATTTATCGTCTGGTGTTACTGATAACACTGTATTTAACAAAACAACTGCTGAAGACTCTGAGGGTTTTACAAATGGCACTAAACAGTATGCTTCTTATACTTTTGGAAAAATAAAATCACAAGAAGATAATATTTCTAGCTCTACTATAGTTGAATTTTTTGAAAATAGAGTGCAGGAAGTAGATATAAATATACCTTGTGAATACGTAATAAGTAACCTTAATAACGATTTAAAAGTAGTAGAAATAGATGTACTTTACAAAGAGTCTGATGGATTACAAATAAAAGTATTAGACACTTTGTCTTATACAGATTCTGAAATATTAAACAACAATACTAAAACTATAACATATAATTATCAGTCTAGAAAACCTTTCAAAAACTTAAGTGAAAAACAGACTGTAAGGGTTTATGATAAAATACCAGTTAGAGCTAAAACTCAATCTGTGACTGGTAATAGGGTTGTATTTGGTAACTTTATTGATAAACCAACTCCTCCACTAACATTAGATTACTCTGTGGGAGTTAGTGATAAGTTTAGGTTAGATTCTATATATTCTAATTACTCTTCAGCCGCAGCGTATGTTAATCATAGTGTTAAGCAAAATAGAAACTACCAAGTAGGCTTAGTATTACAAGATAAATACGGAAGATCTTCAGATGTAGTTTTATCTTCTTTAGGTATTAACAAACAAGAGTTTCCTGCTGGTAGCGGAGAATTTTTTAGTGGATCTACTATATTTCACAATTATAGACTAACTGAAGAAAATATATATAATTGGTTTGGAGACAGTATAAAGATATTATTTAATAATCCTATACCAGAAACAGTAACTTATGCTAATGGTTATCCTGGTATATACAGAAGCGGTTTTATAAATGCTACAGCAAGTAACGATAGTACTAACGTATTTACTTTAACAGAGTGGAATGATGATATAATAGTAGGTAGTATAGTTCAAGGAAACAATAGTAATTCAGTTTCTTTTTCTGAAGCAATTACTGTTATTGACGCTACTAATAAAAAAATAACATTAAGTAATAACGTTACTATTAGTGCTAATACAGCTATAACTATAATTGGTAATGCTAATCCATTGGGTTGGTATACTTATAAAGTTGTTGTAAAACAAGAAGCTGAAGATTATTACAATGCTTATTTACCAAACGCACTTTCAGGTAATACTCAGTACAGTATACCATTATCTAAAAATCTAAGTTTTTTAACTTTAACAGGTGACAATATAAATAAAATACCTGCTGATCTCACAGATGTAGCTCCTGAGCAAACTCAATTTAGAACTAGTGATATTATTTTATATCCTAGAGTACATGCTAATGGTTGGTATACTAGAAGCTCTCAAATTAACGTGTCGGCTGGAGAAAATCCTACTAGAAGTAGTTTTTTCACTATTGATTCAATAGCCAAATTAACTGATTTTGGTATTACTACAAATCCATATAGAGTATCACTTGGTGAAGCGCCAAACGCAAGTGGCATATATGATGCAGCTAGTAATCCTACACTGGCCAAACTTAGCACTTATGGCACGAGGTTTGGTGGATGGTATAACAATGAAGTATTTACTACAAACTTTAATCAACCACTTCCTCCTAATAATCCTCCTTTTAGTGTCGATGGTTCTTTTAGTACTAGCTCAGCTGTAACTGGGTCTAGAACCTTGTCTGATGCTCCAGTTATTATTGGTGAACCTGTAGATGGTTGTATACACCCTAGAATTCCTACAGTGTGGCAAAATGAAACAGAATTTAGCAAAGATGATCCAGGTTTTAGAGGCTTAATAACTATTGGTAAAGATATACCAAGTTCTTGGGGAGTATGGAGTCACCCCAAAGAATCAAGTCCTACTTCTTTATTGTTAAATTACATACCCGCTCGTGATACTTCTAGCTATTTTAATAATCAAGAAACTAATATTATAGGCTGTTGGCAAGCTCCTTATAATCGTTCCACATATGCTACAAAACTTCAAGCTACAAAAAATGCAACTACTGGTAGTCTTGAAGTAGAATTAACTCAAGGAACTGGCACTGATAAATTTCAGGCAACAGGTAGTGGAACTGGTGCAAAGATAAAAATAATAGCAACAGAAACTGACGTAAGTACTGGATATAAAACATATACTCCCAATGTAGGATGGGGTAATAAGTACGCCAACACTAGAATTTTAGTAACTGATGGAGGTAGTGGCTACGCCTCAGGAGATACTTTTACTATTGATCCTGCTAATGTAGCAGGTTTAGCTCTTAGAAGTGGTGAAACTGCGGGAAGTGGTAATATAGTTATTACTTTAAAATCTTGGCTGTTTGAAAGACCTACTGGCGTTGATGTTGAGACTTTAACAGGTGAAGGTAGTGGTTTAAGATTAAGAGGCGTCAATGTAGGGCCTTGGTTTCCTTCTGGTAAATTTGACAAAACATTTGATCAATATACCCTAGAAAAAACTGGTAGCATCAACAACATGTATTGGCAAGTAACTCAACTTGGTACGGGCTATAAAGCTGGAGATAAAATAAGCATACCCGCTTTTCCTGAAGCTCTTTCATCACCATTTGAAGGTACTTTTTGGACAGATCGTATGGTTATGACGTTAAGAGAAGGAGACTTAAGACAAGTAAATTTAAATAATCCTACTCCAGTTAGTATAGTGGAAGTAAAACCTAATAACTCTAATTTAGATATATATTGGGAAACTTCTACTGTAGGTTTAATTTCTGAACTAAACAAAACAATTAATGATGCTTCTTCAACGTCTAGACCTAACACTCTAGCTTTTGAAACTCTTGGCGTTGCTAAGACCCAAGTTTTTTTCCCTGAGACAGCTGGTCCAAATAGTACAATATCACAGTTTAAAACTTTATCTCAAAATGCAGTTTTAGATAACGCAACTTTTTCATTAACTAAAGTTCAAAATGGAAGTGGTGTTGATTTACCTACTACTAATTTTACTCTTACTAATCAAGTAATTAGCAGTGTAAATTTTGGTGTAATAAAACCTTCTCCTAGAGCTTTTTCTTCAAATTCTGCAAACAATAATTTTACATTTTTTGTAAAAGCAACAAACATTGCTATAGGAATAGCTTATGAAAATGATTTTACATTTAACGGAGCTTTAGCAAATGAAACCCCAAAAATAGTTGATAGTAGTTTTGCTGATGTAACAGGCGTACAATCATATACCAGTGCTGGAGGTGATGTTTATATACAACTTTTTGCAATAAATGGAGCATATAAATCAGTTGCTGGACAAGAACTAAATTGGACTAATGGTGGCAATAGAGAATCAAATTTTTCTTTTGAAAACGGAGCTAGTGGGACAATAGAGTTTGCCCCATCACCTAATACCGACAGGCAAAGAAGTAAGCAAGTAATTAAATTTACAGCTTCTGGACTAGGAAATGGAGTATATTCTGAAACAATTGGCGTTACAGACGCGAGTGGAAGTGGGTTATCAAGTGCAACTGTAACTTTAAAAGTAACAGTTACATTACCACCACCGCCACCACCACCACCAGGTGAAAATAGTTAAAAATAAGTGATAATATATATATGGGAGCAGTTATAGAAGTAGATTGGTTTAACACGTACTTATTAAAAAAAGTTACAGACAGCGACTTGCAAGTAGAATTAAACACTGGCCAAGATTTTAACACACCTAGAGATGGATTTGCTCTGTCTCCTGGTATAGCGTATCCAGGCCAAACAACTGTTTTAAGTCTTTTTAAGTTTTTAGGACAGTTAACAGATTCTATAACTTCTCAAGGATCTGGATATACTAATGGAGAATATAATGCTCTTACTGTAACTACAAGCGGTAATGGTACAGGAGCATTGTTTAGTGTAGTTGTTAATAACAATGCAGTTACTAGTGTAACAGCCACAACCTCAGGTAGAGGGTATGCTGTTGGAGATACTGTAACTTTAAGTGGAATACCTGGATCTCCTGGCGGAGCAATAATACTCACATTTGCCCATAGCTATGGAATTTTTCAAGATTTTAGTTGGTATGTAGAAGAATCAAGAATTAGAGGTGGATATAATAATCCCGCAACTGATAAAGGTGTTAAAGCTTTTATAAATGAACCTGAACCACAACAACAGCATAGATTTAATACTTTAATATATTCAGGCGTTTATAATTCTAGAACTGGTATTAATGAAACTAATGTTTTCTCTGTTTCAGATGATTTAACTAGATCAGCAGATCCTCAAAACGGATCTATACAAAAAACCTATGCAGAAGATACTAACTTAATAGTGTTTCAAGAAGATAAAATAAGTAGGGCTTTAATTGATAAAGATACTATTTATACAACTGAAGGTGGTACACAGACACAGGCTGGCGCAAAAGTATTAGGCCAAATAGTACCCTATAAAGGTGAATATGGTATTAGTAATAACCCAGAGAGCTTTGCAGTTTATGGATATAGAAAATACTTTGCAGACAGGGATAGAAGTGCTATAATGAGGTTATCTAATGACGGTTTAACAGAAGTGAGTGCTTATGGTATGACTGATTATTTTAGAGACGAGTTAGCGCTAATATTAAATAACACTGCTGACTATGTAGTAAATGGTACTTCTTCAGCCGCGGTTGCTGCAGAAAGTCCAATAATAACTTTACTCACAAGTAGTATACTAGCAGACGGTTACGAGCTAAGCAACTTAACACCTGGCATGTTGTGTAGCTTTGGCACAAACAATATTGTTCCTGGCTATGTAACTCAAGTAGTTGTAAGCGGAAATAATACTTTAGTTTATATGTCTTCTAACATTTCCAGTACACAAATAGTTAGTAGTACATTGTTTAGATTTACTAGCCCTATAAAGCCTAGAATTGTAGGTGGTTGGGATATTCACAATAAAAACTATGTTGTTTCTTTGCAGAAAACACCTACACAAGTAGATAATTTTAAAAGTTCTAGTTACAAAACTTTAACTTTTGATGAGTCAATAAACGGTTGGGTTAGCTTTACTACTTACAAACCAGAAATGATGGGTAGTTTAAAAAACAACTTTTATACTTTTACTGAATCAGATTTGTACGAACATTATGATGAAACTAATACAAATAATAGAGGCATATATTATGGTGTTTATAGTCCTTCTACTGTAACATTTGTATTTAATCCAAGCCCTTCCACTGTTAAAGTTTTTAAAACTGTAGAATACGAAGGTAGCAATGGTTGGGAAGTTGAATCTTATGTTTCAGGATTTACAGAACCAAACCTAGGACCATCAGGCACATACTTAAATACGCAAGACACTACTAGCTCTATATATAGCTATGATGAAGGTTTATACACAAACTCAGTCACTGGACAGCCTCAACGCGCTGGTTTTTATAGAAAAGAAGATAGATATGTAGCAAATCTAGTTTCTAGTTCTGTTGCAGCACCTGGCGAAATTAGGTTTGGAACTGACATCACAGGTATAAAAGGTTATTTTGCTACAGTAAAAGTTAAAACAGATGTTACTACTCAACAGGGTGGTACAAAAGAACTGTGGGCAGTAGGTACAGAATATGTGCCATCTACAGGGTATTAAATTAAATTAAATTAAATGAACAAAAAAACAAGTGATAATCTTAATGAGATGATTTCACTAGCCGGTAATATTGATAAAATCGGTTTTAGAGAAAAAATAACTGAATTTCAAAACAACATAAGAGATTTTGAAGACTCTGTAGTTAGAGAGTCTTATAAAGAAAACGATATTTTAGACACTTTTAATGGTGGTAAGCTAGAGCATGATTTTGGAGAAGGTACTTACATTAGAAAAATAACCATGCCTAAAGGTATGATATATTTAAGTGCTATACATTTAGTTAAACATCCTTATTTTGTAATGTCTGGAGAGTGTACTGTTATATCTGACAAAGGTCTTACTAAAATGAAAGCTCCACATCATGGCATGACAGAGCCAGGGACACAAAGAATTTTATACATTGATGAAGAATGTGTATGGGTAACAGTACATCCAACTGATAAAACAAATATTGAAGATGTTATTAAAGATGTTACTAGTGAAAATTATAATCATCCAAAATTAAAAATATGATATTAGAAATAGTTTATATGCAAGCTACTGTAGGTGTTGCAGCTATAGTAGCAGGAGGTACAGCTTTAGTAGGTGGAGCTTTGTCTTTTGGTTCTAACAAAAAGAAACAAAAAGCTGCAGCAGCTGAGGCTGCTAAAAGAGAAGCTGAAGCTGCTCAACTAAGAGCTAATAGACAGCCTATATTGAACAACGCTGACGGAATTAGAGCACTTGCAAATCAAGTAAATAATCCATATGCAAACCTAGGCGTAGCTACTCAAGCCGCTGAGTTTCAAGCAGAGCAAACTGACATGGCATTAGCAAATACTTTAGATGCTATGGTTTCTTCAGGAGCATCTGCTGGTGGCGCTACTGCTTTGGCAAGAGCTGCATTACAAAGTAAAAAAGGTATTTCAGCTAGTATAGAACAACAAGAAGCTGCAAATGAAAAACAGAGAGCCGCAGGTGAAGCTGCTGCAACTCAACAAAAAATAGCTATTCAACAATCTGCATTTGCTGAAGATAGAAAAGCTTTTAATGCTAAAGAAGCTAGACAATCAGCTGATATAGCAAGGGTTGAAGAAAAAGAAGATTTTTATACACAACAAGAAGTTGCTTACGGAGATGCTGCTACTGAGGCTTTGGTGGGTGGAGTTACAAACGTAGGTATGGCTTTAGCTGGTAGTGACATTAGATTAAAACAAAACATAGAATTAGTTGGAAAAGCTAAAAGTGGTTTAAATATATATACTTTTGAATATATAAATAAGTTTAAACATGGATCTGGTAAATTTAAAGGAGTTATGTCTTTTGATCCTATGCTTCCTAAAAGCTCTATATGGAAAACAGAAGATGGATATGATTTAGTTGATTACTCTGAAATTGACGTTAACTTAGAATTAATATAAAATGGCATTAACTTATATAACTAAAGCTGCTGAAGCTACAAGCAGAAGAAATCAACAGACTGCTGTAATGATACAGCAAATTACTAAAAGAGCTGCTGATAAACAGGCTGCTAAAAATGCTAAAGCAGATGCTATAGTTCAAGAAGGTAGACAGTATGGTAATGATTTTTATAGCCTCTATGATGAGCAAGAAAAATCCGGTATAGTTTCTTGGAACTCAGGAGCTAGTGAATTGGTTGGAAAATTAGCTAGTGAACAAGAAGAGTTGTACTCAAGAGCTTTTGGATCTAATGGTACTCCAGAACTAAGAAATGAATTTAGAGTAAAACAATCAAGAGATAAGCAAGTACTATCAAGTATAGGGCAATGGGCGGCTTTAAGTAATCAAAATGCAAAAGCTATGATTTCTAATCAAGATGCTCACGAGCAGAATATTGATTTAGGTAGAATGACTAGAGGTAATGATACAGAAAAATACGAATTTGCACAAAACATGCAAAACAACAGGTATGGTAATTATGATTTTCAAATAGACGAAAGTGGTAATGTTATTTTAAATGCTGCCGCTATGGATGCCGATGGTAACATTATAAGACAACAAAGCAGGAATTTATCCGCGGATGTAGCTAATAACGCAGCTGGTAATACCTGGTATTCAAGTATAGAAGAAGATGATTTATTGCAAAATTCTTTAGGTAAAAGATGGAATGACAACGTTAATGGGTATAGTAATTTATTTACACCTGTAGAACGAACTGTAAAAAAATGGGATAAAGATCTAGGTAAAACCACTGAAACAAAAGTTACATCTTATGATCCTGCAAAGATTAAAACAGGCTTGTTAACTACTTATAGTAGCAGGTTAGACGCCGAGATAAGAGGACCTGGATTTGAAAAGACTTGGGATCAACTATGGAGAAATGGTTATTTAAGAGATGATAATGGCACACAATTAGCTGAAGGCGAAATTTCTTGGAAAGATGTAAGAAAAATATCTACCATGAATCCTCAGCAATGGTCTGAGTATGCGTCAGGATTAACTGGAGGTGGTGATATTGATGGAGATGGTGTTGTGAATGAAGAAGATAAAAAACTTTTATTAAGCAATATAGACAACGCCGCTAAAGTAGGTTTAGCTAATTATTACTCAGAGGAAATGGGACCTCAAGAAGATAAGGTTATTTCAGTAAATGTTCAAGGCCAAAAGCCTGCTGGTACAACTGGTGCAAAACCAAAACCTTTAACTCAAAACCAGATAATAGGACTAGAATCTAAAGCACCTGTATATCAAAAGCTAAGAACTGAAGCTGTAGATATATCTAAGCTACCTAATCAAACTCCAGAAGAGCAAAAGGCAAGAGCAAGTAGAATAGCTAATGATTTAAATAATAATAATGCTACCATGGGTAACACCCATAAGTATGTTACTGGATACCAACTTAACGAAAAATTAACTGCCAAACAAGAGAAAAAAGACGAAAATGAAGAGGTGATGTATGATAATAAAGGTAATGTTATTATGGAAGATGTTGAAAGGTATACTGGAAAAGATGCAGTAGGAAGTCCTTATGCTATTTATAAAGTAAGAATGGTAAACACCGTTAATAGACAAAAAGGAGAACCAGCACAAACTCCAGAGTATGAAGAGATAATGACTACAGACAATGTACTAAGTACTAATTCAACAGACTTAACTAGCTACATGTCTGGTGCACAAGGTCTTG
>TARA_R110001599_G_scaffold64147_6_pt1 | contig 12097 bp, 9 predicted proteins | sample TARA_R110001599 | Tara Oceans TARA_R110001599 (sample SAMEA4398360) | marine metagenome | biome: Polar Biome; feature: [MES] marine water layer (ENVO:01000295) within the mesopelagic zone...; material: water (ENVO:00002006), including particulate matter (ENVO:01000060) such as...... | reverse complement strand
CGCATCGCCGGGCCGAACCGGAACGTTTTCTTTACTCTCCCCATATCTGCTGCGCAGTGCGCAGTACCTGAGCGACCAGTTGCGGTTGCCGGTTGACCCCTGTTTTCGAAAAGATGGCGGTCAGTTGTGCGCGTGTCGTATGCCGTGAGCGCCCGAGGCTCGTGGATATTTCCGCAAGACTCTCGCCTGCGACCAGGCGCTTTGTCAGTACAGCTTCCGCCCTGGTCAGGGCGAACAACTCCATGAGCAGCTCCTCGGTAATGATGCGGGTGCCTGCGGGATCGCGGAACAGCAGCAAAGTCGTGGCCGATGCGGTTTCTTCAATGCCCGGGCGCGGCGCAATCCGCTTCAGCAGCACGCTCCACTGCTGTCCTGCCGGCCGTTTTATGTGCAAGGATTCGGGCTGTTGCGCAACATCGCCGCGAGTCAGCCGGCGCAACGCGGTGTGCAGCGCAGTATTGCTCTCAGGCGAACTGCACTGCAGGCGGTCGCCACTGATCAGCAGCCCGTCCGCGTGTTGCAGTACCCGGTTTGCCAGCGGGTTGGTGGTGAGGACTTCTGCCGTGTCACCAAGGACCATGGAGCCAATGGCCAGCTGGTCTTCTGTCGCATCAGAGATACTGAGCTGGTATTCACGCCTGGCAAGCCGCGCATAGATCGCGATGGCGGTGCGTAGCCAGGGTGTCAGGGCGTCCAGTTTCTGGCGGTCATCCCCACTAAAGTGAGCCTGGCCTCGCACGCGGGCGCAACGCAGGCGGAAGATCATGCCGGTTTCCGGTTCTTCCAGATTGATGCCTATAAGATCATCTGTGTCGCCGTATTCCTGAATATAGGCGTAGAAGTTCGCGTGGTGACGCGTGAGTTCATGCCGGCTCATCATTTCGCTGAGTATGACGATTTCGTCTTGGGGGATATCAAGGAACGGCGTCTCCCGAAAGACGCTGTTCTGCAGCAGCACAAGCGCGGCGGTATTGCTTTGGGTGGAAATCAGGACCCCGGGGTCTCCCTGTCGGGGCCTGCGCAGGACCATGGTGGCATGATGGCCGTCGAGGTAATGCTCCAACGCTTGCAGAAAGCTCAGCCAGGGCGGCTCTTCCAGCAGGCTGCTGAACAGGGTGGAAACCAGTGTGTCAGGCAAGCTCATTCGTGTTCTGCCCTCTGGGATTCTGTGCGCCGGTCGTTCTCGTAGTCTGGTGAGATGGTAACGCCTCGGGGCCTTGCTAGTGCATTTGTGTTATGCGGCGCGCGTCGGGCTGCGGGTATAGTGTGTTCACAGGCGTGGTCACGGCCTCGCCGATGCACAGTCAATAATAGCGTTGAGCTGCGCAGATGGGTACCTCTGCCAGTGTGAACGCCAAGAGGTTGTATCATGGAATTCAGCGTTGCTCCGCTATCCGGAGGTGTTGGTGTCGAGGTGCTGGGGCTCGATCCCGACAAGCATATTCCGGATGAATCTGCCCGCGCGCTGCGTGACCTCTGGCTGGATGCGGGCGTTGTCCTGTTTCGCGGCATCGGTACATCGCCGGAAGCGCTGTTGAGCATTTCACGTTGCCTGGGTGAGCTGGAACCCCATCCGATTGAACATTTTCGCCTGCAGGGCTATCCGGACCTCATTCTCCTGAGTAATGAGAAATCACTCACGGGCCCCGTGTATGAGTTTGACGGCGTGCCCACCTACGGGCGTATTCCCTGGCACACGGACCTGGCATTTACCACCACTCCGAACGCGGGCGCCGTATTGCGTATGGTGCGCAACAGCGAGCACGGTGGGCAGACGGGCTGGATCGATACGGCGCTGGCCTACGATGCGCTGGATACCGCTACCAGGGAGCGCATTGAGGGGCTTGAGGCACGCTATATTTTTTGCCCGGACCTGAGTGGCATGCGCTTCAACAAGCCCGGTGGAACGTTGCTGCAGGCTTCCATGAAAGACCTGCCCAGCTTCCCGCCGGTGGCGCACCCGCTGGTCTGGGTGCACCCGGAAACGGGCCGGCGCATTCTCAATATCAGCACGTTGAACATCCAGTGCATAGAAGGGCTGCCGGTAGCGGAAAGTGATGCGCTGATCGAAACCCTGGTAGCACACGCGCTGCAGCCGCGCTTCCAGTACGTTCATGCCTGGCAGAACAATGATGTGGTGGCGTGGGACAACCGCCGCACCATGCACATGGCGTTCGGGCATCCCGTGGCTGAAACGCGTATTGTGCAGCGCAGTACCCTTCGCGGTACGGTGAAAATGGGCAGAGTGATCGACAGCGGTGAGGAGCAGACGGCATGAGTGACTACGACCTGGTGATTCGCAGCGGCACGGTGCTGGATGGCAGTGGCGGGGAAGCGCAGCAGGCAGACGTTGCGGTGAACGGCGGTGTGATTGCCGCGGTGGGCCGTGACCTCGGTCCGGGCCGGGAGGAAATCGATGCGCAGGACATGCTGGTGACCCCAGGGTTTGTCGATGTGCACACACACTACGACGGGCACGTGACCTGGGAAAATCGGCTCAGGCCGTCTTCCTGTCACGGGGTCACGACGGCGATCATGGGCAATTGTGGTGTGGGCTTTGCTCCGTGCCGCGAGCAGGATCACGACACCCTGATCCGCCTGATGGACGGCGTGGAGGACATCCCCTTTCCCGTGCTGGCGGAAGGCCTGCCCTGGACCTGGGAGAGCTTCCCGGAATACCTGGACGTGCTCGCGGGGCGGGATTACGACATGGATGTGGGCGGTTACCTGCCTCACGCGGCGTTGCGTGTGTATGTGATGGGAGCGCGCGGTGCGCGGCGCGAGCCCGCCACCGCCGACGACATCGAGCGTATGTGTGCCCTGCTGGAAGAAGCGCTGGACGCGGGTGCCATGGGTATTGGCACGTCGCGCACACTGTTTCATCGGGCCAGTGATGGCTCCCCCATCCCGACTCTGGATGCCACCAACGACGAGTTGCTGGCGCTTGCCCGCACGCTGCGCAAGGCCGGCAAGGGCGTGTTCCAGATTGTGGAAGACGTGCACCTGCCGGGCAAGGATGTCAGTGTCTTGCGCCAGCTGGCAGAGGCCTCCGGTCGGCCATTGACCTTTTCCATGGGCACCGGCAATAGCGGGCCGCAGATATGGCCGCAGTTGCTGCAAGGGCTGGAAGACGCCAATGCCGCGGGTGTCTCCATCAAGGGCCAGGTGATGCCGCGCGCCATCGGCATGATGCTGGGGGTGGAGCTTACGCTGAACCCGTTCTACACCACCGCGGGCTACCGCGAGGTGGCCGACCTGCCACTGCCTGAGCGCCTTGCGCAGCTGCGCGATCCTGCGCGCCGCGCCCGCATTCTCGCGGAACCCACGGACCCCGACCCGACCCTGGTGCTGGGCCGCATGGTGCGCGATTTCGACTACATGTTCCTGCTCGGTGATCCGCCGGACTATGAGCAGCCCTGGGAGCAGAGCATTGCCGGTCGTGCGCAGGCGCAGGGTGTCAGCGCGGCTGAGCTGGCCTACGACCTGATGGTGGAGGGCGAGCGCGGCACAGTGCTGTACCTGGCCATGGCCAATTATGCCGACGGCAAGCTGGATGCCGTGGGTGAGATCCTGCGTCATCCGGATGTGCTGCCCGGGCTGGGTGATGGTGGCGCGCATTCCTCGACAATCTGCGACGGCAGCTATTCCACCTTTGCCCTGACCCACTGGGGTCGCGATCGGCCTGCGGGGCGTATGCCGGTTGCGGAACTGGTACACCGCCTGAGCAGGGCAACGGCCCTCACCATGGGGCTTGAGGATCGCGGCCTGTTGGCGCCCGGCTTCAAGGCCGATATCAACGTCATCGACTTCGACCGCCTGGCCCTGCATGCGCCGGAAATCACCCATGATTTACCCGGCGGCGGGCGACGCCTGGTGCAGCGCGCCGAGGGTTATGTGGCCACGTTGGTCAGCGGTGTGCCGGTGTATCGCAACGGCGAAGCGACAGGCGCCTTGCCAGGCCAGCTGGTCCGTGGTCAGCAGGGCGCGCCGCACAGCGGTTAGCACCTCTCCATCGCGATGCGGGCGTCGCGCGCTCGCATCGCCGCCTCATGCTGCCAGGTTCGCCTCCACAGCATCGAGGAAGCCGCACATATCGACCACCGTTTCTGTGTCTGGACTGGTGGTTTTGCCCTTGAGGTCGCCGGTGATGATGCCCTGCGCGACGGTTTCTATCAGGGCCGTCTTGAGGTTCTTCGCGTAATCGGCCAGCGGCGGATTGTCCTCCCGCCGGGCCATTTCCTCCAGCGCGTTCGCCACGGCGAAAATCAGGGCAGACGAATTGAAGTTGGCCTCCTTGCCGTCGGTCTCAAGGTAGCGCAGATACAGGTCGTGCGCCGTGCCGTGCGGCGCTTCGTAGAGCATGGTGCCGTCCTTGCTCTCGATCACCGAGCTGGCGGTGGCCAGGCTCCCACCCAGCGCCGCGGAAATATCGGAAAAGATATCACCATCAAGATTCTGCGCCGGATACAGGCCCCAGCGTGGTGGGTCACAGATCATTTTGCTCAGCTGTCGTGAGGGACGCATGATCATGAAGGATGGTGGCGGTGTATCGAGCGCCGCCAGTTCCTTGCGTATTTCGAGGATGATGGAGCTGTAAACCTCGTCGTAGTTGACGAATTCCCGCTTTAGCCCGAAGTAGATTTCCTTCTTGTTGACCACAGCATCGCGGAATACCTGTTTCACCCAGTCCTTGATAGCCTCGCGATCATTTGACATGAAAAGAATGGGGTCGCTGGCCTTTACGTTCCTGGCGTGCTTTTCCTCGCCATCGACAATGACCTTGATGATGCCGTCCTCCGGGGCTGGCAGGTTATAGCTGCCGTACTGGTCCCCGCCGCCAGCGCTCATTCGGGAGATGGACACGTGCGCCTTGCGCTCGGGGAGACCATAGTGCTTGAGCTGCTGCACCAGCTTGAACAGCTTCATGCCGACAACGTTGTCCGGCACCCCCCACAGCGCCCGCTGTGGAGGATTGGACACAATGCGCGCTGCTTGGGCATCAATGAGCTCGTAGTGATAGGACAGTCCCGCGGCGGCCACCCGGTCCTTGTACTCACGTTCGTAGATCTCCTCTATGGCCGCACGCATCACGCCGTCGTAGCCGGGAACCACGGTATCCTTCAGGCCGAGATAGATGTCTCGCTGCTCATCCAGCGCTCGCTGGAAAAAGCGATGTGCCCAGGCCTGCACTTCCTCAATGCAGTTGGTCGCGAGCATCCATGGGTCGCCCTTTCTCAGGGTCCGCCGATGTATTTCGACCGGGTCGCCGCTGCTGCCTACAAACACCACCTTGGCAACGCCGGTGGCATTGGATAATTCGCTGTAGCTGAAATCCAGGCCGCCGCTGTGCATGGTGTCCACTTCAATGTCGCGATTTTTCCACTCCGGTCGCACGCTTCTCAGATTGTGGAACTCGATATCCTCGCGCGTGATATTGCCGCCAATGCCCTTGCGGATGGCCCCGTTCGGTGACTTCGTGGCCAGCTTGTGCAGCGCAGTCTCCTTGATGTCGGGGTGTTTGCCGAGCAATTCGTTAAGCTGACTGCGGTTCACCGTCATCCCTGCATTCTTGACCCCGATGCCGTGCTCCCGAAGCGCCTCAATGGCATCGAGCACTACTTGGCCGTTGCTGGTCAACCGCTTTTCAGCTGAGAGATCCACTTCTACAAGATCAATTTGCAGGCGTGAGGTGACGAACTGCTCGAGTATTTTATCGAAGGCAACCTGTGCCATCTCATCACCGTGAAGAATTACAAGTGGCTTTTTGACCACGATCTTGGTGCCCACCGCGTGCGCTCCTGTTAACAGCTCTAAAACGATAATCTACCGTGCCGGGAGAAAGAAAAGAAGCATTCTGCACCCGGTTCGGCGTTTTGCTGCATAAGTCGGTGTGTGTAGCACAAGTGCGCGGCTCTCGCCGCGCGCTGCCAGTGCTCTCAGGGCTGATACCAGATCGGTGACGTCCAGGCGCGTTCCTGCAAAGTGGCAGGCACGTCTTCCGGTAGCGGCAGGCCGGTGCGCAGGCTGTCCCAGGTGCTCCAGCGGCAGGTGGGGTTTTCCAGCACGCGGGCGTAGTAGAATGCAGGCTGTGCAGGGTTGAAGGTGGGGTCGCGCCAGCGAGCGGCGATCTGGCCATCCCCCTTGTGACGATCGAAGTCGCAGGTCTTCAGGGATACCGTGGCGCCATTGTCGGGGCAGCGATGCGTTGCCGGGTCCGGGCTCAACCCGTCTGCACAGCCCACGTCAAACACCGCCTCACGTGTGGTGCCATCCTCTACCCAGCCCTTGACGATCTGCACCCGCTGTAGCCAGGCACTGCTCGGGTCCTTGGCGGCCCACAGCAGAAACTCGGGCGCGGAATCGCCCATGCCTTGAGGCAGCTCCCCGCCCATGGGTACGCCGCGGGCATACGCTTGCTGCGCCCAGTCCGCTTGCGTCAGGAGGTCAGCGGGCCAGTCAGTGCCGGCGAAAAAGCGCACGCTGATGCGCGGGCCGCTGGTGCCGAATGTCTCCCGGCGTGCCAGTGCATCATAGAGTGCCTCGCGCGTGTTTTCGCTGGCCCAGACACCGGCGAGGCCGGCAGAGCTGTACTTGATATGGTGTGTGTTGATGAAGCTGCCACCGCGGCGCGCCGCCGGCGTCCCATCGGCACTGCCGATCTTGCCGTGGTAGTTGTCTTCCTCCACCTGGGAGCCCGAGTTGTGGCTGTCACTCGCGGCGATAACCCCAAAGCGGTAGGGGTTGAACCCCTGCTGTTCCTGCATCACCAGGCCCGCCAGCCAGGCATCGCGGGCATAGCTACCCTTGACCTCGCCCTGGGTGCCACGCCCGCCGAGCAAATCCTCCAGCAATTCAAAGCCCGCCCATTCGTCGTTGGGAGACAGCAGCGGATGGGTTTCCGAGGTGCCCTTGATCTGCGCAATTTCAACCAGCGGTTCATTGCGCTGGCGCAGGGCGGCATACGCAGCATCGATTTTCTCGCCGCCAAAAGCCACCTCGCTGGGAAACATCAAGCCGTTGCTCAGGTTGCTGTTGTGGGCGATGGCCATGCCCTCTACGCCCTGCTTGCGCTGCTCATCCAGCCAGGCCCAGAGCGCACGCGGCTCCACACTGTCGAAGCTGGAGAAAGGCTGTTTCGGCACATCGCTGTTGCGGAAGATCACGTTGCGGTGCAGGTTGACTTCCTCCAGCGCGCCGGACGATGTCCACTCGTAGCCGATCAGCGTGCTGAATTCTCCCGGCCGGTAATAGCGCTCGGCGCTACGTACATACTCCTGCCAGATGGACTGGCGCAGGGCCTCATCAACCAGTGCTGGCATGGGGGTATTGTCACCCATGCTCATCAGCACCTCCATCACGGCGGCCTGACGGCGCTCCGGATCCTTGTCGGTCAGACGGGCCGCAATCGGCAGCGCCGCCAACTCGCCCTGCGGCTCGAACAGCCGTGGCAGTATGCCCATGTATTCGGAGTGGTCGGTAATGGCGACAAAGTCGAGTGGGGCTCGCAACTGAATGGTAACGCCGCTGATATGCGGTATGGCTTCGCCCTGGGCAAAGCGGTAGGCATCATCCGGTGTGGTGCGCACGTTCAGCATGAATGCATCGGGTGAATTCATGGTGTGTACGTGGAGTTCACCGAAGAAAGCCTGTCGCGGCGCTGCAGCGGGGGCGGCACTGTCGGTTGCGGAGGCGTGTGCAGCTCCCTGTGCCAGAGTGATGCACAGGGCAGCGCCCAGGCGCAGTGGCCAGTTGAAGCGCGAGCGGACGCGGTTGTTTCGTTGCATGGCAGCAGTTCTCCGGTTGTGAAACCACAGAATAGGTGCTTGCGCCGGTACAGGGCGAGCCGCGGAGCCGGGTTCTTTCGCACTGGTTTGTATAGCCGGACTGTCCGGGGCAGGGGTGGCGTGCCGCAATTGCCCTGGATAAAGTTGCATTTGAAACTAAATGGGGTCGAGCCTATACTCAGCGCTCAGCAGCAAGCGTGCGGCAGCGGTCTGCCCGGAGGCTCAAAATGGCCAATCTGTTCGAAAACCCGATGGGTCTGGACGGTTTTGAATTTGTCGAATTTACGGCCCCCGCCGCCGGGGTTCTGGAGCCGGTCTTCGAATCCATGGGGTTTACCTGCGTTGCCCGCCATCGCAGCAAGGCGGTGGCGCTGTGGCGGCAGGGTGACATCAATTTCCTGACCAACTACGAGCCCGGCAGCCACGCTTGGTATTACGCCCGCGAACACGGCCCCTCGGCCTGCGGCATGGCCTTCCGCGTGCAGGACGCCACCGCGGCTTACAACCGCGCGCTGGAGAAAGGCGCGCAGCCGGTTGCCGTGGAAACCGGCCCGATGGAGCTGCGTTTACCGGCCATTCGCGGCATCGGCGGTGCCATTCTCTACCTCATCGACCGCTATGCGGAAGGGCAGAGTATCTACGACATTGATTTCCATTGGTTGCAGGGCGTGGACAGAAAACCCGCGGGCCTCGGTTTTCATACCCTTGACCACCTCACTCACAATGTGTATCGGGGCCGCATGGGCTACTGGGCGCGCTATTACGAGGAGTTGTTCAACTTCCGCGAAATCCGCTATTTCGATATCGAAGGTGAGCACACGGGACTGTTGTCGAAAGCGATGACCGCCCCCGATGGCAAGATCCGTATTCCGCTCAACGAAGAGTCGCGCGGTGGCGGCCAGATTGAAGAATTTCTCATGGCGTACAACGGCGAGGGCATACAGCACATTGCGCTGGCCTGCGACGACATCCTGACGTGCTATGACCGCTTGCAAGCAGCGGGCATGACCTTCATGCCGGCACCTCCTGCAACCTACTATGACATGCTCGAAGGCCGCCTGCCCGGGCACGGCGAACCGGTGGCGGATTTGCAGGCGCGCGGCATTTTGCTGGATGGCAGCACCGAGGGCGGTGTGCCACGCCTGCTGTTGCAGATCTTTTCCGCCAACCTGCTCGGGCCGATGTTCTTCGAGTTCATCCAGCGCAAGGACGACGAGGGTTTTGGTGAGGGCAACTTCAAGGCGCTGTTCGAATCCATAGAGCGTGACCAGCTGGCCCGCGGTGTCATCGGCGCGGCGCAGGAGGCATGAAGGAGGCGACATGAATATCCGCCGTATTCACCACGTGGCCTATCGCTGCAACGATACCCGGGAAACCGTGGAGTTCTACCAGCGCGCCCTGAACATGCAGCTGGTGCTGGCAATCGCCGAGGATGAGGTTCCGTCCACGCAAGAGCCCGACCCGTACATGCATGTGTTTCTCGATGCCGGTATGGGTAATGTACTGGCCTTTTTCGAGCTGCCGAATTCACCCCCGATGGGGCGCGACGACAACACGCCGGAATGGGTGCAGCACATCGCGTTCGAACTGGACAGCGAAGAGGCGTTGCTCGCGGCGAAGCGGGAGCTGGAGGAGAAGGATATTGCGGTGCTGGGCCCCACGCATCACGGTATTTTCCGCTCCATCTACTTCTTTGACCCGAACGGCCATCGCCTGGAGCTTGCGGTCAATATCGCACAGCCGGGCGATCTCGCTCGCCTGCATGCAGTGGCCCCGGAGATGATAGAGGAGTGGTCCCGTACGCGTCGGGCACCGCGTCATGCCGCCTGGCTACACCAACGCGATTCTGGAGAAGGCACATGAAACTGGCCTCTTTGCGCGCGGGCCGTGACGGCGCCCTCGTGGTTGTGTCGCGGGATCTGCAGCGTTTCCTGACCGCAGAGATGACCCTGCAGCAGGCGCTGGATGATTGGCCGGTGCAGGAGCCTGTGCTGGCGACGTTGTCGCAGCGGGTGAACGATGGCGCGGGCGAACCGTTTGTGCAGTCTGACTGTGCGTCGCCGCTGCCGCGGGCCTTTCAATGGGCGGATGGTTCGGCTTACGTCAACCATGTGGAGTTGGTGCGCAAGGCGCGCGGTGCCGAGATGCCCGAGAGCTTCTGGACCGACCCCTTGATGTACCAGGGCGGCTCCGACAGCTTTCTTGGTCCGCGCGATCCCATTGTCATGGATGATGTTGCCTGGGGTATCGATTTCGAAGGTGAGGTCGCGGTTATCACGGGGGATGTGCCGATGGGTGCAAGCGCGGCGCAGGCCGCCGGGGCGATCCGCCTGCTCATGCTGGTCAACGATGTGTCTTTGCGCAATCTGATCCCCGCGGAGCTGGGCAAGGGCTTCGGTTTCTTCCAGTCCAAGCCTTCCAGCGCGTTCAGCCCGGTGTGTGTGACGCCGGACGAGCTGGGCCCGGCCTGGGACGGCGGCCGGCTGCACCTGCCGCTGAGCATACACTTCAATGACGCCCTGTTTGGAAAGGCGAATGCCGGGGTCGACATGACCTTCGATTTCCCCACGCTGATCGCCCATGCGGCGAAAACTCGCCCGTTGGCTGCCGGCACGATTATCGGGTCTGGCACCGTATCCAACAAGGGTACCGACGGATCGCCGGGGAAACCGGTAACGGCGGGCGGGCTGGGTTATAGCTGCATTGCGGAGTTGCGCATGATCGAAACCCTGCGCGATGGCCAGCCATCCACCGCATTCATGCAGTTTGGTGACCGTGTCAGCATTGAGATGGCGGACGCCGCCGGCGCCAGTATTTTTGGTCGCATTGAGCAGGAGGTTGTCGCGCGCACGAACCGCTGATGGCTGTCGCAGCGGCTTACCGGCGGCCTGTCGGGGCCGTGCTGGTTCAACTATACATAAAAGTAATGAGCGCGCATTAAATGTTTGTCCCGCGGGCTGCCGGCTGCGTTAGTATGGTGCTCGAGCATGGCTGTGGAGCGGACGCATGAAGTTTTGGCAGGCCCTGGTGTGGACTGAACCGGAGCAACTGGTGCCGTTGGCACAGTTCGCCGAGGAGCTGGGTTTCCACGGTGTGTTCAACGCTGACCATGCGGTCTTTCCCGAAGACGTGAAGTCGCCCTACCCCTACACCGAAAGTGGTGTGGCGCCGATGACGTCGGACGCTCCCTACCCTGATTGTTGGGTGAGTATCGCGTTTATGGCTGCAGCGACCCGGCGGCTGCACTTCACCACATCGATTTATGTGTTGCCGTTGCGTAATCCGTTTGAGGTGGCCAAGGCGACTGGCTCCCTGGACATTTTCAGCGGCGGACGCTTTGCGCTGGGGGTTGGTGCGGGCTGGATGAAAGATGAATACGATATTTATGACGTGCCTTTCCGCCGGCGGGGAGAGCGCATGGATGAAATGATCGATGTGATGCACAAGCTGTGGCAGGGCGGCATGGTGGATCACGATGGGCCCTTGTTTCCGTTTCCGCGCCTGTGCATCGAGCCGGCCCCGGGCCACAACGTACCCATTTATGTCGGCGGTGCCAACGAGGCGGCCCTGCGCCGCGCTGCGGTGCGCGGCGACGGCTGGATTGGTGCGGGTAATCACCCGGACGAGGTGCCTGCGCTGATGGCCCGGCTGCACGCACTGCGCGGTGCGGCCGGGCGAGCGGCTGAGCCCTTTGAGACCATTGTCGGGCTGACCACGCCCTTGGACGTTGCCACCTTGCAGCGTCTGGAAGCAGCGGGCATGACTTCGGCGGTAAACCTGCCTTTCAGTTTCGCCTTGGGCAAGCGGTCAACGCTGGACGCCAAGAAGCGATTCATGGAGGATTTTGAACGGCGCATCATGCGTCCACTCAGCAGTTGAACAATGAAGGGGAATGACATGTCAGAAGACCAGCGGCTGCAGACTCTCGGCTTGCCACCAGTCGACCAGATCGGCTTTGTTGTGAAGGACCTCGATGCCTGGGTGGCGCGTTTCGACCCGGTGTTCGGGCCGTTCTCGTTCATGGACGGGTCGGTAGAGGGCGCAGATTTTCGTGGCCGCCGCGAAGATGTCCAGCTGCGTCTGGGCTTTGGGCGCAGTGGCGATGTCGAAATCGAGCTGATCGAATGGCGCTCCGGCGTCAGTCCACACAGCGAGTTCATCGAGTCCGGGCGCGAGGGTATGCATCACCTGCGTTTTCGTGTCGAGGATACCGACCACTGGGTTGAGAAGCTCGCAGCCATCGGGTACACACCGTTCTGGTACAAGCGCTGGAACAGCGATACGGTATTTGCCTATCTGGAGAGTCCGGATTT
>TARA_R110001599_G_scaffold11399_2_pt1 | contig 12107 bp, 8 predicted proteins | sample TARA_R110001599 | Tara Oceans TARA_R110001599 (sample SAMEA4398360) | marine metagenome | biome: Polar Biome; feature: [MES] marine water layer (ENVO:01000295) within the mesopelagic zone...; material: water (ENVO:00002006), including particulate matter (ENVO:01000060) such as...... | reverse complement strand
CTCGCCGAAGTCGCGGTGAGCGAGGGTATTCTGGACCAGGAAGAATCTGACGCGGTGACCAGCCTCATTCGCTTTCGCTCACTGCAAGCCAAAGACGTCATGACGCCACGACTGGTCATTTTCAGTTTGGAAGAAAACACCAGTGTGAAAGCCATACTCGACGGCGACGAAGAGATTCCCTTTTCACGGATTCCGATTTATAGCGAAGACGCCGACAATATTAGCGGCTATATACGCAAAGATGAGCTGATGCAGGCAATGACGCGCACCCCCGATGCGCCGCTGAGCAGCTTGCGACGGGATTTGCTCGTTGTACCCGAAACCCTACTGACATCCGAGCTACTGCAAAATCTCATCGAAACCCGTGTGCAAATGGCGCTGGTGGTTAACGAATACGGCAGTGTTATGGGGCTGGTTACCGTCGAAGATCTCATCGAAACCATGATCGGCATGCAAATTGTTGATGAGACCGATACCACTGAACATATGCAAACCCTTGCCCGGGAGTTATGGGCGAAGCGAGCGCGGCGCTTAGGGGTGTTTGACGACGAGAAGATCAGCGCAGCAGCCGGTGCCAATACCCCAGACTCAAAGCCTTAAACTGAACGTTAGTGCCGCGCCGTACTGGCTTATTGCCGACGTATTTGCGGCACCTCGCCATGCAGGCTAACATTAACACCGATACTAATAATGCTTCAGGACACACCATGCGCGTATTAATGCTACTGCTTACTATCACTGCCATGATCTCCGTCAGCGGCTGTGAATCCACCTATTACAACGCCATGGAGAAAGTGGGTGTTCACAAACGTGATATTTTGGTCGATCGCGTTGGCGAAGCCAAAGAGGCCCAAGAAGAAGCCCAGGAACAATTCAAAGACGCGCTAACGGAGTTTAGATCTGTGGTGAGCTTTGACGGCGGCAATTTAGAGAACCACTACAATCGCCTGAATAGCGAATTTGAAGACAGCGAAGCCGCCGCCGAAGAAGTGACCGAGCGCATTAACAAAGTCGAGTCCGTCGCCGAAGCCCTGTTTGACGAGTGGCAAGACGAACTGCAGCTCTACAGCAATGCCCGACTTCGCGCAGACAGCGCCAACAAACTGCAAACGACCAAGCGCCAGTACACCGCGCTGATCAAATCCATGCGCGGCGCCGAGAAAACCATCGCGCCGGTCCTCAACGCTCTTCGCGACAATGTCTTGTACCTCAAACACAATTTAAACGCCTCGGCGATTGGCGCCCTTAAAGGTGAACTTGCCGGTATCGACCGTGATGTTCAGCAATTAATTGGCGCCATGGAAAAAGCCATCAAAGAATCTGATGCGTTTATTAAGCAGCTTAAGTAAGCCGGGAGATGCTGGACGGGAGACGGTAAACGCTTAAAACACGCGAGCGACACCTCGTCATGCCGGACTTGATCCGGCATCCATAGGCCACTGAACTACGTCACCGCCACCACCATGGATACCGGCTAGGGGGCCGGTATGACGAGGGGGTAGTGGCTACCTGCGCGAAGTCCAGTACGACCCCACACCCCGTCATGCCGGACTTGATCCGGCATCCATATACCACTGAACTAGGTCATCGCCACAGCATAGATGACGCAACCCACTATGTCCGAAATTCTACAGTTATGTCCGTAAGGCGCATGGTGCTTATTTTGCCCGGCGCTAAGATGGACGCTTAAGATTCCCTATACGCCAGAACAATAATAGGCCGCCGATATGACCCAATCTGCAAGAGAAAACGCTGACAACTGTTTAGAAACCCGCATTGTGATTGTCGGGACTGGTTTTGCCGGTTTGGGCATGGCGATTCGCTTAAAAGAGATGGGGATTGAGGACTTTGTCATTATTGAGCGGGCTACCGATGTTGGCGGTACCTGGCGAGACAATCGCTACCCCGGCGCGGCCTGTGATGTGCCCTCGCACCTCTACTCATTTTCTTTTGAACCCAATACCGAGTGGTCGCGGGTTTACCCAACGCAGCCCGAGTTAGAAGCCTATTTACAGAATGTCACCGACAAATGGAATCTGCGCCCCCATATCCGCTTCTCTCATACCCTCACCGCAGCTCACTACCAGCAGGACAGCGGCCAGTGGATTATTAACACCAGCGGCGGCAATTTCCGCTCACAATTTGTTATTTGCGGTAACGGCGGCTTGGCCGAACCTAAGCTACCAGACATTCCCGGCGTAGAGCGCTTTGCCGGGCATCACTTTCACTCCGCGACTTGGGACCATAATTACTCGCTCGCCGGAAAGCGTGTCGCGGTAATTGGCACAGGTGCGTCTGCCATTCAATTTGTACCCAAAATTGCCGACGCACCCGAGCAACTTTCCGTTTATCAACGCACGCCAAACTGGATTCTGCCGCGTAAAGACCGCGCCTACCACCGCATTGAAAAATGGTTGTTTAAACGCCTGCCCATTACCCGTAAATTGCTGCGCGGAAAAATTTACTGCCAGAACGAGATGCGGGTGCTAGGTATGGTGTTGCATCCCGCGCTCATGAAACTGTTTCGCATTACCGCGAGCTGGAATATTCGGCGGCAGGTCGCCGACCCTGCCTTGCGCACCCTGCTCACACCGACTTTTCCAATTGGCTGCAAGCGTATATTAATTTCCAATGACTGGTATCCCGCGCTACAAAAACCCAATGTTGAAGTAGTGGGCACAGGTATTAAGGAAATTACACCGACCAGTATTATTAGCAAAGACGGCAGCGAGCGTGAGGTGGATTGCATTATCTTTGGCACCGGATTTTACGCCACTGAAAACCCCATTGCCGCAATGATTCACGGTCGCGATGGTCGGGTACTGGCTGATGTCTGGGCCGATGGCGAAGAAGCCTACCTTGGCTCCAGCGTGCATGGCTTTCCGAACTTTTTCTTTATTGTTGGCCCCAATGTTACCTTGGGCCATAGCTCCATGGTGTACATGATAGAAACCCAGATCGCAGCGATAAGCCGTGTTCTAGCAGCCGCAAGCGAGGAATCTGCGGCGGCGGTTGAAGTTCGCGAAGATGTGCAACAAGCCTATAATCAAGATTTGCAAACGCGCCTTGGTGGCTCGGTATGGGCCACCGGTTGCGATAGCTGGTATAAACATCGCTCAGGGAAAATAACCCAACTTTGGCCGGGATTTACCTTTAGCTTTCGGCGTCGAAATCGCGACTTTAAAAAGTCGGATTACCTCTTTTCTAAATCAAGCGTAGAGGCAGGTACATGAGTCAGCACTACGATTACGATGTGATTATTATCGGTTCTGGTTTTGGCGGCAGTGTCTCGGCACTGCGCTTAAGCGAGAAAGGTTATCGTGTTGGCGTTATGGAAATGGGCCGACGCTGGAGCCCAGAAAATATGCCTTCAACAAACTGGAAGGTGTGGAATTTTCTGTGGCGGCCTTTATTGGGCCTACGCGGTTTTTTCAGCCTACGGTTTTTTCGTCACGTGATGGTATTGCACGGCAATGCGGTTGGTGGCGGATCAGTCACCTATGCCAACACCTTGTTAGTGCCGCCTGAATCGGTTTGGACCGACGGCAGTTGGCGCGGCCTAGATGAATGGCAACGCGTTATGCCGTCGTATTACGCAACAGCTAAAAAGATGCTTGGCGTAAACAAAAACCAGCGCCTCGCAGCAGCCGATCACGCCCTTAAAGAAATGGCTGTGCATCAGGGTCGCGGCGACACTTTTTACACCACCGATGTTGGCGTGTTCTTTGGCGACGCCGACGACACCCAAGGCGGCAAGCGCTACCCAGACCCCTACTTTAACGGCGAAGGTCCGGAGCGTCACAGCTGCATAGGCTGTGGTAGTTGCATGACCGGCTGTGTGCATAACGCCAAAAATTCCCTAGACAAAAATTATCTCTACCTTGCAGAGGCCAAGGGCACCAAGGTTCATGAGCAAACACGGGTTAGCGATGTTCGGCCCTTGAACAATAGTGATGGCAAAGACGGCTTTGAGATATTTACGCAACACGGCACGGCGATTTTTGCAAAAAATCGTAAGCGCTTTACTGCTAAAAAAGTTATTTTTGCCGCTAGTTCTTTGGGCACCCAAGAATTATTGTTCAAGCTGAAACAGTCCGGCGCCATGCCTAAAATTTCTGACGAGCTTGGCAATCGGGTGCGCACCAATGCGGAATCGCTACTGGCACTGCGTTTTCCCGATGGTAAAGACATGTCGAAGGGCGTTGCCATTGGCTCAGGGTTTTACCTAGATGAGTTCACCCACATCGAAGCTACCCGCTACGGTAAAGGTCACGACTTGTTGAGCTTATTATTTACCCCGCTTACGGGTGGTACACCGGGCATTGGCCGCACCTTCCTGTGGTTTTTTACCTTATTGGGTTCACTGCTGCGCCACCCCATAAAAACCCTGCGCGGTTGTAATCCCTTCGGTTTTGCCAAACAAACCATTATCTTTTTGTGCATGCAAACCATCGACGGTCATTTAAATATGCGCTATCGCCGGCCGTGGTATTTTCCGTTTACCAAGGTTTTACAAACTGAGGGGCAGCCCATTCCCTCCTTCATTCCCGCGGCCAATAAATTTGTAGCAGACAGTGCCAAGCTACTTGATGGCATTGGCGCGAGTATGGTGTCGGAATTATTTTTTAATATTCCCACCACCGCACATTGCATGGGTGGCTGTGGCATGGGCAGCTCGGCAGAGACGGGTGTGATCGATAGTCAAAATCGTTTGTTCGGCTACGACAATGCCTATGTTTGCGACGGCTCCATGCTCGGTGCAAATCTCGGCGTAAACCCAAGCCTCACGATTACCGCGTTAGCAGAACGTGCAATGAGTTTTATTCCCGTGAAAGATGCCATTCCGACGACGGCGGAAACCGACGCCTAATTATGCAAGGCATTAAACAAAAGTGGGGATTTATCCACAAAGATTAGCAGACACATACGTAGGCAATTCCGCGCTGGAAAGTGTCTAGTGAATCCTGGGACGTTTGCTATGACTAACTCAAGATTCGAGTACAACACCTAAAAAAATACCTGCTGACAAGTGTAATGCACCCGATATCTTAATTTATCATAAATCCGCGTAAACCCCCTTACTTCAGGTGAAGGAGGATGTCATCAGGAATTAGTAGCCTAGTATGGCGCTACCAATTCCTAGGATATTAATTGCATTACCAAAGATGGAGTCTTCATCTTCTTGTTGTGCTGGCGTGTTATTGGTTGGTTGGCGTGCCGCTTCAACTTTAGCATAAACACCTGCGTAATCCTTGCTGGTATAGCCGTGATCATCTTTAATATCATCATCTGCACCGAGTGCAATTAGTGTTTCAGCAAGTTTATTTCGGTCGTAAAACCTAGCTACATGCAATGCGGTAACATCACGATTTTGGAACTTGTATCCAGAGCCGGGTTGCTCAGCGAGACCTACTATAATCGATCTGTTTACCACTTTATTAACATCAGCGCCAAGCTGAACAAGCGTTTTTGCTAATTCAGTTGAAATGTTTTCATCTTGAAAATAAAACAGGCTTGCTAGCAATGTTTCTTTGCCATTACCGTTGGGGAATGGGGTGTCTACGTCCAAGCCATTCTTTTCAAGTAATTCAAGGCGACTAATAAATGGGCTGGGCGAAATAACCTGATCAGTAAGATCATTAAATATATATGCAGGCAAGGGCTGGCCATACTTCGGAGCTTTATTGATATTGCCGCCAAGAGAGAGAACTTTCTCAATCCGTGAATTCAATTCATCAGGGCTAGCCTTTTTGATAAAAGGTAGATTCTGGGAATACAATATGTAGTGAAGGCAGTTCGTATAATTGACTGTTTGAGTGTGATCATGTTCTTGAAGCAGGGCCATGATTTCAAAGCCACCCACGCCACAGGCATACTCAGCCGCAGGCACATTTACGGGAGAATAATGGGTGTTATTTTTATCATCCCGGTATCGCACAGAGACGGGCTGAATGGCGTCTATTGATATTAAATAGCGAATAGCCTCAATGTTATTGTGAAGAACTGCACTTTCAGTAGCATTAGTCACTTCATAGGGTTCACGATCAGGGGATTGCGGGTTCCTGACAAAAGAATTGTCGTTAAATTCTTTTAGTTTATCTATTCTGCCATGCGCTATATCTACATTGATCTCATAGGATTTCATGTACGGAGGCGTACAAGCTGAAATGTATAATAAAACGAATGCAAAAAATGATATTCTCATAAAAAAGTCCTTTTAAATTAGACCGACAGCTATTTAGTATACATATACCGTTTGGGCAGGAGTAGTCTTTGCTAAATAGCATGGCTGTTTGTAAGGCATAGATTTTCCAAACAAAGAGTTGAATGCCTACTTTCTTGCATTCTAAAATCCCTCAATCTCTCTTATTGGCGCATTCAGACTGCTTTAAACGCATGGCAGACAATCCCTCACATATGTTTAATGCCTTGCTAATTATGACGGGAATTTTTCGCCCTGCTTGCGTAGCATGCCGGGCGTTTGCCCGCTCATGCGTTTAAAGGCTTGCGAAAAACTCGATGCGTCTGCGTAGTTAAGGCGTTCTGCAATTTGTTCAACACTGAGCCGCGTTCCGCTGAGCATTTCTTCGGCAAGACTGAGTCTGACTTCGTCGACCAGCTGGCGAAACGAGGTTTTTTCTAGCGCCAATTTACGGCGTAAGGTACGCGAGGTCATGCACAGCGCGTCCGCCACCAGCTCCATGTCCATCGACATCGGCCTTTGCCGCAACAAAATATCGCGAACCTTGCCAGACAAACCCCGCCGCGCGCTGCGTTTAGCAATGAGTTCTGAGCATTGTTTGTCGAGCAAACTCGCCGTCGTTAAATTGCCAAAGGTGCGGGGTTTGTCGAGTGCACTGCGCGGAAACCGCAGCTCATTACGCTCAGCAGAAAATTCCACACGGCCATGAAAACACTGTTCATATACGTCTGCGTTTTCAGGCCGCGGATGTTGGAATTTAACCCACTCCTCGCCCATCGCGTCACCAATCAATTCGCGGATAATAATCATTGCCGCGTGCAGTTCGCGCTCAATTGAAAACAGGCTGAGGTCAGCAGGTACATCTGAATTATCAAATACCAAAGTGGCGTATTCGCCCTGCTCTTCTACTGTAAAACCAGAAAAAACAAAGGTGAGCTCTTGGTAGGTTTGCGATAGCTCTACCGCCTTGCGCGCGGTGGGGCTGCTGGCCAAGGCAAAGCCCCAAATGCCATAAGCAGAAAGCAGGTAACGTTCACCCGCGAGCAGACCCAAATTCGGCACATGGGGTAACTCGCGGAGTAGATTACGCACCACCGCCATTTCGGCACTGGCCTCGACCACGGTTTCGGGGTTGCTTAGGCTCTGATGGTCTAAGGCGGTATTCAACAGCAGGCGATCCAAAGGCGCGCCGTACTCCTGGCCGAGCGCTACCAAGATCTGAACACTGGTGATACTCCGGCAAAAATCCCAACTTTTCATATTTATACTCACCTAGGGAATCTGCATACGCCTTAGCAACGTATGGATGGCAGATAAGGTAATGAATTCAGTTCCTGTACGCCGCGCGTTGATATTGTCCGCAAGGCGCTATAAATGTCCGAAATTCTACATAGCTTATCAATTACACTGTGCTTCGCCTACACCAATGTCGCCAGCCCCGAGGCTTGCAGCGAAATGATGATAAATAATAAATAGGCAGAACTGGCAGTATCGCGCGTGGCGACTAGGTCGTTTTTGCACTCGCGCACTATTCCAATGCTATTCCGAGGAGAAATCTGTGGCTCGTTACAATCACGCTCGTCCTTTTTATACCCGTCTTTTAATCAATAGCAGCGTTAGCGCCATCGCGATGCTCGCCGCTGGCCAAGCCGCTGCAGCGCCAGCACTCGAAGAAGTGCTGGTCACCGCACAAAAGCGCAGTGAAAGTGCCCAAGACATCCCCATTGCGGTAACCGGCGTTACTGCCGACATGCTCGATAAGCTCGGCTTTGAAAATGCCAATGACGTGTCTGCGCAAGTGCCAAATATGCAGGTTAGTGGTCCCTACGGTGATGTGCAGCCGATTTTTTCTATTCGCGGCGTTAGCATGTCGGACTACAGTTCTAACCAAGCCAGCCCGATTGGGGTCTATGTAGACGAAGCCTACTTAGCGCCGGTATACAGCCACGGTGCCAGCTTTTTTGATATTGAACGCCTCGAAGTACTGCGCGGCCCACAGGGTACACTCTACGGTAAAAACACCACTGGCGGCGCGATTAATATTATTACCCGCACCCCAGGCTTTGACGACGCCCCCGCAAGCTTTGTAAAAGGCGGGCTAGGCAGCTACGGCGCCACCTCGCTAGAGGCCGGTACAGAAGGCGTGTTAATCGACAATGTATTAGCAGCGCGCATAGCCGGCAGCATGAAACGCGACGACGGCTATGTGAACGTGGTTGGCCAAGATACCAACGCCGCGCAAACTGACTTTAAAGGCCTGCGCTTAAGTTTAAATTGGATTGTGAATGACAAGATCGATGCGATCTTGAAAATTACCCGATCGCAAAACGACGCCCTGAGCACCCCGCCGCGCAATGAAGCCCGCACCGATTTACGAGGCACCGGCCTAGAGGGTGATTCTAACGGCTTTATCGACTACACCGGCTATTCTCGTGGCAGCCGCAACCTCGACTTTCACGAGACTGAATCGAATGCCGTGGGCGCGCTAATTACCAATAGCGATCTCGCAGTATTAACCGTGAATTACAATAGCGACAGCTACACACTTACCTCTGTTAGCTCCTATCTCGACGCCGACTATTACCAAATGGCCGACACCGACGGCAGCCCCAACGGCCTGCTCGAAATTAAGTGGTCGTCAGACTCCTTAAGCTTTAGCCAAGATTTGCGTTTTACCTCTAATTTTGACGGTATGTTTAATATTATCGCCGGCGTTTATTACGGCAGCGAAGATTTATACATGCAAAATATCTACGATATTTTTAACCAAATACCCGACGCCCGTGTCGGTTTAGCCAAGCCCGACACCATCCCCATTTTTCCTTACTTGATCGACTTTGGCATGATTGATCAGCGTCTTGAAACTGAGAAAACCAGCGCCGCCGCCTATACCCAAATGCGCTTTGATTTTAGCGCCGACTTTGGCATGGACATTGGCCTGCGCTACACCCGCGACGAAAGTAAATTAAGCTATTTAAATATCTCCCGGCTCGCCAACGACGGCACCCCCAGAGGCAGCTATGTACCAGGCAATACCACTGGCGTCGACAATGCTTGGATCACCCTGCCCATTACGGTGTTTGATATTCAAAACCTGCTGTCTAACCCCGGTGATTTAGCCACCTACCTGAGTGCGGGTTACACCCACGGCGCGTATACGCTAGATTCCGCACCGGAATTAAACGCCCCAGAAAAAGAAGTGACCGGCAAAATAGGTCTGGATTACCGCTTTAACGACGACTTTATGGTGTACGGTAGCGCCAGCCGCGGCTACCGCGCCGGCAGTTATAACGGCGGTGTGTATTACCAACCACGCCCGCTGGAAACCGCCTACGCCTCACCCGAATATATTGACGCCTATGAAGTGGGTTTTAAGGCCGACCTGAACGACGGTAGCATGCGCTTAAATGCCGCCGCGTTCTTGTACGACTACACCAATCAACAATTTATAAACGTGGTGGGCATTTCCAACTTTTTAGAGAACGCCGGTGGCTCGCAAATAATGGGCATGGAAGCGGAGTTCTGGGCACGCCTCACTGAGCGCCTAACCGTGCAATCGGCCATTGGCTTGCTCGACACCGAATACACCGAGCTTACCCTCGCCAATACCGAAACCATTGCCGACCAAGAAGACCGCGTGGACCTTTCTGGCAATGAATTAATTTCGGCGCCAAAACTCAATTTCAGTATCTCGGCTGACTACGACTTACTGATTACTGAGTACGGTTATTTAAGCGTGAATGGCAATGCCAACTTCCAAGACGATCAGTGGTATAGCGCCTATAACGATCAATACGGCTACGACAATATTCGTCAAGACGCCTATTGGCTGTATAACGGCCGCCTGAGCTGGTACGCCAACGATGGCAGCTATAGCGTGTCGGTGTGGGGTAAAAACCTGCTGGAAGAAGAGTACGACAGCTACGCGATTAACCTGCAAGCGGGCTTTGGATTTGACCAATACCTTGCCGGACAGCCGCGGACTTATGGCCTAGAAGTGCAAGTTAAATTCTGAGACTGTCCACCACACGCTTAAGCCTCACTGCTCGGCGACGCCGGGCAGCAAGAACTGGGCAACGGCCGCTTTCACGCCGGGATCTACGGAGAGTGAGAAGTGGTCGGCGCCTGGCACCTCAAGGTATTGCCCTTGGCCAAGGGCCTGCGCCAACGCGGGGCCTCGGCCAAGGACCAAATCGTCTTGACCACTAATAACCAACGTCGGGACCCGTATCGCCGAGGCATCTTCCTTCGATAAAGCTGGATAGCTAGCCTGTGCTAGTGCCCGTAAGGCTTGCCAATCACCAGCCGTTCCAGCAACAAAGTTCCAGTACATTGCCAAGTGCTTGGGCAGGTCCTTGGGGTATTCGGTTCTAATAAGTACTTCCTGCAAGGCAGGAAGAATATTGGCGAAGGTGTAGGGAAGATGCCCAATCAGTCCATCTCCTGTCGCGATCAGCGCAGCGCTATCAAATCGATCAGGTGCCGATTGCAGCAAGTGCAAGGCAACCGCCGTGCCGATTGAGTAGCCAACAAGAGACGCACGCGGCAATGAAAGTTGGTCAAGAACAGCGATAACATCGCTGGCAAGATTCGCCGTGCCGTAGGACTCAAAATCATGCGGTTTGCCACTCTGACCATGCCCGCGAAGATCAAGGCCAATCACTTGCAGTCCAGCACCGGTCAGCGATTCGATCCAGCCGAAATCAGCATAGTTATGCTTAAAGCTTACGGTGGCGCCGTGGATAAGCACAACAGGGTGTCCGCTGCCGTGAACTTCATAGTGAATTTGAATACCGCGGTTATCTACTGTGGGCACAACGAACTCCTTGGTGATGTGGCAGGCCGGATGTTTTGTGAAGCCGAATACTCGCGCAACACGGCGCCAGCAAAGCTGGCATCGGTTTTGAGCGATTTGTTACGGAACAAAGTGGCTTATTCCGCCGCGAGAGAATAACCCGCGCGCGGAAAGTGAACATGCAGTGTTCCAAATTCGCTACTCTGCCGAGCGACAATAATTCGCGTCTCAGTTACCGCGGCTAGCGATCCGGTGACTGGCACCACGCCGTAGTCCATTGGCGCAACCTGCACCACTTGGCCAATTTGCAGCAGACCATGCTCGGTACTAGTGGGCAGTGCCCGAGGCTCAGCTGATCTGGCCACGTCAAACGCCTCCGCCTGTGTTATTTCCTTACGTTGGCCGTGCCCCAACTCTTCGACTGCTTTGTACCAGCGCTGAACGTTTGCACCCGCCGCCAAGGGCTTTCGGTTGCAACTCACATGAAGCCACAGCGGGTGGTAGCACGCGAAATCCGCGACCGTTGGCGCATCGCCCCCGACCCAGGGATATTCCGCTAACCTCGCCTCCAAGGCATCGAGCAAAGACTGGAGAATACCCGCCGCCTTGGCCGCCGCTGGTGGCCGACGTGTACCGCCGCGTAATAAGCTAGACCGATCCTTGGCAAATCGGTAAGTGCCGATGGGGCCGAAGCTTCTGAGCATGGTGCCTAGCAGGCGCAGCGGCGGCACCGCTCCGACTGCCGCAAAAAAGGCCTCCACTTCCGCCTGTTTCATCAAGGCCAAAGCTTCGCCTTCGGCTGATGCAGGATCGAGGGCTGCGCAGCCCGTTACTGTCGCCACTTCCTGAGCAATCAGTGCGGTATCACAAAAAATGTCGGCACCAATCTGCGCTACCGGAATTCGGCGGTAACCGCCCGTTAAAGGATCGACATTCGGCCGGGGCGGATAAACCGGTGACAGCAGTGAATGCCAGCTCGTATTGGTAAAGCCGAACATCAGCCGAATTTTTTCCGCGTAAGGCGAGTTCTCATAGTGATGCAAAATGATTGTATCAGTCATATTTTTGCTCGATTGCTTAATGAATAAACGGCTACTCGCAAACTAATAA
>TARA_R110001599_G_scaffold15355_1_pt1 | contig 12122 bp, 20 predicted proteins | sample TARA_R110001599 | Tara Oceans TARA_R110001599 (sample SAMEA4398360) | marine metagenome | biome: Polar Biome; feature: [MES] marine water layer (ENVO:01000295) within the mesopelagic zone...; material: water (ENVO:00002006), including particulate matter (ENVO:01000060) such as...... | reverse complement strand
TTTTTCTTTTCTTCTATGAAATCACCTAACACTTTGAAATTATCAATAGATACCTCTTGTTCTTTCTTCTTTAAATTTTCAAGTTCAGTGATGCGATTCTGAAGGGAAATAATCTCATTATCAAAATTAGACATTTCTAGACTGGATTGAGTCCTTCGGACTCAGGACCTGGGACCACCTCAAACAATTTTTTGTTTATTAAAAGTTTGAAAAGTTTCATCTAAAATGAACCCTGATATTGTTGGGTACATTGGGACTGGGGTTCTAGGGATCACCCTGGTTCCTCAAGTCTATCACACTTATAAAACTAAAAAGGTTGAGGATTTGAGTCTGCTATATATACTCTTACAATTGACTTCAAATTGTATTTACATTTACTATGGGTATCTAATTCACGCTCTGCCAATTATAGTATGCAATGGGTTAGTAGGAGTTCTTTCAACTTGTTTGCTCTTTGCAAAGTTGAGATTCAAAGAGAAAAGTGAATATTCAGAAATCCCAAACTTTTGAGGAGACACTGTCTGTACAAAGGTCCTTGCGGTCAACCATAATTCTGACAACCTCGTAGGGTAGAGCCCTCAGGATTGTAACCCTTTCAGATTGTGCCTCCTTGTAGCAGAAGCGGCAATAGAACTTTCCTGCCCAGGTGAGCTTTTTATCACAAGCCTCACCTTGGTACCAAGACTTGCCACAAGAGCAGATTGTCACTTCTGGATTGAGGTTTGGGTACCCGGGGTCTGGAAACCGGCAACTCATATCAGGATGGTAAGCCATTACTGATGGTACTTCCCTTTCTCTATATCAATCAATTCAGGCTCTACAGTGATGCGAAATACATCAATGTTATCAATGTAGAGAGGGTTTTGAATTGGTCGAGACGCAAAGTAGTTGACGAAGGTCGAGAACATTCCCACAGTTGGGCGATTATGTGTGCAACATACTAAGGATAGTTTAAGACAAGAATTTTTAAAATGGTATGAAGGCTATTGGGCCACATTGTAGGTGGCCCAGAGTGTATCCTAATTGTAAGTGGCCGAGGAGGTGTCTATTAACAATTGTCAGACCAGGACAATCCATAATGATAATTAAACATTGGCACAGCGTGCCTTCCAGCGGTCCAAAAACCCCTGCATCCGCTGACTCACCTGAGGGCGAGGATAGTGCTTCAAAATCTCCATCTGAAGGTCAGTTGGCAGTTCCGGTGTAGCACTGAGAAAGGGGAGAATGCGCTTGTCATAGGTAGGCATCAGTCCAAGTGTTTGGTCAATACCCGCGGCGTTGAGACCTGGGACCATATCAAACAAACTTTTTGTCCGAGGAGGTTTTTAAAAAACTTTAATCACGGTAGGTCGCCATTGGTTCGTCAATGTGGTCGGACCTTGTGGGACGGGTGATGTCCCATATATTTATGGAAACTGTACCCATGAAAGTAAGATTGTCAATGCGGTGGATTCGTTCCTTGACAGCATCTCGAGCATATGCATCTGCTTCCTTTTGGGTGGTGAAGATGCAGCGCACGAGGCAGTACTTGGAGTCATAGTGAGTGGTGGTGAGGAACATTGGTCACTTGCGTTTGTTTTGAGGTGGATCAACGCCTACGGCATTGGGACCTAGGGTAAAGTCAGACAATAATTTTTTTAAAACTTGTGAAAATGGACAGGGTTTGGGACTTACAGGTACTATGGATTTTCTTTTTGGTTTAGATGTCAATGTCGGAAACTGAGCAATCCGCTGGCGTAAAAAATGACACTTCATATCCTCTATTCTTTCTAAAAGGCAAATATTTAAGACTCACAGTCGGACTTGTCATCCGACGAGTCAATGTTCCACAAACCAGCCCTCTGCTGCCTGGGGATATTGAGCTTGGACAGGATTAGCTCCCACTGCTTCGGAGTCCAGGCGTTCATACGGATGAGGGTCACCATTGTTTTTACTGTAGAATTTATTGTTTATACTTGGGCATCCTCCACACATACATTTTTGTCCATCCACTCATCCAACTTTTGACGCAACTTTGTGCAAGGATCCTGAAGGAGTGATTCATAGCTCCCCCAAACCTCAATAACCTTGCGGTCCTTGTCGTACCATAGGTACCTTAGGTTGAGATCACGGGTAAGCTTGTAGAAGCGACGACCACTCTTGCCAATAAATTCAAACATTGTGTCCTCATCAATGTCAGGAACATTGAGCTGAGCGTAGTGAGAGTTCTGCTGTTCGTAAGGAGCCATTGTTTGTTTCTTACTCACTCAAGCACTAAATTCTTTAGAACCCTTTCCCACTCAAACCGTGTCTTGTCAAGTGTTCTGAACTTGTCCTTTCCTCTATATACCCTGTCCAGCTCGGTAGCAAAGTCATCCGCTTCAAACATTGCAATCTCCCCACCGTGGGACTCATACTTTGAAACTGTTGTCCAAAGTTTTGGCTCTACAAAGATTGCAAAGTCTTTCATAGTTTCTCTGAGTGCTGGAATTCCCGAAACAATCTGAGGCTTATCCAACATACCGTGTTCCAAAGTTGTGAGACCAAAGCCCTCACCACAACAGGTATTAATACCAACATCTGCAACATTGTATATCAGATTGACATATTCATCACTGGCGTGCAAAGGTTTTGGATTTGAAAAGATGTGATTATGAATAATTGTTTCATAATCAATATCCAACTTCATACATTCAACTCTGATGAGTTCCAATAGGTCATATCCATCTTCAGTCTTGGGCATACATCCACAGAAAAGTTTAATCTTTGGATTACAATTGTTTAATTTCAAAAACTTAATAAAAGCCTTGATGGTCACACACCACTGTTTGCGATAGGAGTTCCGGTTCATATTGAGGACAATGAAATCATCTTCATCAAAATTTAATTTACTTTTGGCATCAGGAACAAATGTGAATCTTTCCTGGTCAATACCGTGGTACAAAACTCCAACCTGTTTGGCGTCCCATCCTAGATCATTGACAAGGTGATCCCTCCAGCAGTTCAAAAAAGTGTAACAATAGTCACATTGCTGGCGGAGTTTATCGAACCGGTTGAGGTCCTCCCAAGGATAGACTATATCGAGATAGCACACAACTTTGCACGTTGGGTTGATGATATCCAAGATTGATACACAAACTGAAAGGTCATTGTATAAGAACAATATATCAGGATTCTCCGCGTCGAAATGTTTCTTGATATTCTTGTCACCAAATCCCTTCAGAGAATCTGGATCCTCTTTGTAGCCATCAATAAACTTGATTCTAGGGTCTATAAAGCGATCTTCGATTGCCTGTCCGGGATAGTTCTGAAATGCAAAGAATGTTACATCATGCTCCTGTTCTACAAGGTGATTGGTAATCTTATTAGCGACACGTCCATACCCCGTTCCCTGATTGGCATGGGTAGACATGAAGAAGATCTTCATTTTATATAAAAAAACTAAACCTTTTAACACACTTTCCATCTAGCAAAGTGCAACTTTTCACCCTTGTAAAATGCGGAATATGCATCAACAATATCTTTGGTGTGATAATGTTCGGGCATACACTCCGGTATTCGGGACAGCCCTAATCCACAATCACTTGAATAATATGCCTTGGGGCTCTCAACAATTTCAAACTTTTGTGGGACATTGTGATACAGCCAGAGTATGTGTTTGGTGCAGGCGTGAACGTGGTTGTACCGCCTGTAAAACTCCATGGACAATTCCATACCGAGGCGAGTCGTAAACATATAGTTGACTCTGTTTGACCTAACCCACATAGTCATAGGGTGGTTGCTATGTGCTTTGCGGTACCCCCTTTGGGTCTTTTTAACATTGAATGGCGCTACCGAGTTCCAGTCGCTAGGACCTAGATGGTGCCAAGCTGTATATAGCATCTGAACAATCTCGAGAAGGATCTTGTTCACGTGCTGGTCACAATACAACTTTGCACATTTTTTTGGATCAAGGGACAAGAAGAATATATTCATAAAGCTGAATGCTCAGCAGATAATTCAGTCATCCTAGGATGACTCTATACAAGCTTTTCCGTGTTTGCAGTACCATTCATTGGCACCAAATATTTCAAACAATAGATGACCTATAAAACCCGTCAGGAACACAACAAATAGTTGTTTGTTCAGTAACATGGAAAGACCATAGTGAATAACAAGCATAACAATCCCTACAACTATTGCCTCAAGTATGAGTTTCATTTATATAATAAACGATATAAAAAAAATTAGATGGATATAGTACCCGGTAGCGCCCTCGCAGGCTTTTTGAATGGCCACATATATTTCCACATATCATCTGCAGCTTGGTAAATAATCTTAAACATTTTATTTCTAATAATATAATAAAATGATATCTTTAAGAGTGGTCGCTGCAAATAACACAAACTCTACCAAACGCCGCAAGGTTGTTGACAAACGTAAGAAGGAATTAAAGGCTATCCGTACCCAGCTTTCAAAGGTGGCTGAAGATGAGCGCAAGCGTGCTCAAGAATTATTTGAAATGCACAAGGATATGTTTAAAGATGAAACTCAAGATGATAACCAGGTTATAGTTGTTGAACCTGAGTCTATCGACGACTTCTTTGAGAAGTAATCAGAAATATTAGGGTGGTCACTGAAAATATAGCAAATAGTGGGGGAGTATCCACAAAGTGTTCGGCAAGTATGGCTGTCAGGGTGCTGTATTGCATAAACCTCATATCATTCCTTGACTTGTCAATTGTCCTTCGGAGTTTTGAACGAGACTTTTCAAGTTCAAGTACAGAGTCATTTATAGACCTGATCCTAGAAGGCATCTCTATGGAAGCCCTGGTCATACTTCCAAAATCAATATTTTCTGGTATTTCATCAACCATAGGTTCAACGTAATCAATAAAATTAAAATTTGGATCAAGTTGCTGACATATTCCGTCAATTGTTGTAAAACTTTTTGCCAAGAATAAAAAATCTGAAGGAATCTGAAAAGGTTTTTCTTTAGACAGAGAATTTGAAAGTTCATCTTGAGCCATTTTGGCATTGAATTCATCCCCATCCATCTTTTCTAAGAATTCAATACCAACATCCAGGAATTGGACAATTTCAGATTTATCCGCGGTCGGGATAATCAATTCCATATCAATCAATATGTCAACAATCTTTCGGGTATCTTTTTGGATAATTAATGGAATAATCTCCAGGAGCCTCTCCTTCATATTAGACTGAAGTTCGACCATCAGTCCGAAATCATAATAGACGAGTTGACCATCGTCGTTGACCGCGACATTACCTGGATGAGGATCTGCGTGAAAGAACCCGTGCATCATCAATTGTGTCAGAAATGAACTGACTAGCGACTTTGCCGCACTTACTCGGTGTTCTTCTAAATCGGTAATCTTTGTAGCATCGACTCTTTCCATAACCAAAATCTTTTCGGTGAGAATCTTGGAGTATATACGGGGTACTCTCACCCAGGGAGTACCCTTAAAATTATTGTAAAATCTCATAGCATTATTGGCTTCATTGATATAATCAAGTTCTTTATAGAGATACACTGTAGCCTCTATAAAAATATCCTTTGCACTTGGACCCGTGTCAATCCCGAGTATATCTAAGACTGTTAGAACCTCTATGATATTATTGACATCTGTTTCAACAATATTTAATATACCAGGTCTCTGAACCTTGACGACAACAGACTTGCCATTATTGAGGTTAGCGAAATGAACCTGACCCAAACTAGCAGACTTGAAAGGGTTAGAATCAAAGAATGAAAATACATCACCTGATAGTTCATTATCAAGTATATCTACAACAACATCTTCTGGGATTGGGGGAACCTGGTCTTGTAGAGTCTGAAGTTCCTCGATAAATTCAGGGGTATATAGATCTCGTCTGGTTGATGCAAGTTGTCCCAACTTGATAAATGTTGGACCCAAATCGACGAGTTTGTCACGAGTCCATCCGCCTAGTTTAGTCATACTAGTTTTGTGTTCAGGAGTTCCTACTTTATATTTACTATTTATACGTTTCTGACGGGACAGAAATTTTATAGCAAAGTCCCACGTTTTAATTTTTTGATGCATATTACATTACACGCGGGTTATTTTTCTGAACGAGTTTAAACATTTAGCTTCTCATTATAAATATATACGATGTTGTCCTTTAGAGTTATGGCTGCAAAGTCCCCATCTAAGAAGGGACCAAGTAAAAAGCCGAAAAAGAAACCTAAGGTTCCTAAACAGATAAGATATACTATTGACGAAGAAACTATGGATGTTATTGTTATACCAGAAGAAATTGAAGATCAGAAATAAAAAACTTACTTTCTCGTGCACAACTGGTATTACGGGGATTTTCTTGTCGGATAGGGAACATCTGAGCGAATAATGTGTGCTCAAAAGTGCGTGGTTCGTAATAATCAGGTGGTTGTGTCGTCGTCACGATATCAATGAAGTCATACATAATCTCCTCGAAAAGGTCTTTATCGAAGTCCCAATCGGTCATTTTCTGTAACCGCTTCTGAGCCTCTTTAATTTCAAACAGAGCAAAGTGAGGCCATTCACAGTTTTCAAGAATTTCTTCTACAAACTCACCAAAGAGGTCGTCAATCTTTTGATTATGAGCCTCCTCAAACCACTTCTCCTCTAGTCGGTGAAGTCCCCTGAAGTTGAGGGGCTTGCGACACATAGGGCAAGTGGGTTCAGAACACTTGTGATACCATTCCTTGACACAGCTAAAGCAGAAGCTGTGCCCACAGATGAGGTTGCAATTGGCAGTCTCGCAATAGCACACTGCGCACTCCATCTCATAATAAAGTTCTGGGAACTTGGTGTTGGTACTTGGGACCTCTTCAAACATATTTTTTAACGACCACAACAGCTGCGGTAACCCTCCTTCTTGTCACCACCATTCTTCTTCCAGTAGAGGGCAGCGACAAGTCCGAACACGAGTCCGATTGTGAGTGGATCAATATTCTTAAGGTGATTCATTTATCATTGGTCAACAAATTATTTCTCGGCAAAGTGGACATTGAACATTTTTGTGCATCCACCTGACAATACATTTCCTACAAAAAGAATGACCACACGGAGTGGTTACATACTCGTCCGCTTTGGATTCCATGCAGATTGGACATTCTATGGGATCACAGGGTAACAAGACACTGTTAAAGAAGCATCTCATAAGATCATACTGAGGCGTATCAGAGGGGACTTGTTCATAGAGTCTTGAGGTTATATAGACTGCTAACCAAGCTGGAATATCCGACTTTCCAATTATATCATTGAAAAAGTCCAACCACTTTACAACAATCGCTGATGAAGGCGAATAATCCCCGTTATATGACCACAACAATATGGGATTTGTATCCTTGTGGTGTGCGCAAAGTGGGACATCTACCCCATAACACTTGTAATTATTCAAAGTTTTCTTACAACATCTACGACCTTTTGTGGTCAAACCAGAGCACTGCTCCATTACTATTCATCTTCTACAAATTCTTCGTCACTATTCACGCACTCTTCATCTTCCGACTCATCTTCATCCTCTGGGCTAGGTTCATACTCAGAATCCGAATCCTTTTCAAAGAGGTTTCTCTCAATCTGAAAGTAACCAAGTTCAGCCAAGTCACTTACCTCGTGAAATACTGAAACGGTTTCAGGTTCAACCTCGTAGCATTTTTTCTCATACTTGTACATTTTTTCGGAATCCTTGTAAGGTGAAAGGTATTTCACCATAAAATTACCATTTTTACACTCCTCTACAATCTTGGCTAGGCATTTACCTTCCCTCTCAACATTGACTTCAATGATTTTACTCATATTAGGGAAATAATGTATATAATCTATAAGTAACTATGGACCGGGTAAAGTCGCTAGCTATGAGCTTTCTCTCAGGACGCACAATAGGACCTGACGATGCAGTTATGTTTGATATTGATGACACCCTACTGACACTGCGAGCCCCCCAATATGACGTAGTTTACCCAATTAAGGAAATGATATCTCTGTACAAATTTGCGGAGATGATTGGGTACAAGGTGGTAATTATTACTGCAAGACCATACAGCAAGGAGAATGGGTTGTGGACCTATCAGCAACTACTTGAAATTGGTATAAATCCCATTAGAATCTACTTTGCACCGCCTATGGAAAAGGGTGACGTTAAGGTTTCTCTAGGGTTAAAATTCGTGTTATCTGTTGGTGACCAATGGACTGACCTCACCAAGTCTGATAAGTCTATCAAGCTTCCTGATACTGTTGATCCGCGCATCTTGATAAACTTTAGCTAAACTTCCAGCGATTGTTGCAGTTTCTGCACGTGACAAAGGTTGTCATAGGTTCATCAGCTGACCTGGTCTGCATCTGGTAGTAAGTAGTCTTCATAGACTTGCACTTTCCACACTTGAACATACCAACATAACTATCCTGTTCCTCTGCGTTGATTGCCTGTAGATGGGCGTCGTGTACTTTCTTTAATTCTATACCCTTTCCATAGGGTCCATTAGGCCACAATTGGTCAGGACTCATATTTACAATCTCTGTAGACTTGAACTTTTTCTCAAACAGACGCTTCACAAGATCCACTTCAGGGTTGTTGACGTGCCAGATGATGGTCCGAAGCTTGTTCTTGTAGCACTCGCGGAACATTCTGGATTCCCAGCTTGCGCCATCACCAGTTGATGTGACGCGCTTAACTGCCCAGTTAAAGATACTCTTCTCGATGTTGATTGGGAGAGGGTGGGGGAGCTTGGCACCCAGCTTCTCCTTTGCGTAGGTCCGCATCTGAGTCATCTTCTACTGTGTGCAGAGAGATTTGAGACAGTTGCAGAGCAACTGGATCTACAGAACCTGGGATCATTTGATACTCTTTTTTCTTTGGTGTACCACTTGGTGGTCCGCAAAGTCTAGGTTTTGTTGGTGAAATTATTACGTTAAATTTGTTGTTGAAGTATTCTTTTATCTTGACAACCTGTTCTTCATCTGTTTGGGAAATGTCTGCCGAAATCATTTTGCAATTCAGTTCAGTGCTATATGTGTTCATACCCATACATCTACATTCCCTGGAATTGCTGTAGAATGAAACACCCAATAATTTCGTACCACATTCGCTCATATCAACCTTAATAAAATGATTATTTGATGAAGAAGTGTCACAAGCGAGTAAAAGGGTTCCATCTATATCATTAATTAAACTAGATAACCCAGAAAGCTCCCCCATAGCAACCTTCACCAAAGCTGTAATTTTTTTAATGTTGAGTTCAAACTTTGAACCCTTTCTCTTTATACATCCTGACCACTGTTGGACTTTAACCATTATATTATACTTACAAAGTATTTGGCCACTTTACACCATGGACATTAATAACTGACGCAGCGTCAATCTCTGGGTTTGTCTCTGGGGACTCTCTCAGGAACGGCTCACCTATGCGCCCACTGTAATCACGTGCACCAAGGACGCCATCATCATCAAAGCTACCAGCATAGGCATAAGACGCAAATCCCTCGGATCTGTAATAGAGAATTACATAAAGGATGGCAATTGCCAGAACAATATTCAAAACCTGCATTTACTATTAGTTGGTATTTTTATTCTCTGCTTCTTTCACATTTGTAAAAAGAATCTTTCCATCTTTTGTGCGAATATAATCTGCAATCATTATAATATGCTGGAACAAAAAAAATGTGTATTGGTCGCAGAGGAACAAGGTAATATTGTTGAGATAGAAACGAGTTTAAAGGAACTTTACCGATACTTAAAGGGTACAACTACAATCATCGGAAGTATACCACACCTTGATGCGGTAATCTTAAAATGTAACGAGTCACCATTTGACCTTATGGTGAATCGAAACACAATTGTTTTACCATTGGAAGAAAAGTATGTTTTGGGACCAATATTAATTGTTCGTATGGATGAAAATTCAGAACACCAAGACCTTATGCTTTCTGAGGTGGCACCCATGCTTCGCCATCGAGTATAGCTTTTGTATACTTCATAGCGAGGCTAAATTGAATAAATACAATATCCAACGCGTCCTTCTCACTGAATGAGACGTTCATAGGATTGGATTTCAGAACTGGAACTACACTGACTTCAGCTTTGCTCAGTGTGGTCATCATTTGTTTCATCCACAACACATGACTCTCCTGTTGAGGCTGAAACTTCGTTGCAAACTCCCGAACTGCTGTAGACTCCATTACCAATAAGTGTACTCACCTTTTTAACTAAGAAAAGTGTGGTACCTGGGTAAAAGTCAGGATATAGACAATCTACAAATGACGTGAACGTTGCGAGCCACAAGTTGAAAGTTATGCGGATGCGACTGGCGAGCTGCATAGCACTTTGATATTTAAGACTCCTTAACCTTAAGTGCCCTCGCGCTTGGATCATCAGCTTCGACCCACTTTGGCATCCACTTTTCCGATATCAGGTGATGCAGACCCGGATATATCCTATCAAACATCTTGTCATAGTGCTCACCAGTTTCCTTGAGGTGGTCAACCCATGAGTGCCCAACGGCATCACTCATACCATCCTTCTGGCGCCATAGAACCTCGTCTGGGAGGTGACCCTCGAAAGCCTTACGTAGAACCCACTTCTCAATCATCCCACCCTTAATCATCTTGATGTCTTGTTTCATTGACATCACATAGTCAACAAAATCAACGTCCAGGAATGGGACCCGGAGTTCCAGTCCGTGAGCGGCGATACAGCGGTCTGCACGGAGACCATCAAACTGGTGGATCAGTTTGAGGCGACGAGCGTTCTCTTTGGAGAATGCTTCTACATTCGGCGCGTGGTGAAAGTAGAGATAGCCACCAAAGAGTTCGTCACTCCCTTCACCCGAAATGATAACCTTGATGTCTGTATTCTCAGAGACCCACCTGGCTAGGGTCCACATAGGGACACTCGCACGAACCGTCGTGGTATCATACGATTCGATACTCCTGATAACCTCTTCAACATTTCGGAGACCCTCTTTGATATCAAAGTGAACCTCTGTATGGTCAGTCCCCAAAAAGTCAGCAACCTTATTCGCGGCGCGCAAGTCAGCACTATCAAACGCACCGATTGAGAATGTTTTGATTTTCTTCCCAGTTGCTTGCAATTGTTTTGCCGCAATAGCTGCAATCAGACTGCTGTCAAGTCCACCCGATAGGAAGAAACCTATAGGGCGGTCTGTATTCTCTATACGAATCCTGACAGCCTCCTCTAACCCTTTACGAATTTTATTAAGGTCAACGTCAAGTGGGCTCTTGTTATCCCAATAGCAAGGGTAGTAACAGCTAAAAGTGTCAGAATATGAGTCGTAAATGTGACCAGGTGGGAAAATCTCGACACGCGACTGAAAGCCGGTGAGCTCCTTTGCCTCACTTGCAAAGGCGATAGAGTCCTTTGCATAACGAGTGTAGAACAATGGGCGGACACCAAATGGGTCTCTAGAAGCCATAACGCGGTCTCCGTCAGTCCAGCAGATTGCAAACTCTCCACGGATCATCTGAGAAGCCTTGAAAATCCCGTGTTTGTAAATAAGAGGGATAAGACATTCGCAATCGGAGTGACCAGTTACAGAACCTAGTTCTTTGTGATTGAATATCTCACCGTTGCAGACTAACGACACTGAGTTTGATTCGAACGGTTGCATACCGCCTTCTGATATGTCATTGATTGCTAAACGGGTAAAAATCATTGTGCACTTTCCATTTGTGACAGCCCTCAACGTGTCTGGTCCTCTATGCTTCAAACCAAGGTTTAAGAAGTTGATGCGGTCTTCGCCAAATATACAAGTTATACCACACATTTATACAAATATAGTTTTAGCTTTTTATGTTGGTAATTAATAATGAGTACACCCATATCCATTCCATTAGCGAGAAGGCGTATACCACTTTCACCAATGCATAGGGCAGTTGAAAAAATAAAATACCCAAAGGGTAAGAATGTCCAAGTCCTTTCTTCCAAAGACCCCCGTTCAGTCGAAGTACCTAAAGGCTCTCCGTTCGAACTTAAAGCCCCTCGTTGTGACAACGGGACCAGCCGGTTCGGGAAAGACATTGTTTGCGTGTCAGACGGCAGCGGAGGGTCTGTCCACCGGGAAGTTCAAGAAGATGATTATGACCCGACCCATAGTATCGGTTGATGAGGAGCTTGGATTTTTGCCG
>TARA_R110001599_G_scaffold87423_3_pt1 | contig 12126 bp, 21 predicted proteins | sample TARA_R110001599 | Tara Oceans TARA_R110001599 (sample SAMEA4398360) | marine metagenome | biome: Polar Biome; feature: [MES] marine water layer (ENVO:01000295) within the mesopelagic zone...; material: water (ENVO:00002006), including particulate matter (ENVO:01000060) such as...... | reverse complement strand
AGTGGAAAACCCCAAAATTGGAAGTGTAGCACTTGTGAACACGAATGGAAAGGTATAAGAAATGTTGAAAACAACGGTTGTCGGGCTTGCTTAAATAGAATTATACATTCATCGGGTAAAAACTCAATGGCTGTAACACACCCAGAATTGTCTAAGGAATATCAAGGAGATGCTACCAAAATTGTAGCGACCACTGATAAAAGACTTGACTGGAAATGTGGCACTTGCCAACATACATGGACTACGCAGGGTAACAAAAGAGCATCAAAGAGGAAGCAGGGGTGTCCCGCCTGTAGTAATAAAGTTATAAATAATTTTGATGGCCGAAACTCTATGGCAAATACTCATCCAAACCTTGCGGTTGAATATCAAGGAGATGCTACTTTAATTGTTGCAGGAACAAACAAAATACTTGATTGGAAATGTATTACTTGTGAATATACTTGGAAAGTTGGAGGGAATGATAGAGCATCAGGGAAAGGGTGTTCTGCTTGTGCAAATACGGGTTACGACCCATCACAAATTGGATATGTTTATATTCACCAATATATTGATGAAACAAATCATTGGCTAAAGTGTGGAATCACTGGCAAACCTACAGATAGATTCAAACAATTATCGAGAGCAGCCTCAAGAGTGAATATAGAAGTAGAACAACTTGATATATACACATTCGATGATGGTTGGATTGCTCAACAATGTGAACGTGAATTACTTAATTCTTTAGAATTGCGATTTAATTCTGAATACGATATTGAGGGCAACTCCGAATTTTTCAAATATTCAGCACTTGAAGAAATCAAGAACATCATTGAGAAATACTTATGAGTAAATCGAATAGTTACCTTTATATGCGTAATAGTAAGGAGGGAATATTATGTTCAAGCGAGCCTACACTTTTGATGATGTTTTGTTGACCCCCCAGTATTCTACTTTGAAAACTAGAAAAGGAATTGATACTTCTACGGAGTTAGTATCAGGATTACGTCTTAAGACGCCAATTGTGGCTAGTAATATGGATACTGTTTGTGAATCCGATATGGCCATTAGAATGGCGGAGATTGGAGGTATCGGAATCATTCATCGTTATTTAAGTGTTGAAGACCAAGTTGCAGAGGTTGAACGAGTTAAGACTCATTTAAACTTCATCTTGTCTAATCCATACACTATTCATCTTCATAACAGTTTAGAAGAAGCAGTCGATATCATGGTTGAACAGAATGTTTCGTCTTTGTTAGTTATTAATAGTAAATCGCAGTTTTCAGGAATCTTAGGTCTTAAAGATGCAACCTATGTTCCAGGCACATTAGACAACTATAAAGTTACAGATGCCATGGTGGCTTTAGAAGATGTTATTACTGTTTCTCCTACGGTTACAAAATCCGAAGCATTAAATTTGATGCAAAATCAGCGGATTGGTAAACTTCCTGTGTTAAATGATGATGGCACTATTTACGGCCTCATTACTCGAAAGACACTTAATCGAGAGGAGTTGCACTTAGAGGCTACGAAGGACGCTAAAGGGCGTTTGGCAGTTGGAGCAGCAGTTGGCGTCACTGGGGATTACCTTACAAGGGTAAAGTATCTAATTCGTGCAGGAGTCGATGTACTCGTGCTTGACATTGCTCACGGCCATTCTATTATGTCTATTGAGGCACTTAAGGCTATCAAAGCAGAATATGAAATTCCTGTGATTGCAGGCAATGTGGCTACTGCCCAAGGCGCTATTGAATTAGCCCAAGCAGGTGCAGATGGAATTAAAGTAGGAGTAGGGCCTGGTAGTATTTGTACTACTCGAATTGTAACGGGTCACGGTGTCCCTCAATTGACTGCTATTTTAGATGCTTGCAACTCCGTAGATATTCCGATTATTGCTGATGGTGGTATTCGTAAGTCAGGAGATATTGTTAAAGCATTAGCCGCTGGAGCGTCTACAGTAATGTTAGGAAGTTTGTTAGCAGGAACTGATGAGTCCCCAGGAGGTGTCATTACCCGTGATGGCTCACGTTATAAGATGATTCGTGGTATGGCTTCATATGGTGCAGCCTTAGGACGTTCTAAGCGAGCAGGTGATGATGTAAGTGAAGCCACACCTGAAGGTGTAGAAGCACTTATTCCTTATCGAGGGTCTGTGGATGAGATAATTACTAACCTTATGGGTGGAGTTCGTAGTGGATTCTCTTACTCAGGTGCAACTTGCCTTGCTGAGTTGTGGCAAAATGCTGAATTCGTTGAGATTAGCCCTGCAGGATTGATTGAATCACGTCATCACGATGTGAAAGCACTTTGAGTTAATCAAAGAAAGTTTCCCAAATGAATGAATTAATTAGGATTGTTAGAAAGCCAAACATGAACATTGCCATAAACAATCCTGTAAACCTCTCCAATGGAGACTGTTCGAAACCAGTGGCCACTACGATAACTACACCAATCACTCCGATTAAACTTGTCAAACCTGCAATCATCGCAATTTTCTCTAGTATATCTTCATTCATGTTAACCTCTCCTTATGCCAATCTTAATGGCTACTACGCCTGCTAGTATCATAACTCCTGCCTTCATCCAGTCTTTACTTGGATTAGCCCCCCCCGAAGCGAAAAGAGCGGCTATGGCTCCGAATCCAACGAGGCCTACACCTCCAATGGCTATAATGTTTCCAATCATTTATTCACTTCCTTAGATATTTACGTATTGTCTCAATTGTATTAGGGTGCATAATATTTCTCAGAGCCTTTTAGATACTTAAAGATTAGGATAGTTAAGTGCTATAATTTTTGAATCTCCAATAGGAATCAATTGCTTGAAGTTTTTTGTGAACTCCGATTCATTCATGGCAGAATTTATTGTATAACCTGTAGCAACGTGAATGTGAGGACAAATTTGAAGTGACACATGGTCAAATGGGCGACCTAACCAATAAGCAGGCCATGTCATTGTAATTATTTCATCTTCATTTACAAAATATTCTGTGCTCATATTTTTCATTTCCTCTTTTGTCAAAATGTAAATAATGTCCAGGGCACCTGCGTATTTAAAATCTTGCATACTATTCCAAAACGACCAGGGTAATCCATGAGTCAAGTAAAATTTTCCCCTTGTTAATGAGCGTACTTGTTTAGATGGAGTTTTATAATGGAATTGGGAGTTTATTGGATTAAGATTAGCCCGCAATGGGTGATTGGAATTAGGTTGGTACGGTAGTCTTTGTAGTTTTGATATTTCTGTTTGGTTTGAGGTACTAAAAATATCCTCTAAAGAGATTCTACCCGTAATCAATTCTCTAAGTTCTTTGATAATTTTTACTTCATCTCCCCCCCACTTCCTATTACTCATTTTAACGCACTCCATCACACTAAATAATCATATGCATCTTCTGTGACTTCTCGCTCACATTGCTTACAAGTTACTTTCCCTTCAAACTCAGGTTTATGTAGTAAGGGTTTTCGACACTTCATATTTCAAACTCCTCTTAAAAGTCTCTTGATTCGATTAAGTTTACTTTGCAAACGTTTTTTATCTCGTTGCAAATTGGCTACTTTTCGTTCCAAATCTCTTTCTTTTTTAGACATTAGTTTCATTGTAATCCTGCCTTACCTAATTGTAGATATCTGACACCCTTTACAGAGACTTCATAACAAGCAAAAAAGCCAACTAAGAGTAAAGCATATAATGCATAGGATGAAAATGTAGTATTTGGAAGATATTCTTTAGTAATGGCCGAAATAATAAATGTAGCCGATAGCAATCCTAAGGTTCCTACTGAAATAAACATAGTTATAACTATGAGGTCTTGCTACTTAAAGATAACAGTTATAAAGGTAGAGTAATCATTATTACTCTATGAGTTTACAAGTATTGGAACTATTTGGTGGAATAGGAGCGCCTAGGAAGGCACTTGAACGTCTCGGATTAGATTTTGAAATAGTAGATTATGTTGAAATCGACAAATATGCTGTTGCTTCATATAATGCTATCTATGATGAAACGTACAATCCATCTGACATTCGAAATTGGGATAAGAACATTGAAGTAGATTTCGTGTTTCACGGTAGTCCTTGTCAAGACTTTTCTTCAGCAGGAACAGGTGCAGGAGGAGAGAAACAAAGTCAAACTCGTAGTAGTTTACTTTGGGAAACTATTAGAATTGTAAAAAAATTACATCCTAAAATCATTATGTGGGAAAATGTGGCTAGTGTATTACATAAAAAACATAAACCTGTCGTGGATGCATATCTAAAAGAATTAGAACTATTAGGATATCAGTCCCAAATATTAAAACTCAATGCTAGTGACTACGGAATTCCTCAAAATAGAACTCGAATCTACATAGTTAGCAAACTTCATGAGGCTCCAAATATCAATCTTTCTCCGAAAAAATTAGAACTAACTTTACAAGACGTTTTAGAAGATACAGTCAGTGAAACATTTACAATTAGCAATAAGTTGAAACGATACATAAATTCATATGACAAAGATGACAAAGAAAATGGAGCGGGAAAATATATAGTCTCAAAGGCAAGATTAGTTTTAAATAGAACGATTGCTTCTACTATTTCTACGAGAACTGGGAGGAATAGAGCAGATTGTTCAGATTATCTTTCTAATGATTTTAAACTTAATGCGAATATCTGTGGTGTAGACTTAGTACCTTACCATATTCGAAGATTAACTCCCTTAGAGTGCTGGCGACTACAAGGTTTTGATGATGCTTCATTTTACCGTGCGAAAGAAGTTTGTAGTAATACTCAATTATACAAACAAGCAGGAAATAGTATTGTAGTAGATGTATTATGTCACATATTTAGTTCTCTTGAGTTAAACAACACACCGAACACCTTATATAGAGACACTCTCTCGCCATAAACATGCAAACCAGTTCAAAGCAGTTAGCCAACGGATTAATGTTTATATCTAGTTGGACTCCTCCATACCGTGTAGAGAACCTACGTAAGTTATTCAAGCGTGTTAAGCGAGTTGCTGATAAGCGAGCCATTGTGTTCGAATCTGAAATTGGCTCACCTAAACGAGTTACAGTTTCTAAAACTGCGGCTGGTGCGTTTAAGGACTATAAAACAGGAGATTATGTACGTTACGAATGCCCTGTTACACTTACTCACGGACCATTAACTGAATCAGGATGGTCTCCTTTAGCAGTGCTTGCTCCAATGGAGCGTGGCGTGGTCGATACACCTGTAATAGTCAATAATATGCCTGATGCTGATGAAGGAGATTTGCTAACCTATGTTCCTAAAACTTGGAATGGTTACTGTGACCACTGTGAGACTACTCGTACTCGAAAGCAAACTGTTTTAGTTCGCTCTGATGCAGGTGAAGTACGACAAGTTGGTTCAAATTGTTTGTTTGAATACACAGGTATTGACCCTGAGATTTTAGTTCGATTTTACAACTATTATACTAATATACAATGCACCTCAGACCAAGAATATTCAGCATGGAATTCTGGATGGGTGCCAAGTAAGCAATATCCTTTGTATGACTTCTTAGTCATACTAGGTCGTTGGTTAGGTGTTAAAAATCAATATCCACGTGGTGCAGGTCGAGTTGTCTTTGATTCCTATCTTTCAGAAGATAACACAAAACTTATTTCAAAGGGACTAGATAATCGTAATCAACCTCTTTGGGTACACGACCTAGCCGACAAGTCTGTCGGCAAACGTTTCGCTGAAGAGGCACTTAATATGTTGCAAATGGTCGAACCACGTAATTCTTTTGATTATAATCTAAAGACGGTTTTCGACACAGGTATCGTCGTTAAAAAGACGGCTGGTTATGCAGGCGCTATTTGGATGAAGTGGTTTAATCTCAATGAAAAAGGAGTGCTTGACACTGTTTTTGGAAGGAATCAACCTGCAACTCAAGAAACTACTGAATCGCACCCTGGCGAACACGTTGGGGAATTGGGAGAGCGTATCGAATTCGAAGCCACCGTATTGCGGATTAAAACTACTGAGGGTGGTATGTGGGGTCCAACTACATTAGTCACAATGAAAGATGCTAATGAAAATCTGATAATCACTTGGACTACTGGCAAAGTTCCACGTTCTGGTTCTAAAATTACTGCACGAGGCACTGTAAAGAAGCATGGTGAGTATCAAAATGTTAAGCAAACTCAAGTCAGTCGTCTTTGGTTCAAGTCATTAGATAATCAATGAATTGTAGGTTTTATATAGGAATATACACGGATGGTTATCTATGCCTTATATTAATCAAACAGATAGAGTTAAATTCGATTACGCTTTAGACACTATTGCTGCGTTACTAAAAAGAAATCCTAATTACGAGGGAGACCTTAATTATTGTTTGAGTCATCTCGTCAACGCACTATTGGAAGATAATTTGCGTTATGCCGAAGTTAATAGAATCATTGGTGCTTTAGAATGTGCTAAATTAGAGATTTATCGTCGATTGGTTGCTCCTTATGAAGATTTGAAGGTTGATGAGAATGGAGATGTATTTACTCCAATACTAGGTGATTGAATGGTATTTCATACTATAACTTGGATTGATTCAACTCAAGATGCATTATTCTTGGTCGAAGAATCATCTTCATCCATTAGAATACATTGGATAACTCACCCATTTGTAGTTGGGCAATTAGTCTCTAAAAACTTCGAAACCGTTGTCGCTAAAAGTGGAACTCAAACTTACACAGGCCAACAGATTTTGAATATGGTAGTTAATGTTCCTTCACAAGACTTTACTCGTATCGAGACTGCAAAACATTCATAAGGGTATAGCACCGACTCATAATCATGAGGGCTAAGACCGTAACACACGTTGAGTATGAAATATTTATGCACATTTTGCAACACATTGATGTAAGTGAAGTGAAAGAAAAGGTAGTTCCTACAGGAGATGCCGTGGCTGAAAAAAGATTTAATCAAGGATTAGAGTCGGCGGCTAAGTTAATTCACAATCTGTGTTTACGAAGACAACATCGTTTGCCTTCTGAGCATGTAGATTATAATACTAAGGAGTGAATTAAATGGCTTGGAAAGGTATTCCCAAACTCATGCACAAGCGTGATTACAGCAGAAGTGATAGTACGGAACCAACTTATCACTGTGGCGAAATAGTTCGTTCTTGGTCTTCAACATGGATGGAGGCTCATTCCGACACCACCACTATTAAGGGAGAAACTGTATTTAGATTCACATCTGGTACTCAAGTCGTCCACTTACCTATTTGTTCTAAGTGTTATGGTGATACAGAGATAGAAATACCACAGATTGAGCCTGATGAAGATTTCGAGGAAGATTACTCTGTAGAGTTTGAGGAGGGACAATTAGAGGTACTAATTTCAAATGATGACCCTATTTATCTTTGGTCTTCTCTTAATTTTTGAACCTTTATATAGGTATGGAACTTCTGTTTAGATTATGTCGAATACTAAAAAGACGCAAAAGGAACTAATTGTAGAGTTGACTAAGGTTGTTGAAGGCCTTGTTCAAAGAATTGAGAAATTAGAAGGAAATACCCTTGGTGATTGGAAACCATATAGGTCACCAATGCCAACGGTTAGTCGTACTTGTTCTCGATGCAATGGCACAGGAATAACTCAAGATAATGACTCTCATAATTCATATTATACTAATGGTAGTAATATTTCAGGAGGCTTTTGAATGACTACACTATTAGAATTTGAAAATGAAGTTTCATCGTGGGATATTAAGTTTGATTCAGTCCGTGACTGGAAGGCAGAACGTTCAAGACTTCCACTTATGAGAGGACAGTATGAAGTCATGCGGGCTGCGACAGGCTTACCTCCAAATCTTCAATCCTTTGCTGATTCATTTTGGCAAGTTTGCGTTGAAGCGAATGTGAATCAAGAATTAGAAGCAGGCGTTAAAGCCAGGGCTAAACGCTCTTTGCCTTCTTTCGTTCGAGAGACTCACTTGAATTTACTTTTGCAAGAGGTTTTTAAAGACATTGCTTCTTTAGACAATTCTATTGAAACTGACACTAAAAAGAAAACTGATTTTTTGATTGAGTCACTTACAGCACCAGTCGTAGTTCGTTTACACACTTACACAAACACTAGACGAGCGCATAAATTCGCAGCCATGGAGAAAAAGACACCTTTAGCCGAAGAAGGGTCTGGTAAGTTCATTTCAGACTATCGATTGACTATTGACAGAAAATCTGGTCGTACGCTGCCGAATGACTTTTGGGTATACAGTGCTACACAAGTTCAAGAAGTTGTTGATTACTTCCAAGAGTGCGAAGATTCATATACGTGTGAACTTACAGCATAGAATATAAAGAGGGTAATAGTATGAGTAGAGAAGAATTAGTTTATTTTTGTAGCGGATTGGTTATTATTGCAATAACAGCACACATTATGTGGGGTGGAGATAAATGAGTAAAATTAGACGTTTTTTAGGTCGCTTGACCTCTCCCATTTTTGTACCTTTGCGGCGTTTAGTCGTTTGGGGAGATACTAGATTTGGAACTTGTGAAATGAAATTGTCCTTAGAATCTCGGTGGGACCACTCATTAGATGGCTTTGCCGATATGGATGATTTTGTCTTTGAAGTTGACCAGGAAGAGTGATACTATGCTAATTGAAAACACAGTAGATGCCGTAGCATTTTATATTACTATGGGTATTTTCGCAGTTATTATAGGAAACTTGATTTATGAAGTAGTTATCTCAAATTGGCTAAGTGAACGTAATTCAAAATGCTTAGAACTTTGTGGCGGTGGTGAAGAATGAAAGAAGGAGAATTGATAAGTGTTTTAGAAGATTTGAAATATTTAACTCGTCTCAACGTTCAAGAGTTTCGAGAATTATTGTTCCCTAATTCAGAAGTACACTATTTAGAAGGAAAATGGCTATTATTTAGAAATAATCCTTTGCATTTTTTATGGTCTTGTTCTACAGATAAACTTGAAATATTAGTTGAGTATATCAATCATTTGAGTTCTTTGGATTAAGTGATATTCATGTGGGTTTGGATTTTAGTTGGATTTCTTTTAGGAAATACTATTTTAGGAGTTGCTGAATGGATTGTGAAGAAAACCTGGTGAAGGCACTCATTTATCCGAAGTAGTTAAGTATGAAAACGTGGTGGAGTAATTTATGTCGGAATATACTATGGCCATTATCGTCAATCAATCTTTGCAAATGTCTGCAGGTAAAACTGCGGCTCAAGCGGCGCACGGAGCAGTTACAGCCGCAATGACTGCATTAAAAGTTCGTAAGGAAGTACTAGATAATTGGATTAACCAGGGTCAACGTAAAATTTGCTTACGAGGTTCTGAGGAATCGGTATTACTTTCCTTCGAAACTAAATGTGCTAAAAAACGTATTCAGTATACAGAAATCCGTGATGCAGGATTAACTGAGATTCCTGCAAATTCACTGACTGTAATTGTTTTAGGTCCTGGGTCTAAATCTAAGATTGAAGCATTAACTACTTCACTTCAACTTTACTGATGCCTTTATAAGGGTATCTAAAATTATATATATTCATGAAAGATGACGGATTTATAGAGGATGTGTTGACAGAAATGGATAAGAAGACTGTAAAGAAATCGAATAAATTAAATGGACTTAGATTTTATTTAGCGGGTCCAATTGATGCTGCTAAAGATGATGGAGTAGGATGGAGACGTGCTTTGAAACCTTGGCTTAAACGCCGAAAGGTTCAATCATTAGACCCTTGCGATAAACCCATTGCGTATTCAGCCTACAAAGAAATTGAAGGCGAAAAGAAAAAGATGATGGAATTAAAGGAATCTGGTCGGTACTTTGAATTGACTCAACAAATGAGAGATATTGTTCATGTTGATTTGCGTATGGTTGATGTATCTGATGTTGTCATTGTTTATCTCGACCCAAGTATTTCTATGTGTGGTACATATCATGAATTACTCAATGCATTACAACAACGTAAGCCTACACTAGTTGTTATTGAAGGTGGCAAGGCAAAAGCCCCGAATTGGCTATTTGGAATTATGAATTTCAACTTTATGTTTGATTCATTTGAAGATTTAAAAGTGTTCTTAAAACAAATTGATGAAGGTGTCATTACTGCCGACTTGTCTCGATGGGTCTTTTTTACTCATAATTGAGTCATTTAGTGATAGCACTTATATACGAGAGGCACTACCCACTTAATATGATGAACAACTTGGAGGTCTTGAAATGAATCATGAAAAATATTGGAATTTAAAAATGACTCAATATATCACTAGATTTAATTTATTCCGTAAAATGATGGCACAAACTACAGGAATTACTGATGAAGAAGCAATCCAAGAGCATTGGAACTTGTTTGCAGATAACTTTTGTGGTTGTGGCTCTTGTTCTGATGAAGACGAAGATGATTTTGTGGAAATTAACGTTCCTACTAATTATACTCCTGTCGAAGTTGAAGATTGGGACGATGAAACTCCCGATTGGGATTAAATTAAGCAAAAAAATGACAAAAAAGGTCGGAGTGGCTGAGTGGTCAAAGGCGCAGGGCTTAAATTCCTGTCCGTATAGGTTCGCAGGTTCGAATCCTGCCTCCGACACCAAAAACAATTAAAAAGAATAGAAGGCTCACCCTTATATAGGTAAAAACATAGAGGAATAAACATGGGATTAATAACTACATTTGATGGAATAGAACATGACGCAAACGAATTACTAGAAAAAATGATGGATGATGATTTCTATTATGGTTACTTAGGCAAGCAAGCATTGAGTAGCAGTAATCTAAAGTTACTTTTATCTTCAATTAAGCAGTATGCCAAGCGATTGGAAGGCGAGTCAGAATCTAGTCAACCATTACGTGACGGAAAATTATTTCATTGGAAAATTCTTGAACCAGATAAATTCGATGGCCTTAACATTGTAGAAGTTGCATCTAAAAATACCAAAACTTATCGTGCTGCTGTTGAAGAGTTTGGAGAAGTATACACACGACCTGAAATAACTAATGCTGAAGAATTGGCTCAAGTTTTGCTACTCAATAAAGAAGCCGCTTCTTATTTAGAAGGTGCTGAATTTGAAGTTCCTGCAATTGCTATGATTGATGGATTGGCATTTAGAGGCAAGGCAGACATTAAAAAAGGAAACCAAATTATTGATATTAAAACTACTATAGATATTGGAAAGTTTAACTGGTCTGCTCGAAAATACTCTTATGATTTACAAGCCGCATTATATTTAGAACTTTTCCCAGATGCAGACGAGTTCATATTCCTTTGTATTGATAAGAAAACTAAGGACATTGCAGTTTATGAGTGTTCCGCCGAGTTCTTAGAAGCAGGCCAAGAAAAATTGCAAAAAGGTATTGAAAGGTATAAGTTTTTCTATCATGGCGATGTAGAAGTAGACCAGTATGTTCATTATGGAACACTGTGACCAGAAATATTAAATAGTGGAACGGTGGATGATTTATCATGGTAAAGATAGGTAATGTTTTAAGTTTGTTTGATGGTATGTCAGGTGGTCAGTTAGCACTTCGTAGCGCAGGTATTGAATATGATGCCTACTACTCTAGTGAAATCAAACCTCATGCTATTGCCGTAACACAACACAACTTTCCTGAGACGATTCAAGTTGGAGACGTTACTGAACTTACTAAATCAGACTTGCCTAAGATAGATTTACTTATTGGAGGCAGCCCTTGTCAAGATTTAACCATTTTAGGTCAAAGTAGAGAAGGATTAGAAGGTAAGAAGAGTATTTTATTCTTCGAATATGTGCGCTTACTAAAAGAGTTGAAGCCGAAGTACTTCTTATTGGAAAATGTAGCAAGCATGAGAAATGCAGACCGAGACCTTATCTCTAAAATATTGGGTGTTGAACCTATTTTGATTAATTCAAACTTAGTTTCAGCCCAACACAGGAGACGATACTATTGGACAAATATACCTGGTGTCGAACAACCTGAAGACCTAACTATTTTACTAGATGACATCATTGACCGAACTGCTGAAAGAGAAGAAAATATGTCTGAAAAGAAACAAGCCTTCATTGATAAAAAGCGAGACGGTTCGATGTGGGTTCGAGTTGATGGTGAAAAATCTATGCCAATTACGGCTCGTGGATATGCGGCTTGGAATACTCAATTCATTACAAATAAAGACGGTACAATCCGAGACTTAACT
>TARA_R110001599_G_scaffold51283_6_pt1 | contig 12126 bp, 10 predicted proteins | sample TARA_R110001599 | Tara Oceans TARA_R110001599 (sample SAMEA4398360) | marine metagenome | biome: Polar Biome; feature: [MES] marine water layer (ENVO:01000295) within the mesopelagic zone...; material: water (ENVO:00002006), including particulate matter (ENVO:01000060) such as...... | reverse complement strand
TCATCGTCGTCGTCAGCATTGTCGCCAATGCCGTCAAGGTCGTTATCTTTGCTTTCACTTGGGTCGTAGGGGAGGGCGTCATCGTTGTTATTTACGCCGTCATTATCAATATCGTCATCACAGGCGTCACCCATGCCGTCGGCATCAGTGTCAGTTTGCAACGCGTTTGCGGTGATGGGGCAGTTGTCTGTACCGTCGTTAACCCCATCGCTGTCTGAATCCGCATTCAAGGGGTCAGTTTCTGTTTCGTCTTCATTAACAATGCCGTCGCCATCGGCGTCGGCATCGCAGGCGTCACCGCGCAGGTCGCCGTCTAAATCCAGTTGGTCGGCGTTGGTGGTGTCGGGGCAGTTATCGTCGCTATTAATAATGCCGTCGTTGTCGCTGTCTTGCGCTTCGTCGACTTGGTCGACACAGCCATTGGCATTCACCACTGCGCCAGTCGGGGTGTTAGGGCACTGATCGACGGGATTGGTGACGCCGTCGTTGTCGTCGTCCTTGCCGCTGTCATAGTCGTACTGGCCGTCGGCGATATCAGTTTCGCTGGCGTCAAGGTGCGCTTTTGCGGCTTCGTCACTAACGATGTCGCGCTCGCCATCATTGTTTGCATTGCGCGCAAAGGTGGCTAAAGCACTGCCGTCAAAGTTATTGAAATCGACGGTGCCGCTAAAGTTGTTTGCAGCCTGCTGAACAGCGCTTGTTATGTCGATGCCGTTATTTGGATTCTTGTCCGAATCCAGAGTAATGAGGAAACGTCCGATATTGGTACGGATGGCGTCGTCGCCATTGGCGAGCTGTCGTGGTGTAACAAACACGGTGTTTACCGTTGTGACCACCGTGCCAAGCGGAATGCTGCCGAGGAAAAAGCGCACTGTTTCTTGGGGGATAAATTCAAAGCTACCGTCTGCTGGGGTGATAGCCGGTGCGCCGCTATTGCGGGTGTAGCGCAAACCCTTTACGGGCCCGTCGATCACATAGCCTGTTTGACTGTTTGGTGATGACGTCGGCGGAGTGTTGGTGGCGACACTACTGCCCCCACCACAAGCCGATAAAATCAGGCTAGAAACAAGGAAGGTTAGCGGTTTAATCGCGTATTTCATGCATACACCTCTGGCATGGGGCAAAGAGCTGGTTTTCTCACCACGGATCGGCACGGAGAAGCTGGGGTGAGTTAGGGAAAATCACTATTTTTATTCGCGTCCGATGTCGCGCCAGGGTTTTGTTATTGCTTAATATTGGCGTGTTATCGGTGCATATATGCATCTAGTATACGTTTTGTCTTAAATGTGACAATGTCGTTAAGTGGCAATATTTGCAGGTAAATATCGCCGAATTGACGAAAAATGATAAGAAACAAGGAGATAAACATTTCTGTTAAGCGTAATTATTACTCAAAATTACAATAATGTAATTTTGAGGCGGCATCCATGGGGTTCGTGCGTGAAGGGGATTACTTTGCTGCGGTGTTTCTGCCTGATAAGTACCTAGCGCCGCCAGCACTTGGCGACGGTGTAGCCGCTCGTTGCGGCGTCTAATGCGAGGGTTCCCGATTGGTTTATTTGCAAGTTACCGCATTGCTCTTCTGTCATGCTGCCACTTCGACTAGCACGTAATGTGTAGGTATTGGCTGTGGGTGTGCCGGCAACTGCAATATTTTAGTTACCGGCGCCGCTATTGGGGACTGCGCTTGGAAATACCGAAGGCAAATTACCGCTGCCATTGGTATAGCGGTTGTTAACACTGTAATAGCGTTCAAGGGCTTGGGCTGCTTCGAGCAAGGCACCGGCAGCATCATTACGGCGAGCCTTGGCAATCGATTCTTGGTAAGACGGGTAGGTGATACTCACTAGAATTCCGATAAAGGCAATAACGATGAGTATGTCTATTAAGCTAAAACCGGCCCTGTGCCTGTACCCAGGGTAAGTTGCCGTTCGGTGGCTTTTGGCTTTTTATCGCAGCTGCCACCACGATTGCCGTCCCAATTCTTTACCGGTTCCCCGTTCAAGGGTGATACCAATACTGCCTCTAGAGCCAGAGGTGTATTTATACTCTTTTTCACCAGCGCCAATTATGCCGGGACGAGTAAGCAGTTGGTCAAATTTCTTGGCGCTGGGGGGGAAGAAGTCGCCGCCGATGTCGACCATGTCGTCATCATTGATAAAACCGTCGCCATTGATGTCGAGCACGGTGTCTGCTAGTCGACCGCCATTGATGCTGTCGATTTCCATAAGCCAGCCCGTACCGCCAAAGTTACAGGGGTCGGCTGAGGGGATAAGGGTTGGGAATATTATCCGGCCATTGCGCAATATGGCTTGATCGGTTACGCGTTCGCCTGCGCCGTTACTAGCAGATGGGTTGATTAAATCAAGATACCAGCCCGATTTGGCGCTGTAATCTACGCTGGTATTTGACACTACCCGGACGGCAAACTCCGCTGTGCCGTTGCGCAAGGTAGGAAAACCTTCATAGCTGATGGTTTGCTGTTGTAGATCTGCGCGGGCTGAAATCTGACTACCTGTATCGCGAATACCGTAAAAGCTTTGTAATTGCGGCGAATTTTCAACGATTGAATCACCCTCTTCAAAATATTTTCCGGTGCCGAAATAAATCATAATGCCACTATCTGGGTGGCGCCCCGAGGTCATGCCTGCGGTGATGGCTTGGGTGTTGCCGCTAGGGTCTTTGGCGACAAATAATGGCTTAGGTGTGTTGCCGGTTTTAAAGGCGGAGTCCCATTGATTACTATGGCCACTACTTAAATCAAACTTCCACACATTGCCTTTGAGGTCACCAGCATAAACGTAGTCGGTGATGCGGTCGCTGTCGACATCGACAGCCAGTACATCGCCAAGTCCATTGTCGGTGCCGGATGCTTTGGTGTCGATTGCCTTGATGAGTTCGCCGGTTTTTAGATTAACTACGAAGAGTTTTACGGTATCGCCACTATTGTAGCCGTTGCCAAAGATGGCTACCCAGTTGCCGGTGGCCAAGCGGGTGAGTACTGGGTTGCTCATGCTCAAGCCGAGTTTATTGGCAGAGACTAACGACGTGTGAAAATCCCAAAGTACATCCGTGGTGTCGATATTGTCGGGGTCGGTCACGTCGACGGCAAAGATTGAACCGCCACCAGCGCCGGTGCTAGCAACCAAAACTGAGTGCCATGCATTGTCCCAGTAAGCGTCAATAACGATTGGGGAACCGTCGACAAAGTATTTGTGCTGGTAGTCCGGCTTGCTGAGTTTATACAGGTCGGAATAGGCACTGTTCGGGATATAAGCAAATTTTTCTGCGCCGGTACTCGCATTAAAGCCATGAAGCATGCCGTCGTTTGCGCCTACATAAAGCATGGGTGGTTCAGTTTTTTTGCTTTCCAGATAAGCTGCGTAGCTACTGCCTTCTGCGCCCGCGAGCCGTGAAAACCCATAGTTTTGATTCCAGTGGAAATAGGGGTTGGAGTTGACGATATCGCCCAAGAGGTGCGAGCGAATGCGGTAGTTGGGATTGACCCCTTCCAAACTTTGGTCGCCGCGCAGCCAGTTTACGCGGCGCGGACCTTCGATTAAGGCGCTAGCGCTACTGAGGTCGACGGTAAGGGCAAGCTTTTCAGCAAGGCCCAAATTATCCCAAGTGAAGTTAACGGCACTGCTTGTCCACGTGAGGATGTTGCGGCTGCTGTGAGTGGCGATGCCATTGTTGATATTTGTGTCCCAGTTTAGGTCTGCCAGTTCGCCATCGCTCCCGACTTCATAGGCAAGTATTTGCCCCGACCAGTCCCGCGTGTCATAGCGAGCTTGAAATATTAGGGTGTCGGAATCTAAGCGTGTTGAGTTGGTGGCGATGGATGATGACGAGCCCACCGATTGCAAAATTTGTGTAATGGCAGATTTTAATTTCTCGGCAATTTCTACCGGCTTACTGGCAATAAGCAGTGCGCCACGGCCGTTGATCGTGGCGTGCCACAAATCGTCGATGGCGGTTGGGCTGCGATTTTCAAAGGATGTGTGCCAGCTCGGTGGATTGGCGTAAGGGTCTGCTGGATTTTCTGGGTCGTATAGCAGGCCCCCGGTACCCAAGGTCACCGCGTAGCTGAGCATGTGTAAATCTGTTTTACAGTCCAAGCCCGGCGGGCGGATCTGGCGGTTGCAGGCCTCAGCAACGGGCACTTGTCCGGTAGCAAAATCGGAGCTTGGCCGTAAAGGGGTGTCGTAATACTTCATGGCAATATCAGCCATCGTAGAGCTTGCCGTATCGGCATAGGGCGCACCCTTATCGCCGTCTTCATTCCCTACGCCACTGATATTGCTCACATTGCTGTAGCCGTCAGTGAAAAGAATAGCGGCATTAGCTTGGCAAGCATGGGTTATGGGTGCGCCAGAATTTGAACGTTGGAATTGCTTGCCAACATAGTCGAGCGCTTCCTTGTTCGGGGTGCCACCGCTATTGCCACCACGGGAATAAATCGCATCGAAGAAACTGTTGCGGTCGCTGCTGTCCGCTAGGGTCTTCATCGTGACGGGGTCGCGATGGTTTATGGTGAATTCGCCAACCCTGGCATTGTTAACGTCAAAGAATGACAAGGCGACACCGGCACGCGTTGCTAAATGACGTTTGCGGTAATAGGAAAACCAATTCGCAAAATTTTGCATCATGGCGTCGTAGCTTGCCGCTGACGAAAAATTGCTCGATTTTATTTCGTAACCATAGAGCGTGCTGCTGCCGTCCGGCGCATAGCCGGTCAGGGTGGTGCCGGTGAACCCATATTCGCTTGGTAGAGGATCTATTAAGTAAAATGTGGCGGGGTAGTACGCTATTTCTTTACTTTCGCTTGTTGTGACGTTGGTTCCGTCAAATCGCATTCCCGGTTGTAGTCGAAATTTGCGGTTGTCGTTGTTATTGCTAATCTCTTGGGTTAGGTCAAAGTTAAATGTACCTCGGGTTGGATCGCTGGGCGCGTTGCTCGGGTCGATGTTACTGAATGTGCCACTGCCGACGCTGGGCCACGGAACGTAGGTGTCGGCGGGGTTAAAATACGCTTTGTTGTAGTCAGGTGATCGGGCAAAGGCATAGGCAGGGGTGGGCGGCACTGCATAGTGATCGTTGTTGCTATCACCGTAGACACGCTTACCGGTACCGGTGCCGTTGGGGAAAATGTAGATGTATTTTTTCCAGGTGCTGTCTGCGCCGCCTACCTTATTGAAATTGAGAACGCCGCTAGCTGCGTTATCATTTTTGTCTCGGCCAGTAAAACTCTTGCTGCCAGTATGCCACCAAAGCGCGCCGTCATTAGTGGGCATGAGCAATTCGGCATCCATGCTGCCAGAATCATCTATAGCCATAATGATATTGGGTGTTACGCCTGAGGCAAATGATAAGGGTGTATCGGCGACATTGAGCGCGGCGAGTGCCATTGGCGAGGTCAGCGCCAATAGTATCGATGTGAGCGCGCGTATTTTATTATGCCAGCTCGGTTTAGCGATCATGGGCGGTCCTCGTTCTGCTATTCGCGGCGATAAATTGTGCGCAGCACAATCATCGATCTGTCGCTGATCCCAAAACCACGGGCAGTAACACGGTAATTGCTAATGACTTTGACGGGGGTGCCAGCATCTAGCGAGGCGAGGGGGTCGTCAAGCTGAGTCAGTTCTTCAAGGTAATATTGTGGTGCACGATAAACTTCACCAATGGCGTCTGCGCTAAGCCAGCCCGTAGACGTTGGGTCGGCCCAATCTGGCGGTGAGCATTCAACGGCGGCACCACTGCATTGCTTGTAGAGACCGTTACTGCCATTAAAAGGGCCAAGCGCTGCGGCTTGTAATACTTGTTCACCAGCACGCAGCGCGGCTTCTGCCGCTTGAAAAGCAGAGTTATTGTCGCGGGTGTTGCCAGCCATGCGCTCTTGCAGTGTTGTTGACTGCAGGGCACTGGCGCAAATAACACCCAGAATCAGCATAAATATTAGGCAAACTATCAGTACCGCACCCCGTTGCAAATTTGCCTTTGGCGGGCTTGCGGATACAGTGAGTTCCATCATCTTAGCGCTGTTCATGGTAGACGGTTGCGAATGGCGACGGCCGTGCTGTACACCTGCCGCAGGCGTTGATCGCTGGCGACGGCGGCGCCATTAAAGCTAAGACTGTTCTGCACAAACTCACCAGAAGAGCCAATAATATTGTCGTCAAGGCTGTGCATAAGCAATTCAATGCGGACGCTAAGTACAGCCGAAAAGTCTGTAACATCAGCGGCACTGCGGTAAGCATCGATATCACGATCACCATCGGTATCTTCGCCGTAGGTGATTTGCATGTCTTCTACCCCTTCGACTAGTTCAGTGGCAATAGGCGCTGCACCATTGCCAAGGCTGCGCGCTTGCACCCACAAAGAATGTATGGCGTTGCCCGCTGGAGTGGTGCGCCCACTGTCGCGAACAAAATAGACGAGCGATTGAAATCCCATGACCTCGGCATCGTAACCGTAAATTTTACTGAGATTATTTTGGGAGTTGTTGTTGCTGGCGTGGGTGATAGTGACGTTGCTATTACCGTTTCCATTACCGTTGCCATTTCCGCCGTTATTGGATGCGGTTGTGGCCTTAAATAAGTCGGCATTGATGCAGTCCGTAACAAAAACAAGATCGTTAGCACCAATACCAGCAGGATTACTTTCGATCTGGATGTTGGCATTATTTGGCGCAACATTACCGGCCAAATTGACGGCGGGGGTGACGGCGCGCTGAATACTTATTATGTCGGTGTTGGCAACAGCGCTATATGCGTTGCCAGCGCTCACATTATCTTGGCCTCTAAGTACATTTTCGGCTGTAAAATTTAAATCGCTAGGCGGATTTTTTGCAATTACATTTACCGGGATGCGTTCTAAATTTGGGCATCCCATATATCCGGCCATACGCAAATCGCGGGTAAGGAAACTTACAGCAATGCGGCCACTCTCTTGGAGCTGTGATACTGCTTCCAGTACGCGCTGACTGCGCTGACTCGCGAGGGTTACTTGGATCACTGCGCCGCTGAGAACAATACCGAGGGTGATGGCAATCATAAGCTCGATAATGCCGAAACCAGCTTGGGATTGGCGTTTCATATCGCCAGCCTCACAGCTCAGTGACAAAAACAAATGACTGTAAGTGATCACCGTTGGCATCTGCTTGGCGGCTAGTGCTAATTCTGCTTTCGTCCCATTGCACGGTAATCGTGAAAACATTGCCATTGCTCGTGATGGCACCGTCGCCAAGGGCTAGACGGGCGGTGAGTGCCGTAAACCAATTCTGAAGATCTGCTTGGGCTATGGTATTGGCGGTGCCAGTGGGGGCGTCGGCACCGATGCTAATATCGTAATTTCCCGATAAAGCCGCGTTGCGGTTGGCGCGCATGCGGTCGGTAATTTCGTATGCAAGCATGGTGGCATGGGAGCGTACTTCGGACGTTTTGTTGAATTTAATGGTGTTGAGGTGGGTTGCAACGGTGCCCATTACTCCCACTGCCGTGACTAAAAGCGCGACTAATACTTCTATTAAGCTAAAGCCTGCGGCGTGCTTTGGTTTTAACATAGCAAATTCCATTTGCGAATAAAGGCGTTTATCTGAAATTACGTTGCGTAGGTGCCTATCGCTCAATACCTTGTCATGATTTTATTAGTGTAAAGGTAAGAGTCTAATTGGCTGAATTTTGGCAGAACATGGCAGCCCTTGTCTACATATTGATATAAGGAGGTGAACTTGGTCACACTGTCCATTGATTGACGTGTCGAATTGACAGCACTCGCGCTTCAAATCTAAATAAAGCGCCAATGCAGTAACTTAGCTTTCTAGTTCTCGCCAAGTAAGATAAATCCGCAGATCAAACTCCAATTGATGATAGCCAGGCAACATATATTCACAGAGTTTATAGAAGGCTTTGTTGTGCTCCGCTTCTTTTAAATGGGCGAGTTCGTGCACCACAATCATTTCCAAAAATTCGGGCGCGGCTGATTTAAAAAGAGACGCGATACGGATTTCTTTTTTGGCTTTTAGTTTTCCGCCTTGAACGCGCGATACGGCAGTGTGTAGACCTAGGGCGCGGTGAGTCAGGTCAAGGCGATTGTCGAATAATACCTTGTCGATTTGGGGCGCATTGCGAAGGTGATTTTGCTTTAGTTCGTTTATGTATTTGTATAAAGCTTTGTCGCTTTGAATATTGTGTTGCTGCCCGTAACGTTGCTTAAGATAGCGCCCGATGCGCTCTTCAATAATTAGTTGACGGACTTGTTTTTGCAGTTGCTCAGAATAACCCTGTAAGTATTTTAAATTGATGTCGCCCGTCATTTGTTTCACGATCTTTGTCTCGTATTTAACACGCGTCGTTCAATCGTCATGTTCAGGTTCCGCAAAATGTTCTTAATACGCGCTGTTCAGATTTTGCGGGCATTGCGTAGCGCAGCTTGCTTGGCTCGAATTGGCTTGGTTTGGCCAGTACATCTACGAGCTGATTGAACACGCTAAAATCCCCGCTTGTTTCCGCTGCAGTAATTGCTTCTTGTACAAGATGATTGCGGGGAATAAATACCGGGTTTGCTACAAACATTTGGGCTTGGCGTTGGCTGGAGCTTTGTGGGTCGTTAGCAATGCGTTGGCGCCATTGTTGGAGCCACGGCAAAAATTGCTCATCGAAGTCATATAATTCACGAATGCTGGTGTTGATGCATGTTGTTTCATCGCTCAATTCAGCTAAGCGTCGGAAGCACAAGGTAAAATCGACTTTTGCTGTCTCCATTTGACTTAATAAAGATTGAAATAACTCGTCGTCACTCTCTTTAAATTCACTCAGGCCGAGTTTATTTTTGATGATGCTTTGGTAAGCTTTCATAAATAATTCTGGGAAGGTATTGATGGCTTCCTGAGCGATTGCTACCGCGCTGTCGTCACTGGCGGTTTCGCTATTGTCGATAATGGGTAGAAGAGCTTGTGCGAGCTGCATGAGATTCCAGTGCGCAATGCTCGGTTGATTGCCATAGGCGTAACGACCGTTGTGGTCGATAGAGCTGAACACCGTAGCGGGGTCATAGCTTTCCATGAACGCGCAGGGACCGTAGTCGATGGTCTCGCCGCACAACAGCATATTGTCAGTATTCATTACGCCATGAATAAACCCGATACTTTGCCACTGGGCAATTAAGCGGGCTTGCCGCGCAATTATCGCATTGAGCATTGCCAATACTGGATTTGCGGAGTCGGCGGCTTCAGGGAAATGGCGTTGAATAAGGTAGTCACTGAGGGTTTGCAGCGCCTCTGTATCGCGTCTTGCCGCAAAGAACTGCATTGTGCCCACGCGAATGTGGCTTTGTGCCACGCGGCTAAGTACCGCGCCGGGCAAGCCCTGCTCGCGGAATACCATTTCACCCGTGGTGACAGCGCCTAATGCCCGAGTGGTGGGAACGTTTAGTGCGGCCATCGCTTCACAGAGAATGTATTCGCGTAGCACTGGCCCCAGTGGCGATTTACCGTCGCCGCCGCGGGAATAGGGCGTTCGGCCAGAGCCTTTTAGTTGCCAGTCGTAGCGAATGCCGTCTTTGCCAATAAGCTCGCCCAATAGCACTGCACGGCCATCGCCGAGCTGAGGATTCCAACCGCCAAATTGATGGCCAGCGTAAACGGCGGCAAGGCTTTGCGCGCCGTCGGGTAGCTGATTGCCCGCCATCGCGGCAATGCCCTCGGCTGAGCTCAGCCATTCTGGGTCAATATTCAATTGTTCGGCCAAGGCAGTATTGACACGAATCACGCCGGGTAGCGGCACGGCGCTGGGTGTTTGCAGGGTGTAAAAGCGCTCTGGGAGGCGGGCATAGCTATTGTCGAAGACGGGGCTGGCGATTTCGCTCATGGCATGGGCCTGTATAAAAACGGTAAAACAATGGGTTTACACTTCTGTTAAAGAAAGCGTCGAGGGAATTGTACCGCAATAGCGCGTAATTACCTGTTGTAGCTGGATTGGTGCGGGCGTTTTTGCGAAGACAATGGATGCGCGTTCGCGAAATACGCGACGTGAGCCGGAAGACCAAGTAAAATTGCCGCCGCGGCCAATCATCGGCCAGATTAGGCGCATACTCGGCTTTTAAAATGACAAACATAATTGAGTGAGTGCGCAATTGACTAAGGATTTGAGCATTATGCCGTGGTTTACCCGTTTGTTTTTTGTGTTGAGTCGTCTTTTGTCTGCGCCCTTTCTTGCGGGCGTTAAACCTAAGTTGATTCAGTTTGACGAGGCATTGCATGATCAACTGAGCGGTAAACCGGTGTGCTATGTGCTTCGCCTACACAGCTGGACTGATCGGTTTTTGGTAGAGCGTATTTTAAAGACACAGGGCTTACCATTGCTGAGGGCATCGCCGGGTAAATTACCTGATGCTGAAGGCGCGGCCTGTCTTTACTTGCCTGTGTTGGCTGGAAAGCGCGGCGGGAGTCGCGGCCAGAAAACAATGGCTGGGCTTATTGAGCAGGCTGCCCAAGGTGAATACCCGCTGCAGATTGTGCCAGTGTCTATTTTCTGGGGCCGTAATCCTGGCAGTGAAACCTCTTTCTTTAAATTACTCTTGGGTGATGGTGAGCGCGCTGGCGCTTTGCGTAAACTGCTGATAATTATTGCCCAGCGTCGTAATGTCTTGGTGCATATTGCCGAGCCCTTAACCTTTGATCAGTTTGTAGCGCGCAAGCGCGATCCTGAGGCCGCGGCGGCAATGATGGCCCGCTTGGTGTCGTTTTATTTCTCGCGGCGCGCGACGGCAAGCCTTGGTCCACGTTCGCTATCTCGGCAACAGATTATTGATGTGGTGCTGCGGCGCCAAACAGTACGCGACGCAATATCGGCGGAGCTCAGCGGTCCGGACGACGATGTTAATGTGGTAAAGAAGAAAGCGCGCAAAATGGTTGAACAAATTGCCGCGAATTATGATGACCGCATGATACGTGCGCTAGAATTGATATTGAGCTGGGTGTTCCGCAAGATATTCTCGGGTTTAAATACCCATCATATCGAGCGCCTGCGGGAAACGGCGAATAGCCGCCAGCTTATTTACATGCCATCACATCGCAGTCATTTCGACTATCTGCTCATTTCTTATACGCTTTACGTGCAGGGCCTAGTCGCGCCCCATATAGCGGCCGGGGTAAACCTCAATTTTTGGCCCGTTGGCGGCCTATTACGGCGGGGCGGTGCTTTTTATATTCGCCGCAGTTTTACGGGGCAGCCACTTTATAGCGCGGTATTTAAGTCGTATTTAGATGTTATTTTGAGTCGTGGCTATCCTGTCGAATTTTTCCCCGAGGGTGGCCGTAGCCGTACCGGACGCTTGCTCCCCCCGAAAAAGGGCATGCTGCGAATGACGGTCGACAGTTTTATTCAGCAGCCTGGCCGTTCGGTGGCAATCGTCCCTATTTATGTTTGTTACGACAAATTGGTAGAAAGTGCCTCTTACGTAAAAGAACTGCGTGGCGCCACTAAACAGGGTGAGTCTGCTGGCGGTTTGTTCAAGGCGCGTAAAATTTTTAAATCTTCCTACGGCAGCCCCCACGTCGCGTTTGGTGAACCACTGAGTTTAGACGAATGCTTTAGCCACATAGAACCCAATTGGCGCAAATTAGCACAGCAGGGTGATCAGAGCTTTGTCCCTGCGGTTGTTGATTATATTGCCCAGGAAAACATGGAGCGCATCAATTCTGCAGCGGTGGTGAATCCCATTGGTTTGGTTTCGATGATCCTGTTGTCGAGCCCGCAGCGGGCGATGGCGGAAGATGAATTACTCCTGCAGATCGATCACTTTGTCGCCTTGTTGACGCGTTTGCCCTATAGCCCAGATATCACGCTACCCGAGGGCAGTGCTACAGAGATTTTTGAGCAAGCGGCACGCACAGCCGGGCTCTCGCGTATCGATCACCCCTGGGGACCAATTATTACCGCCACCGGCAAAGAAGCAGTGATGCTCACTTATTACCGAAATTCCGTGATGCATGTATTGGCATTGCCGAGCTTGGTGGCGCGATTCTTCCGTCATAGCCAGACAGTAAATGAAGCCGAATTGATCGAAGCCTGTGTTTTGCTTTATCCCTTTGTGAAGCAAGAGCTGTTTTTACGGGTGAGCGTGGAA
>TARA_R110001599_G_scaffold38758_2_pt1 | contig 12128 bp, 18 predicted proteins | sample TARA_R110001599 | Tara Oceans TARA_R110001599 (sample SAMEA4398360) | marine metagenome | biome: Polar Biome; feature: [MES] marine water layer (ENVO:01000295) within the mesopelagic zone...; material: water (ENVO:00002006), including particulate matter (ENVO:01000060) such as...... | reverse complement strand
ATCTGTCATATCTCCGTGGAGAAGATAAACTTTGGCCTTTGTATCAGGAATTCCCTGCACCAATCCCTTAAGCTCTTGGTGTATTAATTCTCTATCCATAAGACAATTTTTTGCTTTGTTGGTTTTAACTATAAGGCCGATTTCTTCATCCTTAAATTCTTGCAAAAACCATCTAATCGTATTCCACAAGTTTTTACGGGGGCCCATCTGGGCAACTACTAGGAAGTTAACTTCTGTAGATAATTCTAATGGTATTTCTTCAAGACTATCATATTTCTTTACAGGATAATTAACTGCAGCAATAGGAGTTGTAAGTGAAAGATTAATCCTTTCTTGGGTCTGGTTGTTAATCCCTTGGAATTCAGTATTCGCGTAAATGTTCTTTGAATGATTTGAAACAACAATAATTTTGTCCATTTCATTACCTTTCTGAATCCACTGGTGCGCTACTTTAGTAGTTTCCATCCCTGCAGTATACCCAACATTCTGGGCCGCCAAGTTTTCCCATTCATTAGGAATGGTAACTTGCAAAGAAATATCAAATTTCCCTCCTTGCTGCAGGAACGCAATTGTCTTTTCGATGGTTTGATCAATCCAGTGTCTTTCTTCGTCAGCCTCAATCAACCAAGAGGTCATCCCCCATTGAATTGGCTGTATAAAAACCTCAAAAATATCTGGTCTGCTTTTTAGTGCTCGGAGTGCAAACCTTGCTTGTTCTCCATAGCCAGACCGAGTCAAAAGGGGTCCTTTTAATAAAATTCTCTTTTTCACGCTACCTCCAATAATTGCCAACGCTTATAAATCTTACGTGTATCCCACGATCCGTGGCGATCGACGATCTCATCCATTAACTTAACCCAGCCTTCTTCAAATTGTTTAAAGCTGTAATTATTGCGAACATGCTCTCGGCCCTGAATGGACATTTTTTTATAGGCCTTTTTACTTATATTTAGGGCCTTGGAGAGACTGTCTTCAAAGTCTTTTTGGCTTATTCTATCCTCATAGATATAAGGCACTTGGAGGGAACCAATCACAGCCTTAGAGCTAGGCTGGATTCCCCATCCAAACCAGTTTGTCCCGTCAGTCACTTGTTCTTGAAGGCCGCCGGTCATATTAACGATAATAGGAGTTCCACAGGATAAAGATTCTAGAGTGGCTAACCCGAATCCTTCTGCGTCAGAAATATTAATAGTAAAATCAGCTGCGTTGTACATAATGGCTAAATCAAGAGGATCTACTTTATTGGTAGATAGGAAAACTTGACCTTGTTGGCAACCCAACTGTTCAATAATATGTGGCAGATCTTGTCCGTGAGGATCTCGGGCATCTGTGTGCATTAACAGGCATGCCTTATCTTGACCAACCTTATCTAACCATTCTTTAAACCACCAAATTAAAGTACCACTTTGCTTGCGGCGGGCGTTCCTATTGTTCCATAAAAAGATTTTCTTATCAGGATTTTTAAATTGTGTATTTTGTACAGTTAGCTGATCTCGCAACGACCGAATCCTTTCTTTAAGCTCTGGCGTATCGTGTTTCTTAAATTGCATATCATTTACCGCATGCGGAAGATAGCACGAAGATACGTCGGGTGCCACTGTCTCTAAAATTTTGTGAGTCACCTTGGAGATACAAGCTACTTCGTCGGTAGATCTGTAAAACTTTGCATTAAAGTGAGGTGCGGGGAAGTTATCCCATACATGATAATAAACCATAGGAAGATTTGCACGAATTTCATTTTCAATTTCCCACAGCCAACCATAAAATCTAGGATCTGTCATAAACCACAGAACATCCGGTCGCTCTTTTTGCATAATAGAGCGCACAACCTCGTCGTTACCGTATCCATCAATGGGATAAATTACCCAGTCTGAACCAAATGGTTCTACGCTTTGTGGCTGATAGTCTAGATGTTTGATGGCGCCACCCAAACAGATAAACTTATATCTACCTGTTTTGAGCAACGCTTCGATCATATACTTTGTTTGAGTGCCAACACCTGATGGCGAAAGCGGATGGTCAGATAAGACCAGAATCTTTTTCTTTTCTGTCATTTGTTCCTCATTATGGACAATCTTTTGTGTGTCTAAACGTACACCGCTCACATGAAAGCCTGTTCTTTATGTAACGTTTATTTTTAATATTGTACAGTGCTTTGTGCAATAGTTTAAGAGCGTTCTCAGTTTTTCTTGGACCACTCGTCACCCTAAATAGTTCTACTCTGTTTTTCTTTGCTGTTCTCTTAAGAAGTGCAAAGTGGGTTTCTACATCTTTCGGGTCAATATTCATTTTTTGCGCAAAGAAGTGCTTGTAAAGGGTAAGCTGGTAAGTGGTCATCTTTTCGCTGCGCCGTCTGGAGTCCCAGCCCCAGCCGCAAGTCTTCCAATCAAAGATGTGAACTTTGCCATCAGGAGTAGACACAATTGCGTCAATAAAGCCCTTAAACATATAGTCGTCTTCACCGGGGACCGGTTCATAAAGCTTTAGCTCTACTGCTTCGACTTTATATTCTCCGAAGTATTCCGCGACTGCTTCTTCGATTTCTGGAAGTATAGCCTTCCCTTGTCCCACCATGTCAGAGACAAGTCGATCATCCACATCCACATCGTCATCCAATGAAGCAATGCAATCAGAAAAACTACTAACAAAAAATCCTTCATCGTCAATCTCCTCCTTTAATAGTTTTTTCTCGCACACGGCGTGTATAGCTGTTCCGAATGCGGTAAACGCATTTCCCTTGAACCCTTTTAGTTTGTCAACGCGCGTAAGTTTATGATAAAACGCGCAAGTTACCCAATCTTTGAGTTCCGAATATGAAATATGTGGCAAAATCCCTCCAGACTTATATTATATTATAACCACTTATTCATTAGTTGTCAAGTTTTTCCGGGTCTTGTAGCAAAACTAATTTTTTATATAGTTCAGGGCCTATCTTTTTTAGAAACCCATGCTCTTCTGGATGCAGATAAAATTCAGTGAATCCGGTTGCAAAATATTCTCTTAGGGAGGTGGCCGCATATGGTGTGACAAATATACCCGTGAGTATTTCTCCTAATTTATCATATCCTATTTTTTCGTATAAAAACATATCAAATTCCTCATTATATTCTGGATTCATAAAAACAGAGGTGGGGGCTTTGTATCCCATTTTCCACAGAATATCATGAAGGTACTTTCTTTTTCGAAGAAACTCTTCTTCAATCTTTTTATCACCATATAAAAAGTATCCGTAAGGCTCCTCAGACGAATGCGCGATCTCGTGTATAACATCATCATACAAATCGGATGCGTCATCTTGAAGATGAGAAATATAAAGTGTACCACCCTCGTAGAAGGCGTTTATACTTCTTTCTTCGAATTCATCAAACCAGCCAAAAATAATCATTTCTAGTTCAGCTAACAAATGCATAGGCAGGGAGGCCTCAACATCAGAGATTACCTTTTCAACGTTTATGTTATCAACAGGCTCTTTGAAGAAAACATGGATCCCAGTTGGTGTGTAGAAGTCAGTCTGCCTGTTTAACAACTGGCTCTGCTTCTGTTCTATGTAAGTTCTCAGCATCATTTAACCCTGTTTGATATCCTCTTAGGAAATTTTCTTCAGCAAATCCAAAAATAAACTCTGGGAACTCAGCTGCCATAACTTCAGCTATCATATTTACTGTTACCTCTTGGTTATCTGGACCTAATCTTTTTCCCACATACTCAACCAAAAAAGACTTCAGCTCTGAATCTTTTATTACTGGCATAGCTAAAAACGGATTTGTGTGTATTTCTTGTTCCGTCTTAATTTTTTCATCTGACATATTATATCCCTTTGTTATAAAACCTTTGACGCCAATGTGGCTAATTCGGAGCGCTCACCTTTTTTAAATGTTACATGTCCAGCGATCGGATACTGTTTAAAGCTTTCAATCGCGTGAGCCAAGCCATTTGATGTCTCATTAACATAAATATTATCAATCTGTTCAATATCGCCTGTTAATATAATTTTTGTGCCATCTCCAATACGTGTAATAATAGTCTTAATCTCGTGTTTTGTTAAATTTTGAGCCTCATCGATTATTACAAATGCATTAGCAATCGAACGGCCGCGAATATATGTCAGGGCCTCAATCTCAATTTTTCCTTTGCCCATATACATCTCTAAAGATGTTCTGTCGCCCATAAGAAACTTTAAGTTATCTTGAATGGGCATTAACCAAGGAAGCATTTTTTCTTCCATAGTCCCGGGGAGAAATCCAATATCTTTACCTAAAGGCTGAACGGGGCGGGATACAATAAGTCTAGAATAATGATTGTGTTCTTGGCGCATCCCTATTGTTTGTTGTAATCCGGCAGCAATGGCCATTAAAGTTTTGCCACTACCTGCTCTACCAATCAAGGAGACAATCTTGATATTTGGATCCATTAATAGATCCATAGCAAACGCCTGCTCCTTGTTTCTTGAATTAATATTCCAATCCGGCAGCTTATTGTGAATAATTTTTCTCAACGGTGTGTGGTGGCCTATAAAGCGCGCCAAGGCTGTTTTTTTCTCATTCGCATTGGACACCATCATTATAAATTGATTTGGGCGCCATATTTCTTCTATTTCATCTTCTTCAATAAGAATTTCTTCGCCTTCATAAAATCTATCAACGACTTGATCATCAACGAGGTGCTCTGTAAACCCACTATAAAGATGATCTGAACTTTCGGCTGCTTTTTCTGTAATATAGTCTTCTGACAGCATTCCAATAGAATCACATATGACCCGCATATTAATATCACGAGAGACCACAATCATTTTGCGAGTTGGCTGGTCACGCTGCACAGCTTTCGCAGTTGCTAAAATCACGTGATCGGGAATTCGGATATCCAAATCAGGAGGGAAAATAGATCCTCCAAGAGAAGCATAAGACATAACCTTAGCTATACCTTTACCCTTACCAAGTCTTACGCCCTTTTGCAAATCACCCGAGGCGCGCAGTTCATCAAGAATGCGTATGATACGACGAGCGTTAGAGCCTACAGAATCTTGCCGCTTCTTATGTTTGTCTATTTCTTCTAAGACTTTAAGAGGGATGAATACATCATGATTCTCAAAACGGAATATAGCATCTGCATCCGTTAAGTAAACGCTGGTGTCCAATAGATAGTTTTTCTTAGCCATCTGAATTTAAGTAGTTCATTGAAATAATCTATGCTCTTCTGCTGCTCTTTCTTTTTTTAACACTTCTTTCTTTTCTAATTATATTTGTATCTAATACAAAAGTTTCAATATCATTAGGAAACTTAAATGGTATTTGCCACTCCTTACGAAGTATATCCGCTTCGCTCTGGCGTGTCAAGTGGCAGCGCCAAATAGTATAATCAGGATCCTTTGGAGGACTCCTAACAGTACGTTCTATTAGCTTAACGTGAAAACGAGGTATAGACTTGCCAGCGCTAGATTTCACCAGTACAATGTCACCCACTTTATATTTCATTAAAGTGGCTATGGTGTTGCCAACAGCGAGGCTCATAAAGTTCGGAGCCTCCAACTGTTATTTCGGCAATATCTTCTACCTTTTTGTGTGTATAAAAAGCGTCTTCCCCACAAACAGTGCACACAGCCGGGCACTTTTCAATGTGGGTAGCCCACGGAAATAGCGCTTGAATCTCCTCAAAGGCCTTTCCAGTCGCAGATAAATCTAAAGACGATACTACAATCGTTTTACCTTTTTTAAACAAGTCAGTAAGCACCCAGGACGCCCCAGGTATCATAAAGGCCTCATCTACAGCAATCACATCATACTCATTGTGGTGACATATAAATTGATGAATTTCCATACCACTATTAACAACTCGGGCCGGCATTGATGCGCCGGAATGTGTAACAATGCTGGTTTCACAATAGCGATCGTCAATTCCGGGCTTAAACGCAATAATCTTTCGCTTCTGATATTTATAGCGATCTAAAACCGCAAACAAACGGGTAGTTTTCGATCCAAACATTGGTCCAGTGAAAATGATGAACTTTGGATTCATGATACCCTTAAGTGGAGCGAGTGACTGGATTCGAACCAGCGACAGCCACGTTGGCAACGTGGGGCTCTACCACTGAGCTACACTCGCCTGGAGCCACTTATAGGAGTCGAACCTACGACCTGCTGATTACAAATCAGCTGCTCTACCAACTGAGCTAAAGTGGCGAAAAAACCGGTTTTTAAGCGTCCAAGGAAAACCGGTAAACCCCTGCCTACGTAAGGATCAGGCAGCCACCTATTGTTATTATTAGTCCGACGATACAGCGGATTCGCTACTGGTACTGGTGGTATCAGTAGTCTTTGCGGGGGTTGTAGGCGTAGTGCCTTCGGGGGTAGTTGTCTCCGTAGCGGTGGTTTCCGTTTCAGTGACGTCTGTTGTAGTTTCTGTTGTTTCTGTAGTGTTGTCGGTTGTTTCTTCTGTCTCGGCACAACCAACCAATACAGCCAACGCAATAATCGCTCTCATAATTTCTCCTCTAATTAAGCGTAATAGTCCCATTCTCGGTAGGAACAGATACCGTCCAAGAGCCGACAAATGGCGACTCCATAATAAGATCATCTACGGGAATCTTTACTTCTGCGGTGAGAGTGCAAAATCCTCGCTTATGATCATACTTTTCAATTGAAGACTCGATAAAATCGAGATCATAAAAGTTTTCACGAATAGTTTCGCTGATAAAATCAGAGAATCCAAAACTCCCTCTCTCGTATTCTTCAAGAAATCCGCCGCTGCGAAGATCTTCAATAATATTAGTACCAAACAAAGTTGTTACTGTAAGTCCAGGCGTAGCAATAAGTTCCGCAAACTGTTCTACTACGTCGGTATTCGACAAGGCAGTGTCCACCTCGTCTTCGTTCATAAGAAACACATCTGTTCCTTCACTATATGTAAGAGTGGCCATGGCGTTGGGTGCCGTACACAAGCTCTTTAACTTTTGAGTAAATGACATTTATTCTCCTTTATTATAATCTTTCCAGTCAAACCAAAAACCAAGCCCCACCATTAAATGCATTATGATCGAGCTTGATGATTCTATTATACCATGGTAGTTGTTAAGATGCAAGTGTACATGGCCAATAATCCAAAAAGGAATTGCAAATTGCTGACTATACCAAATTAAAGCAAATTTGCTAAATCTCAATTTTATTCATCAACGCGAGTTGTAAGATATTTAACATCGTCCGCAACGTTTGTTTTGAATCTAGTAAGATCACTCTTAAGACCTGACACCTGATCTGCTAAAGTGTTCATCCTGAGAAGCAACGTTGTAATTAGTTCCTTCTGTGTTTTTACTTCCACGCGCAAAGCCTTAACGGTGCGGGTGTCAGTTGTCGTTTTAGTCGTGCTCATTAATTTCTCCTTGTTTTTATTAAGTCTGCAAATTTCTTTTAGTTTTTGGAACATTTCTCGATCCATACAACAATATAATCATCTTTAGTTGGAGGAGAAATGTTATTAGTAGTCTTTTCAGTAATATCGAGAGGCATCAAGCAGGATTTCAAAACTTTAATCGGTATACGATAACCTCCAGAAACCCACGATACTTTTTCTACTTCACAATCTGCTTTTATTAGAAGCTTATTATTACTAGGGTACCAAAAATTATTATGCCCCTTCTCTGATGTGTAGCATACAGTGTTCTTTTCAATTCTCATTCTAATCCCATAAATAATTTTTCCACAAATCACTAATCATAGTTGTAGTTTTTAATACACTTGTTTTAGGTTTTGTGGGTTTGCGTATAGGTATCATACCACATTCCTGTGGAGTTCTACAACCTTTTTTTTGATTACATTTTTTACACGCAGCCACAAGATTGATCCACTTGTTTTTCCCTCCCCTGCTTTTAGGGAGTATATGATCAATAGTCAATTTGTCTGTAGAAAACTTTTGTGCGCAGTATTGACAGATGTTTTGGTCTCTCCAGATTACATTTTGTCTATTACACATTATACCGCCAAAACGATATCTTACTATATTTTTTAACACAATAACTGCGGGAATCTTAAAGGATCTTGATGGTGAGTTAATTTCCCGAGCATAAGTCTCAATAGCCTTTGCTTTTCCAATAATACAAAGTACTAATGCTTCCAAAGCATCAATAACTTCAACAGGTCGATATGCTGCATCTAATTTTAACGCTTTCATCGGCTCATCCATACTATAACTACTTCAAAAGAAGTTGTCAAGTATTATCTATCAGAATGTTTTGTTTTTGTACGAATAGGAGGAGCTAACGATTGTTCAAAATCTCGTGCATTTTGCACTAAATCAGACGAGCTAGCTAGTTTTTTGTCTCCACCAACTCCCCATAATAATTTAACGCCCATTTCTTCACAGACGGCCTGCTCCGGAGTGTTGCCCCTTCCTCGATCTCCCCCATTTGCAAAAAAATCTGGCTTGAGGCGTCGAATAGCTTCACAAACAGTACCATCCGAATCATCAACTGAGTCTACTAAAATAACGCCCTTAATAGAATTAAGAATTTCAGCTCTCTGTTCAAAAGTCATAAATACAAATCCTTTTTTTCTAAATAACCAATCATCAGAATTTGCTATCACAATAACATTTCCAAAATTTGCCGCATCTCTTATCATACGAATGTGGCCGGCATGAACAGGATCGAAGCCTCCAGATACCATAACAGTTGGAGCCTTCTCATTATCAGAACGACTTATGTCCTTTTTGTCATACATCTTGTTATGAATTGCCATTTTTATTTCCTTTCTTTGGTTCCGGGAAGTGTTTCTTTACTTTAAACTGTGATCCTCCAGGACCACAGCGACGAACTCTTACTTCCAAAAGTCCAGTATCGTCAGCGTCTAACATTGTACAACGTAAGCTATTTGCATCAACATAAGTATCAAAAATTTTAACTTTTTGCCACTTCTTAGGTGTTTTTTCCATTTTTTATGCTCCTAAATCTCTTAAAATATGAAAGTCTATAATATCTATTGTTTCTTCCGGGGAACCTACTTCATAAGCGCGGCCGGAATCTTTTAGCGCTGTGAAAATTTCGTAATCATTTCCAATAGGGCTGCAGCGATCGCCCACGAACCAAAACACCCAGCTGGACCCTTCAAAATGTTTGAGGGCAAATGTTTTATCCCAACCATTAGGAAATATATCAAAAGAAGTATTTCCTCCCAATTTAACTGTCACATTCATATTAGCAGCAAAAATATAATCTTTAAGCTTTTGTATGTATTTTCTTCGAATCCCATACAGATTATCAAGAGCTTGGAAGATATTTCTATCTTCTTGTTCTGCGTTACGTCCGATGGGGCACCAATTAATCATAGAGCCACGATTTTGAACAAAGTTCCCCGTAAGAGGGAGATCACTATTTTCATTTATTAATTCTGCCTGTAATTTACAAAGCAAGCCCATCAGGTTAATAAAATCTTGTTTGCCAATATTTTCAATCATATATTCCTTTGACATCGCATTAAAAATTATTTCTTCATCTCCATATGGAATAACATATTCTGTGCCATTGCAGGGGAGTAGGTGGCAATTTTGACGTATAATTGGATCGGCTAATGCTGGCCAGAGCTGCTCCTTAATATATTCTAGACCAGAGCCAGTAAGAAATCCAATTTCAGCATGGCGTGATAATTCACGCAACGCTTTTAGCATTGCTTTTTGAATTGGCTTTCGAGCCTCTGTTAATGTTCCGTCTACATCAAATAATATAAGATGTTGGGGTTGCATCATTTAATCTCCTAATGGTGAAGGTGGTACTACCCACGGTGATATAAGAGCATCTTCTTTTTGTTCGCAATCGCAACCAAATACTGATACTGAATCCATTCGGTTTCCGTTAGAACTACAAGATGTTTCACATTGTTTAATTACTTCTTCATCGACTTGACAAGAGTTTACAAATACAATTGTAATCACCGTTAGACAAATGTAAAGCACCCCCTTAGCCAAAAAAGATAAATCTAATGATCCAAAAGGATCTGGTGGCTCTGGTGGGCGCCTATTTGATCTGCCGTAGTCTGATGTATCGTCCAGTGGCCTCGTCGTAGATGAGTCGGTGTTTGGATATCTCGTCAATTACATGCTCTCTAAAAACATTGATTACAGGCTCTTCTTTCAATTCAGCCTCTCGTTCAGATTGATACTCGTATTTCATCTGATCCAACATATATTGTACCCTATGATTTAACTCTTGTGTTCTATATTTTTCGTTTTTTCTAAATTGCATAAATTTGTAACCAAAATACGCAAAGGTAATGCTGTTAATCCCTAAGATTAATAATAAAAAATCTAACATTTTGTCCCCCTTTTAAACAGCGGTATCTAGTCCGGTATCACCGGTGTCACCTCCTTCCTCTGCAAAGTAGCGATACCCTACTTCTACCAAGTCATTCCCGCCCGGGATGACCGTAAAGTAAATAGTATTATCTGTCGAAGAGTAATACCAATCATAATTTAATGCTCCGTTTATAAAAACTCTAATTGATTCTTCAATTGGCTCATAAGTTAATTCTAAATATTCATAAGGCTCTAAACGCGTTGCTGCGTCTATTACGCCAGCACTCCAATCTTCAGAACAAACATCAACAATCTGTCCCATAAAATGATTAGTCGCCTCAATATATCTGTCGCCTGTGTTCATATCTGTAGTGTTACACAATGATTCTGCGGGTGGTAGATTAACAATGCTTGATAAATATGCGGAGCCAGCGCGCTGGGTCATATACCAAGATATGTACTCATCAACTGCAGGGAAGTGGGCGTCACTTTGTTCTTCTTCATCTGACACAAATACCACCAGTAATGCGGCGTCGTGTCGAAGCCAAGTTTGTGCATAAGTATTGTTGACTAAATATTCATATGACGCGTCAAACCCTTCTTCTCGATGGCCGCGGCCCATATTATTATACATATTTTCAGCGTCAACAATATCATCTCCAGGAACCAACGGGAACTGTGACTCTATAGAGGCGCTTGCAGGGTCATTGGACATCATTGCTAGCCTCCAGCCGCTTTCTGGTAGTGCCAGGAGCATCGCTTCAATGCCTGCCAGCAACTCTTCGTCAAATCTGTGCATTGACCCGGATGTATCTATAACCCAGATAATATCCACCCCATCAACTGATTGAGGTTGCGTAAAAGAGTCTATCCATATAAGCCCTGGGTCTGTAGGCACTTCCTCGTAGACATAAACCGGAACTTCTATCTCTTCATATACAACTTGTATTCCGGAACCTTCACCAACAAGATGGTAGTCCATATTGGTCGTGCAGCCTGATAAAACGGCTGCTACAAACACGAGCAGTTGTTTTAATAATTTATGTGCCATCCCTATTAGTACGTAGGGGATGACTTGGCTAAAACGTCTTCTTTACTAAATTTTCTTATTTAAGAGAAATAATGTCGTACAAAGTTGCGGGAGAAATCTTCGCTCTTTCAAAAATTCGGGCTTTTTTCCAGTCGATCACTCTGCTAACTCTTAATGCATGCGCGATCCATTCGCTACAATACCATTTTCCTCTTTGTTTTATTTTAAAAGGAATTAAGTGAGATAAAATCATTCCCCACCAATCATATCGGCACCCTTGAGTTCTTTCGAAAAATTCTTTTATGGTCGATAGCTGCTCTTCGGTTACTTCAATACTTACAAAATCCCAATTTTTCGTTTCCCATTTTTCTCTCTTAATGGCGCATAATTTTGAAGATGAAAATGGGGCTATTCTGATCCAAGTAACGCCATCAGGTAGTATTAATTCCGTGTGAGAATATGGACTTTTTGTCCACCATCTGACAATTTTATTAAATAAATCGCCCCTACCTTTATAAAACGCTACTTTTATTTCCATTTTAATTTTGATTCGTAATAAACGCCTCCATTAATACGTATCGGAACTTCTATTAATAATACCAAAAATATTATTATTTTTGCAAAAAAAAATAGGGGGCTTCAAACCCCCTAAATAATTAAGTTTTTTTTGCACTTATTACGGAAGAAACCAGCTCCACAAGGACATCCGGCATTTCTTCCTCAATTCCCGACTCAAGCCACATAATAGTAAGGCGATCATGAATTACTCTATCATTTATATGAAAACTAGAATTAACGGCTATTACGATGCCCGTCATTTGAT
>TARA_R110001599_G_scaffold60939_4_pt1 | contig 12137 bp, 11 predicted proteins | sample TARA_R110001599 | Tara Oceans TARA_R110001599 (sample SAMEA4398360) | marine metagenome | biome: Polar Biome; feature: [MES] marine water layer (ENVO:01000295) within the mesopelagic zone...; material: water (ENVO:00002006), including particulate matter (ENVO:01000060) such as...... | reverse complement strand
ATGCCCTTGATCTTCGCGATGCCACCACTGCTGTGTTGTGTCGGCGTTAACCCCAGATAGGCTGACGCTTGGCGACCTTTCTTGAACGCGTCGCCGTTACCGAGGGCGCTATAGAGCTGCGTGGCGACCACCGATCCCACTCCCTCAATCGCCAACAGTTGGCGACAAGGCATCACCGCACGGCTCATCTGCTCCACGCGCTTATCCAGTGACTGAATACGCTCATTGAGTCGATCCAGCTCCGCCATTTGCTCGGCCATCAAGTCACGCATCAGCATCGAGAGTTCGTTATGGTGAGTAGGCCGACAGGTAGATCAGATACACACGCTGCGACATCCATTCCGCCTTCTTGCGTCTGAATGCCTTGGAGCGATGCATGCTGGCATTATCGAGCACTACGACGGCGAAGGTGTCTGGATCCTTCTGGGCCACAAACTGGTTAAACGCTTCGATAACCGTTTCCGTGGTCACTGCCTCGGTTGTCGTGTGGGAGACCGGCTTTCCGGCTCGGCTTAGGAACCCCAGCACATTCAGCCGTTGGCTGTGGGAGTAGGCAGTTATCTCCCAGGGCTTGCCGATAGGACTCCACGCATACGGCACCGACGACGCTTGTGAGAAACCTGACTCATCAAAGTAATAGAGCTCTTGTTCGCCTTGATCTTCTCGCTCATGAAGCGCCTTCATCAGGGCCTGCGTGTTGCGAAAGTCCGTTTCGTTACGCTGGGCCTTGAGTGAGTGCCGAATGCGCTTGAAACTATGGCCATTTTTTTCAATGCCCGGCGCAATATCACCGTGGCGACCGACTTGCCGGTCTCTTCTTGAAAGCGAGCCTGCAAGGCACGAATCTGATGGGGATGCTCAGCCACCAATGCTTGCAGTCGCATGTGATCGTGTTCATCAAGGGAGGGGGTTCGCCCACTACGCGGCTTGTCGATGAGCCCGTCAAGGCCAGATTCTTCCCATTGCTGGAACCATCGTGACACGGCATCGCGGCGAACCTGCAATATCTCACTGATTTGGTTAATCGTGTGGCGTTGGTGACTCAATAAAATGGCATGCGCCCGACGACGGAGAGCCCGCTTCTCACCCTGGCGATAGGCGGAGACCAGCGTCTGCTGTTCAGATTCTGTGAGAGGCGCAACAAAGCGTTTTTCCATGGTTCAGTCCGTGTCATCAGTCCTGACATGGATATTGCCCGAAAATCTTAGGTTAGGCACTTAGTAGGCAAAAGCGGGGTTGGTATCACGTGTGAATCTCATGTTCGATGGCGGTTGCCACAAACTGGTTTAGACTCTGTCCCCTAGCAGTAGCAGCATCTACTGCATGCTCGTGAATTTCAGCAGGCAGGCGAACCTGGAACTTGCCCGAATAGGACTTGGATGGCTGAATACCGAGGCGCTCGCACTCTTCAAGAAAAATGCGGAGGGATACCCGGCCTTCCTTGCGAAGATCGGAGACACTGTCGGCGTAGAAATCGGCGCCGCCGTTAAGTCCGACGAACTCGCCGCGAAACATTTCAACCTCTGGATCGTACTGAATCACGGCGCGATAGCCGTCGATAGCCATGATGTTGTTCATGGGGCTTCTCCATTCTCTTCTAACCACTTACGGATACTGGCAACGGCACCCTTGTCTGTATCTGGCGATGGGTGCGGACGGTGAAATACGCGCACTTCGCCGAACAGCACAACCGCGATGCGCGAGCCTTCGCGCTCATTAACCTCAGCACCAAGCGCCACGAACAGAGATTCTATGTCGCTCCATGCGATGGTGCCTGAAACAGGACGACTAAAGATGGCGGCCAGTGTTTTCGCGTGCTTGCGTTTCAACGTCATTTAGTACTGCTTTTTGGTACTATGAGTTTATTGGAAGAATCTTAGGCGTCACTCAGCATTGCGTCAAGTTCTACGTACTGGGTTGAGCTGCAAAGATGGCGTAGAATTTGCTGCCATCTGGATTGAATAAAAAGAGTAGAACGCTGAAGCGGGTCAACTACCCCCGTCTGAAGGCGGGGGTAGTTGACGGTGTGTTTAAGAGATACGCTAGTTGAGCGGCTTCCCCCTGGTGGCGTCGTCTTTTTATGTGCACATTTTCATAATGAAAAGAAATCCCCTGCGTTATTTTCGAACTCGTCGGCGATGCGAATGTAGCGTTCAAAAGTATTCTGATCACGGTGACCGCTTACTCGTTTGATTTGGATATCGCTCTTGCCGCGAAGATGCGCTTCGGTAATGAATCCTGCTCGAAAGCTATGCGGTGTATATCCCTGAGGAGCCAGCCCCGCGCGTTCAAGCATTTTCCCCATCCTCACGTAAAGGGTTTGAGTGGTCATCCGCCCAGCCCCCAGTCGCCCTTTAGAGCTAATGCCGCGAAAAATAGCGCCTCTCGTAATATTCGAGCTCGCCAGCCAGCGCTCCAGCATGGTCACTGGGCAATAGGGGCTATCTGTCGGTGCGCGCATCAAACTCTTGGTTTCGATTCTGCCCGAGCGGTTGGCCTTACTATGGTGCAAGGTAATAACGATGCCTTCGGGTCGCCATTCGATATCCTGGCAGGTAAGCACCACGACTTCGCTGCGTCGGAATGCGCCGTAGAAACTGAGCAGAAACATGGCGCTATCGCGCAGGCCATGGAGTGTCTCGCGATCCATGACATCTAGCATCACATGTAGCTCTTTAAGGCGTAGCGCCGGTGCTGATGCTTGACGCATGTCACGGCTCTTTTTAATACCGCGGAGCACACTGCGCACGGCCATGGTTTTCACCGGCGAGGGTAAATTGTGATAGCGATGCCACATATGCAACGAATTAGCATACCGCTCTATCGTCGCAGGGGCTTTCCCCAAGGCATTTTGTGCCGATAAGTAATTGGCAATGTCTGTCTCTGTGGCCGGTAGCTGCCCAGCCGCTTGTTGATACACTTTCAGATCAGCACGCATGGCACGAACCGTATTGGGCGAAACGCTTTCGGAAAGTAGCCGCCGCGCGTCTCGCGACAAACCGGCGCTATCGACGTGAAGCTCATTTTGAGTGTACCGGTTTGCGTGTGGAGTGAGTGGGTTGGACTTATGATGTGTTGTCATAATGAGGCTCCGCTCAATCCGCCAGACGTAGCGCGACCAGGCGTTCAAAGAACGCTTGCGAAAACGCGACATCTGCCTCGGTGTTGGATACATGCCCGTGGTGAGGTTCTTGAAAGCTAAGCGCTACACCTGCATCGTTTGTCGCCTTTTCACTTTTGGCGGCGGCTAAAGAGGGGGGCGTCTCCGTTGGGTCTGCGATGCTATCTTCGAAATCAGGTACCGGCTGAACTTGAGTCGCATCATCGGCTGGGCGGACCGTGTTGCCAGCGGATGTCACGTTGGCTAGGTCATCGGGCAGGTCGTCATTTAACCGCCGAGCAAAACGACGTAAAAAGGTTTCATTGAGTGCGTAGAAGTAGCACGTCCCATCCTCTGCGCCCTGTCGACGAATAATGCGCCCAAGCACTTGGCGAAAGAACTGCTCTGTTCGAACATGGCTGAGGTAGCAGCAAACCCGTAAACGCGGCAGGTTGACCCCTTCGGTCACCATGCCAACGGAGACAATCCAAGACGTGTCGGCATCACGAAATGCTTCTAATTTGGCGTGAGCAGTCGGATCGTTGCTAGTGACGAGGGAAACGGTTTGTTGCGCATCTTCTAGCCGTTGGGCGATTTCTTCGGCGTGCGAAATGCTGGCCGCGACGACCAGTCCTCCCGCCGTTGGCGTTTGTTGGCGAAGTGTTTTCAAGCATGCGATGCCGAGTGTTAATAGATGTTCAATGGGCGCCTCGTCGCGTATGACATTGGCATAATGTACGGAGGGGTGACGGAGAAGTTGTGGAATGCTGGAATATTGGCGTGCTTCTTTTCGCCCTGTGCGCGGATGAAACCGTGTTAACCCGATGGATCGATTATCGACCAGTGCGATATGCGGAAAGCGGCAAATGCCATCCCGAATCGCTTCTTTCAGCGTATAAACGTAATCGGGTGTCAGGCGCTGTTGAGATGATGGGGCTTGTGCGTTGTCATCGACTTGGGAAGCGCTGTGGGTGGCTTCAATGTAGCGCAACATCGGTAGGCAGCTGCCATCGGTGCGCCAGGGCGTTCCCGACAATGCGAGGGTGTAGCGCACATGTCGTTCCAATGCTAGCAGCGCAAGGCCCCACTGGTTGGCTTCGTTGATCTGCCCGCCGGGGGCAGACGCATGATGGCTTTCATCCCAAATAAGGAAGACACGAAAACCCTGACAGAGGCGCTTTAATGCGGCTAACCGGTTTGAGAGGGCATGGTAGGTTAGGGCGACACCAATAGCGCCAAGCTGACCATCCATAGAACTATTAAGCACCGCTCCTAGAGTATCGCTGGCATCTTTAACCACGGCCCGCGTCGGGCCGAGGTACACAACGTAGTCGATGTCACCGCGCGTTATCAACGCGTTAGCGAGCACCGCTGCTAGCAGCATCTTCCCAGCGCCGGGAGTGGCTTGGCAGAGAAAATGGGGTGTTTGTGGGGTGAGGTTGGCCAGAGCGTACTGTAAACAGTCAGATTGCCATTGACGTAGTGGCGGCAGCGAAGTGCTGGCATCATCAACCACATGAGAAGAAGAGGGCGACTTCATGCGCAATCCTCCTTGACGGTCAGATGGTGCCGTAAGGTGAGATTGGCATCCCATTCGCCTTTAAGTCGGTCGCTCTGCTCAATGGCCACCTGGAGTAAAGGTGTAATCCGAGCTTTTTCGTGTGGGTATTGGTCGAGTACCTTTTTGTAATACTCCGCTTCGCTAATAGCGACGTGCATGCGGGTACTTAGTTGATGACGGTCTTTTTCCAGGAACGTCAGCAGGTCATCGGTGTCTGGCTGTGACATGGAGGGAACTGTATTAGGTGCTGCTGCCTCTGCCTGCTCTAAGTTCTCATCCGCAGTATAATCAAGTGTCATGCGGAAAATCGTGCGGTTTTTGCCCTCGACATCCACGCGTTTGGCAAGCCCCTGACTTTCCAGTGTATGCACTCGATCGCGAACGTAATAGCGCAACTGTGTTTTGTCGCAGTCCATTAGCTCCGGTAACGCCTGTAACATATCGCGGGCTTTAGGAATGGTGAACTCGGTATTTGTCTGAGCAAAAAGCAGCAACTGGCTATCTAGGGCTTCACCGATCATGCGGCCCAATGGGTTGAGGTGACGTGGTTTACGTGGCGGTAGCAAGGAAGATGTCGGCTGGCTCATGAGCGCACCTCCTTGTTGTCACAACAGAGTTCTTGCTTGATGGTACGCGTTAGTGCGTTGGCCTTCCGGATGTGGGATGCGTCAACACAAGAGTAGGTATGTTCGATGCTAGGGGAGGTGGGGGCAGCTTGTGTTAATGTCTTGTGGGCGGCGATGCGCGCACAAAAGTTACTAAAAAGGGAAAGAGTAGGTCGTGCCATGGTTGAGCTCCTTTCTGTTGGAGCCGTCCCCACTGTCGCCAAACAGAATGGGGGCGGCCGTACGCAGGTTGGCGAACCGGCCAGAAAGGACACCGGCAGACCCTAAGGTCTCCCACGCACGACCGCCATAAACATGCCAGGCATAAATAATATAGTGCCAGTCATGGTAGGGGCGCTTGCGCGCCTTTCTGGTTTTGGGTCGCCAAACCCCGTTGAGCAAGATTGCTCAACAACTGTAAAAATATCAGGTCTTTTTTTCCTTGTAAAGCACCTAAAGCCCTTAGCGATGTTAAGCCTAATGAAACGTGTGGGCGGCTCTCATTGCACTGAATTTCTCAAAAGCGCCACATGAACGGGACCCCCAATACAATCTGTCTGCAGTTCCAACACTAAATGGGCAGCTCATTTGTTTTTGATACACGCGACAGGACGTATTGGGGAGCGAGCTATCTATCGGTTTAGTTTGGGCGACAGTATATCGCTGTGAATCAGTCCTAATGTGTGCGCGTAGTGCTGCAACAACGTGCCGGGGTCACGGTGGCCGATCCATTTGGCCAACCGATACAACAAGGAGCCTCTGGCGATGGCGTCGTCGCCTTCGGCTCCGCAGAGATGGCGCAATAGCGCCTCCAACCCTTCCGGCTTAAACATCCAGTGGGGAAAATGCGCCAGTGTTTCCGCAAATCCCGGGGTTTGGGCGGCGTGAAGTCGAAGCAGTGTCCACGAGACGGCGGCGTGACGCAGCCCATGGAAGTCAACGCCGGGTCCAACGGTTTCACGCATCCAGCCCATCACCGGCGTGATCAGTGAGGCGCGGGTGAATGCGTTGGGGTCGCCCGTCGGACCAAATAGTGCGACATCACTGCGTCGTTGTTGTCGAGTAACAAGGGTGCTGCGATGCGTAACCCACGCGCTGAGTGCATCAACGACCGACGGTGGAGCCCATACATGAAAGGCCACCCGGCGTCGTGCCGCTGGTGTCTTTCCCCCTAGGATTTCGATCCAGCACGTGGGGGCATCATGATGACGATCTATCACCGCGTCGTTGAGCGTGAGCGAGAGAATTTCCGATGCTCTCAGCCCGCCATAAAACCCCATGGCAATGACCAAGGCCAGCAGTTGACGTTGCTCCCCCGCCTTGGCCCCCTGCGTCAGCCCATGCCAAAGGTTATGAAAATGTGCCGGAGTCATGATTTTCGTACGTAATGTGCTGACGGCGTGTGTTTGCGAAGTTGGGGGAAGGTTGACGTCCTCCAACATGCCATTCTCCTGACAGAACCGCAAAAATTGACGAAATGTCTGCTGAAAAGCGTTCTGGGTGGCAGGCTTCCATGACATCTCGCTGAGTGTTTCGGCCTGCAGTTCCGATACTAACTCATCATCCCAGTCCGCGAGATAAAGAGTGCCTTCGTTTAGCAGTAACGGTAATGGTGTGAGACGTGAAAGATATGTCCGTACGCTGGAGAGCTTGTGCTGTTTTGTCCGCAGCAAGTGATAAGCCCAGTGAAGTAGCCATTGGCCATAGCTGCCCGCCACCGGCAGCATGTCCACGAGTTGGTTTTCATAGTCAGTGAGCAGCTGTCGCATCGAGTGCTCGTGTTTCTGCGCATGCACCGTTTTAGACTGAGTGAGCCGTTGGGCGGCGGCGAGAAATTGCTGGAGGGGGCGTTTGATTTTCCGTGGCCAATCGACCGGCAGTAGCGAGGTGTCCAGCGAGCGCACCCCGGGCGGCTGTGTGTCATGCCCTAGTGTCGGTAATGCCGAAGTACCCTCGTCGACTGGTAGCGAGGTGTCGCGCTCAATGCGTAAAGAGCGGTAGGCGAAAGGGCCAGCAAGCAGTGGCATGGGGGAGTCGGTCGGCAGAGGATATTGCTTGAGTAGCGTGGCATACACCGCGGGTGTCCCTTGCAGCACCGGCACGTAGCGGCTCGCTTGGCACAGAGATGGCCATGTGCCAAGCTTCTTCCATTCGCTTGCCCGGGAGTGATGGCTCATTGTCTTTAAGCACACGCGGGTAGCCCGCTGTAAACGCTGGGTGAGTGCGCGTGTTCTGACGCTTAGATCACTTGCGACTACTCTATTATCATTTGCAAACAGCCACCCATCGGCTGGGCCGGGCCAGCGTGTCAATATCGCCCTTAGCGGCCGCCAAAGGGCGCTAGGCAGCTTTAAGCGATAATGAGCCGACGATGCTGCAAGGTCGGCGCCGGGGAAGGCCGGGATTAGAAGCCATTCATTCTCTACGTGCAGCCGAGTTAACTGTGCAAGCGTGCCCAGCAATACGGCATTTCCCATGCCTAGCCGTGTCATCAGTCGGGTCGCGAATAACAGCAACCAACCATCCAAAGTGTCGAATTCACGCGCCCAAGCCTCCAAGTGACGGTCCAGCGCGATGACCTGCTCCGCGCGTTCCAAAATCACCCCTTTTTGTGGCATCACCGTTTCGCGGTGGTATAGCGTTTTCGTCGGCGGTAGCAGCGCGGTGAGGTGAGGAAATTCATTGAGTGATTGCAACACGCGAGTGACACGCGTTTGCGCGTCTCTTTGAGTGAGCGGCCGTTCCGTCTCCCGTCGCCAGTCAAAAAAAGCCCGTATGATCCGGCGTGTGTCATCGCGGTTCAGCGTCAAGGAAGGCGCGTTTGTTTCCGGCTGGGAAGGTGCGTGTTCAAAAGCGGCGTTCACAATCCACTGCGTGTCCACCGCCCGCCGTTGATGCAGCAGCGGATGTTTGGTGGCGCGCCATTCTCCCAAAATAAATGAGGACATATCCGCCTTCAGTAGAGCGGTCATTACAGCGTCTCCCAAGCTAAGGCGGTGTAACCGCAAGCGCTTAACCACTCACGCAGTGCACGACGCAAACCATTTTGCGAACCAATGCACGCAGAGGCACGAGGAGAGGTGATACTGACACCGCTATGCGCATGACCCAGCAGTGCGTCGATATCAGCATCGGTACATCGATGCCTCAGCCAAGTAGCGAGGGAATGTCGAGTCACATTATCTGGCCAGTGAGACACGATGGCTGGCAGCGATGGCAGACTGGCTAATAAGGGCGGCAGATCCCGATGCTGGATATTGCGAATCAGCAGGGTGGTTTTACCTCGCCCGGGGCTGAACCAAGCAGGAGTGTCCTGTCGAGTGCTTCGCTGATCCTCGACCATACCGCCGAGACGTTGCCATTCGGCAATAGCATGCGTGGTCCAGCGCTGATGTCGCTTGAGCGCATCGCTAATAGTAGAAACGATCGGAATGACGCGGCTCTCATTACCCTGGCTTGACGCTTTGTCACGGATCCACATCCGCGTGCCGCTCAGTCGATTTTGCGTGGCTGGTCCGACGGGGCGCGTGCCGGTGGCCAGCAACCAACTGAGGTAGGTGTGAGTGGCGAGTCGCTGTGCCAGCGCGACCAACTCGTCACGGCCTTGTAACCCTCGGCAGTGTGGGTGTTGTCGTGCTGCGTGGGTATCGCCAACCGCACGCCGCAATGCTTCGAGCACCGGTTTGAATGCGCTCGGTGACACAGCATATGGGGAGCCTGAGGTCTTGCTAATACCAGCGATTAGCGGCGAAAGGCTTGACGTATCACGGTCGAGCGGCACCCCCAGCGCTATCAAGACCTGGTCGAATGTTTGTTGAATCTCTAGACGCTCCACTCGCCGGTAAGCGGCGGGAGCTGATAGTCCAAGCCCGAGCGTGCCGCTGAGCCACTGCGCTGAGACATCATCCCGTGACCGCGGGCGGCGCCATGCCCAGCTGCTTGCGGCCAGTCGATTCGGCGTGATGTTCACGCCCGGCCGGTCACGGCTGTAACGCTTGAGGTAACTCGTCAGGTGTTTGAAGATCGTGACGAAGACCTTATCAACAGGGGGATCTCCATCGAATGTTGTGGTCAGACTGTCCCCCATGTGGCGGGGAAGGCTTAGTACTACCCATCGGTTAGCCGTGGCGGGGTTATCCGAGGGACCGTCCGTGAGACGGTACGCAAGGGTCGCACTCACGGGCTCCCAGCGCGGGGCATCGTCATCTGGCAGTGTCGAACCCGGCTGCATGAAGCTCGCTTCTGCTAAGCGTAGTGTCGCCAGTCTGGATACAGGCAAGCCTGTCGCGATTAGTAGCAACACAGTAGTGCGGTGGATAGCACGCATGTCGCTCTGGAGCACGTTCAAGACCCGCTCTGGCGGCAGCCGGTGTAGATCACTCTCGTGAGCAATCGCGCTGGTTGCTGATGCACGAACGATTCGACGAACCAGCAGCTGGTCGTCGCTGGGAGTAAACGTTGAGAATTGTTGGCGTTGAAATACAACGGACGTTTCATCGTCGTCGGTAGCGTCGCGGGCATTATTGATTGCACGCATGCCACACTGCTGAGCTTCTGCTGGGGAGGTGTCATCCCTGACGTGATCGGCTAGGGTTACCTTCTTATAGGAAGCTGTTGGAGCTGCTTTTTTCAGCTGAGATAGAACCTGGTCATGCCAAATGTCTTTGGGTTGGAAACGAGAGCCAGGCTCTCGATTTGTGACGTTTCGTATTCGCACACCAGGATCTCGATGACCTTCGCTGATGTCGAGAAAGAATTGATAATAGTCTGAATTTTGTGCGATGCGGGAGGCGAGTTCGCTACTGCCGGCCAGGCTAATCAAAAAGCCGAGGCGCTGGGTGATGCCAGTCGCCTCCGTGCTTTGGGATTCGCATATTATCTCAAGAATGCTCCTGCACTTGATAAGATGATTGTAATACAGCGTCGCCTTGGCATCGGCTGACACCCTTGAAAACCAGGCGCTGATTTGTTGTCGGCATAGCGTTCTCAGAGACGATTCCCCTCCAAGATGATCTGGGTGGGTAGCGGCATAAAAAAGCGGGTAGGCTTGCTTTGAAGGTCGAGACGACGCTGTCTCCAGGCCAACTTTTTTTACAAACGCTTGCACAATTGGCGACGTATTGTCTTCGCTATGATCCCTGTCGTATGCCGTGACTGCTTTTAATAAGCTCGTACGGCAAGGAGGAGGCAGCGTATAGCGAATCACACGCCGTACACATTGGCGTTGCTGCGGCGTAACTGCAGGCTGTTCAAGCCAGGGCTGCCAGCTGTTTTTTATCTCGCTGGGTAATAAAAAAATGTCGCTCATGATTATCGACCGCCACTGGCTTTTTTGATATTCGTGAGCCCGTTAAGAGTACGCTGTGTTAGCGCCCCGTTTTCATCGTGTGAGGTCGGCTGGCCGGGCTGCTGGTCTGTTGGCAACGGGACCGATGTCTTTTCTTGCGCGCTATCTTCTTCGTTAGGGGTTGGTAAGTGGACGTCGTCATATGCGCTAGTACTGTCGCTTTTTCGGAGTGTTTGAAGGGCGGTGTGTATTGAGCGCTCTTTAACAAAACCCATTAGTAAACATTTGTAGTGCCGTACGCTTAGCACCTCGTCGTCGCAAAGATAGTGTTCGATTAATGCTTTGAGATGCGGATCTGTTTCGACCAGACGTATGAATTGCATCCAAGTTTTCTCGCCATTGTGAGGATCTATGGAGATAAACAACATGCGTTGATAATGGTCTAAGAGCTCCCTAAAAAGGTATACAAGACCTGGTGGCAGTTGGTCAGTATTAATCTGAATCGTCTGTAATGAGCCGATTTTCTTATCAATATGCTGACTCATCTGAAGGGCTGCGTTTAGTGTTTTAGGATTGAGCAGCTCTGGCTGATGCAGGTCTGGCCCAGTCAAAACGATAGGTGGTGTTTGCAGCAAAACACCGCGCATCGTACCCACGATGGTGGGAGCGGGCTGATGCAACAATTCATACAGTGGGATGTCGATGTAGCTGACGGGTACGCTAAACAGCATGTTGCGAAAAAATTGGTAAAGAAATTGATTGAGCATGGTCTCACCTGAGTACTTGACGATTGATAATGAAAAAAAGTTGCCCGGCCGCTCAGGCGTATTGCTTGAATAAATTTGCGGCGTGAGATAAGCCTGAAACAGGCGTTTTCTTCATTGCGATCGATGTCGCATGTCATGCAATCAGTTCGAGCCATGGTGAAAAGACATCACTACTTGGCCACGTCTGGGATGGCGATCCTTGGAATCGCGCACACATAAATGCCCAATGCGGACTAAAGGCCGCATCGGATCGTTAGGTAAGGTTAGAAATTAAGGGCCATAAAATTGTTGGCGTAGGACTGCATCAGAAGAGTGCAGTCGTCAACTTATAGGCACATTTGTGTTGGGGGATTCCTGACACTCGATTTTCAGTTACTTATCGAGAGGGAACCATTTTGAAAAGTGAAGCTGATTTACCAACTTCACTGGACAGACAATTAGTATGTGTACTGGCTGATGGTGCTTCAGCAACAAACTATTGTTCATTGATAAATTCGGGATTCATATCGCGCTAATTCAAGCTTCGCGCTGTTGCTATACACAAAATTAACTATGAAATTAATCCTGTATATAACAACATTTTATATAACAGCATACATAATTTACTTGTATGCTTTTGCTTTTGTCAACAAAATTTATGCTGGCTGCATTTTCAAATGCTTATCGCCATCTCAGCGCCATTATAGGGGCTACAGTTTGGCGAGCGCAGCCAAGCTTTGTTTTACCAGCGCTGAGGAAACTGATTGCGAGGCTGATTCACTGTAGCAGCGTAGTTCGGGGGCGTTGCCGGAGGGGCGAAGATGCACGATATCGCCAT
>TARA_R110001599_G_scaffold161454_1_pt1 | contig 12159 bp, 9 predicted proteins | sample TARA_R110001599 | Tara Oceans TARA_R110001599 (sample SAMEA4398360) | marine metagenome | biome: Polar Biome; feature: [MES] marine water layer (ENVO:01000295) within the mesopelagic zone...; material: water (ENVO:00002006), including particulate matter (ENVO:01000060) such as...... | reverse complement strand
GTAGCGTATTACATTTTTGAGGTGTCTACTGTTACTGGGCAAGATCAGTAGTTCCAGTTTATAGGGCCTTATTCTTGACGGTTCGGGTTGTGAAAAATCAGCATTGATTTGAGCCAACCTTTCAAGAAGCCAGGCTTCCACTGCTAGGCAAATAGCATCATTTTCTTCTTCACCCAAGAGAGCAACACTATTGACTGAACGATGAATGAAAAAGTCATCAGGAATCTGTACCGAACCTCCGCCCCGTAAGTAGGCTATGATCTCTCCGCTCATTGCGGCCATATACGCATCATCGCTTTGTAAACACGCCAGGGCTTCACGAAAGGTCTCTAACGGCTGAGGAAAGCGGTCGCGTAGATCGAAAGCACGATACGCGAAAATTGCTTGGCCTATATCGTCCGATGTTCCCATTACTTCCTCCGTTTAATGCCCATGACCTAGCTAAAATATAGATTTATAATTGATTTAACTATTGAATTTTATAGCATCACATCAAGTGCATAAAATGTTCTTTAACTTCTGGCACTAACGCTGTTGAGGAAAAATTCAGCAGGCACTGGCCTACCAAAGAGGAAGCCTTGATAAATGTTGCATCCCAGATTGGCGAGTACTAAGCGTTGATCGTCTGTTTCAACCCCCTCGGCAATGACTTTAAGCCCCAAGCTTTCTGCAAGCGCAATGATCGTTGCGGCAATCGGGGTAGCTTGCATATCAAGCGTTAAATCTCTGACGAAGGCGATGTCAATTTTAAGCGTATTCAGTGGCAGTAACTTAAGATAGGCAAGGGAGGAGTACCCGGTACCAAAATCGTCCAACGCAAAGCTAATGCCGAGATGTCGTAGCTGGCGCATTTTTTCGATGGTGCCTTCCGGGTCACTCAGCAATAGCGATTCTGTCAGCTCTAATGTCAAACACTCTGGTGGAACAGAATAGTGTTCAATTGCAGCTATCACTTGATCCGTAAAGTTTGGCTGCTGGAACTGGCGAACGCTTACATTAAGTGAGAGCTTCAGTTTTTGAAGATGGGGGTCTTGGCGCCATTGGCCCAACAGGCGGCACCCTTCCAGCAACACCCACTTTCCTACTGGTAAAATAAGCCCTGTTTCTTCCGCTAAAGGAATGAAGCGCCCGGGTGAAATAAGGCCTTTGTCAGGATGATGCCATCGCACCAAGGCTTCAGCACCTATCACACGCCTTTTAGCATTAACCTGAGGCTGTAAATACAAACACAATTCGTCGTGGTCAATCGCATGTTTCAGTTCACGCTCAAGCGTTAAGTGCTCTTCTAATTCTTGTTCTTGCTCTTGACGGAATAGCTGAGGTTGACCATCGCGCTGGCGCTTGGCTTCTAGCAGCGCAAGACCGGCTCGCTTAAAAAGTTGTGCAGCAGGCTCTTTTTTGTGGGGATTAAACGTCAGTATACCTACGTTTATCCGGCAAGGATAAGTGTGTCCTTGAAGCAAGTAGTCAGCGGTCAGAGAGCTCAACATTTCTTCAATGAGTCGTGTTGATTTCTGCTCAGCATCCATTTGTGTTGTAAATGGAAGCTCCCCTAACAATGCGAATTCATTGCCGTCTAGTCGAGCCATGAATAAGGAAGAATTTGACCATTGTTGAAGGCGTTTTCCTAACTGACGTAACAGCTCATCGCCTATATCCTGACCTAAGCTGTCGTTCAACACCTTGAATCGATCAATATCGAAGAGCGCCAACAATGCTTGCCTGTAGACACTATTATGGCCCTGACCACTTTTAGCCAAGCGTTCTTGCAAGGCCCGACGATTTGGCAGCGTTGTTAGGGTGTCGTGGTAAGCCAGATAGCGAATACGCTGCTGGGCTTGTTGCTCTTCTGAACGGTCGCTTAGCAGGGCGACATAGTCGCTCTCACTGCTGTCAGTATAAGTAACCCGGTTAACGCTCAGCCAGGCGGGAAATGGGTGTTCATTAGTATGTAACGCAGTGATCATACCGCTCCATTCACCACGCGTTTTTAGCGCTCGCCGAATATCTTCATTTAATGACTGACTATCTTTGGCATACGGTATTTGGCTCAGTTTTGTTCCGATTAACTGCGCTGGATTCAACCCCGTTAGCTGCTCAAACGCGGCATTACACAGACGGATGCGTGAGGTGTGATCTAGCAGTACGACACCGTCTTGAAGGGCGGCGATAACCTCCAGTAGCCGCGTTTGCGTCATGTGATGATGGCGTTCGCTATCCTGAAGACGACGCTGCACGCTGGTTGCCACTAACGTCAGCAACGCCGTAAAAACAGCAACACCGCCAATGAGATAAGTAACCCAGTGAGCTTTTGGCAGCATAGAAGAGGCTGCTGAGTCGGGAATAGGCACAAACCAAGCTGCCTGCATAGCCACATAATGCATCCCACAGACACCTAAAGAAACACAAAACGCCGCTATGAAGGCACAGCGTCTGGTGCGCTGCATCCCCCACTCTTGTTTGCATAAACCGTAGGCATAGACACTTAAAATACCCAAACCAATGGCTACCAGAAGCGATAACAAGAAGAGATCCATCGCATAGTACAGCTCAGCAGGCATACGCATTGCGGCCATGCCGCTGTAGTGCATGACACCAATGCCGATACCGAGGCTTATGCCCGCAAACACCATGGCTCGGTGTGTCGGCGCTTTTCGGGCAAGTACCACCATCGCGCTATAGCTACCAAAAATCGCCGGGAAGATGGATAGCAGCGTTAAAGCAGGCTCATGGGTGACAGGGAAGTCAAGAAGGTAAGCATGCATACCAATAAAATGCATGCTCCATATACCCAGCCCCATCGCACTAGCCCCGGCAAAGAGCCATACGCTGCGCCACATTGAGTCAGCCACTTTGCCCACCAGTTTGATGATATCCAAACCGGCATAAGAAGCCGCTAAAGCCACCAGCCATGAAAGTATGACTAAAAAGGAGTCGTGTATCCCCTGCGTAGCATTCTGCGTTTGAGGATCTAGAAAAAAATCAGGCAGTATCATTCTAGGCCGATAGTTTATTGTTTTAAATTAGTTATTTACAATCATTAATGCCAATTATCTAATTCTTCACTCTCAGCATAATACGTTATCTATAGAATGAGTTTTTAAGCACTTTCCTGCCACTATAGATATCAAACTCGCCGACAATGCCAAGAATAACGCGGGTTTTTAGTTCTTTACACCACGGCTTGTTTTCCTGAGCTCAAGTGCCCGTTTCTGGCCGGGATCACTGATGGTTGTGAAGGGGCGTTGGCCTCGCACCACGCCGCGCATGAGCCGTTCTACAGTGCAACGAGCAACATTATCCCCTTCACGGCGGAGTTGCCGCCAGACTTTACGAGCACCGTAGATGCAGAAGTTTTCTTCCCACACTCGCTGAATCTCAGCGGTAAGAAAATCATCCTGCCGATACCGGTCTGCCCGCCGTTCAGGATCAGCTTCAAGTGCCTTGTGGTGGTAATACGTTGATGGGGCGATTGGCAGTTGGCTACAAATTGACTCGACCCCGAGCTGAGCACGACGAACAGCCCGCTCTCGGACTTCCGGGGAATATCGTTTTGGTGAGTTCATAACTCCATCCTCTCAAGATATGGAGTCTCCGGTAAAGACGGGGCGGTTCAGTTAGCGCGTCCGTTTATTTCTGTGATGCCTACTGCTCGGTACAACTAGGCACCAACGAAAATACGAACGGCTTAATACGACAGTATTTTCCGAAGGGAACGGACTTCTAGCAGATCATAGACGCCGAGGTGCGACTTGTGGTCAGCAAGTTAAATGACCGGCCTAGAAAGCGTCTCGGCTATCGAACACCGGACAGGTGTTCCTGGGTGAATATTCAGGAGCACTGAATACCGCAGGTGCTGCACTTGTTGCTTGAATTCAGGTCTGAAGCTCACCAAAAGGCAAAGCGCAAATGGCGCTATCAATCGTCTCGCGACAAACATAAGCATCGTCAAATCGGGGCATTATCATGCGTTGGAGCTTGCCTGAGATTTGCTCTGAAGACAAGCGGTTGCAGAGCATATAAATGACTAGCTCAAAGCGACTATTGTCTAGAAACAGTTTGCGCTTAAGACGGCACATGTCACGTCTAGCACAGCGACTGGTTTGCGCATGTTGAGCACGATAAGCACCGTGCTGAGTTTGATTCCGACGGTGGTGGATGGAGATCGTTGCAGCATCGTGGCTATTTGTCGGAGACAAATCTCCTGCCAAAGACTAATCTGAATGGTGGAACGCTCTTCGATACTGAGTTCTATATAAGTCATAAATCCAACACCTTACTAAAATATTAAGATGTTGCACTCCGTTTCTGCGGTCAAGATCCTTTTTATTGCCTGTAGCACTTGTGCTCTGAGTATTTAAATGAACAAAAAAGTACTTTGTAGAAACCGCTATTGTATCTTCGAAACACGTAGTCTTAACGCGTTAGCAATTACGCTAATCGACGATAGCGACATCGCTGCCGCAGCAATAATTGGTGACAACAGGATACCAGTGAAGGGGTAGAGAATGCCTGCGGCAATGGGGATGCCTGCCGCATTGTAGGCAAAAGCAAAAAAGAGGTTTTGGCGAATGTTACGCATGGTGGCTTTTGATAATTTGTGCGCTTCAAGAATGCCGGTTAAATCACCCCGTAACAGGGTGACGCCTGCGCTTTCAATCGCAACATCGGTACCTGTTCCCATGGCAATACCTACATCAGCGGTTGCAAGTGCAGGAGCATCGTTGACGCCATCACCCGCCATGACCACGACTCGTCCTTCGTCACGAAGTCGCTGAACCACTCGGCCTTTGTCTTCTGGTAACACTTCGGCTTCGACTTCATCAATCCCTAAGCGACGAGCAACGGCCTCGGCAGAGGTACGATTATCGCCGGTCAGCATCACAACACGAATGCCGTTGGCCTGTAGAGAACGAATAGCAGCTTCGGTTGTTTCCTTGACGGGATCGGCGATGGCGAGAAGTCCGGCCAAGCGGCCATCCACACTGGCAAAGATGACCGTGGCACCATCGCCGCGCAATTGTTCGGCGTGGGAGTCTTGAGACTGAGTATCAATGCCTTCGCTTTCCATCAATAGCCGGTTGCCAAGGGCAATACGCTGTCCATCAACCTGGCCTATAACGCCCATGCCGTTGGGGGCCTCGAAGTCGCTCGCTTCGGTCAACTCAACTTCTGCTTCCTTGGCTTTCTCGACAATCGCATGGGCCAAGGGATGCTCACTACCGCGCTCCAGACTGGCCGCCCAGTGTAAAAATTCCGCTTCAGTGATGCCTTCGCAGGCAACCAACTCCGTTACCCTCGGTTTGCCTTCGGTAAGGGTGCCGGTTTTATCGACGACAACGGTGTCGACCTTTTCCAGGCGTTCAAGAGCTTCAGCATCGCGAATTAGTACCCCCAACTGGGCGCCTCGACCAACACCTACCATGATCGACATGGGCGTTGCCAAGCCCAGGGCACACGGGCAGGCGATAATCAGCACGCTGACAGCGGTAATTAGGCCAAACGCCATGGGAGGCGCCGGGCCCCACACCGACCAGGCAATGAAAGCTACAATGGCAATGAGGATAACGATAGGTACAAAGACACTGGCGACTTTGTCGGCGAGCCCCTGAATCGGCGCACGGCTGCGCTGAGCGCTGGCGACCATTTGCACAATCTGCGAGAGCATTGTGTCCTGGCCGATTTTATCTGCACGCATAATGAACGAGCCTTGGCCGTTGATGCTGCCGCCAATAACACCATCTCCCGCTGCTTTCCTCACCGCCAATGGTTCGCCAGTGACCATAGATTCGTCAACGTTTGAATGGCCTTCCAACACCTCGCCGTCCAGAGGAACCTTGTCGCCCGGGCGTACGCGTAGTCGATCCCCCACTTGAACTTGATCTAGTGATACGTCGTCCTCATTGCCGTGGGCATCAATGCGACGTGCAGTCGCTGGGGCTAAATTTAGCAGAGCGCGAATTGCGCCTGAGGTTTTTTCTCGGGCGCGTAGTTCCAAAACTTGGCCAAGCAGTACCAGCACGACGATGACTGCCGCCGCTTCAAAATAAACGGCGACTGAGCCGTCGGCTTCACGGAAGGTATCGGGAAAGATGGCGGGCACAAGAGTGGCCAGCAGGCTATATATGAGTGCTGCACCGGTACCGATAGCGATCAAAGTGAACATATTGAGGCTGCGCCGCACAATAGAGCGCCATCCGCGTACGAAAAATGGCCAGCCTGCCCAGGCTACTACCGGTGTAGCGAGTAACAATTGAACCCAGTTAGATACCTGTGGTGCTACCAAATGTTCAAGACCAAATACATGCCCACCCATCTCAAGTGCAAACACCGGCAATGTTAGTAACAGCGCGATCCAAAACCTTCGTGTCATGTCTTTGAGTTCTTCTGAAGGGCCATCGTTGGCAGCAACTGTCTCTGGTTCTAGCGCCATTCCGCAAATGGGGCAGTCGCCCGGGCCTTCCTGACGAATTTCAGGGTGCATGGGGCAGGTATACATCGCCCCGGGCGGTTCGGGTGCAGGCGATTGTGCTTTATCGCTCAGATAAGCGTCGGGGTTGGTGACAAATTTTTCTTGGCACTTCTCCGAGCAGAAATACAACGTCTTGCCTTCATGCGTGGCGCGATGGCGAGTCTCGTGTGAATCAACGTCCATGCCGCAAACCGGGTCTTGCGTTTGCTGGTGTTCAGAGGCACTCGACATGTTGCTTTCTCCTTGCGTTAGCTCTGAGGTTAGTGGGAATGCGAAGAATCGCTGTCGCTGGAGGTGTCGTTTTTAGCGAGAAACACCCACTCACCTATTAGAAGAATAGCCATCACCACCCCTGCTATAATGATTACCAAGGGGTCGGAGGTGACTTTCACCCATACAAAGCCCACTAATACGAGAACATCTAGCAAAATGGCGGTGCTTGGAATGAGCGCATTAGCGCCTACGCTTTCCCTGAGGTGGCGCAGTACTCCCCAATGGATGGCGATATCCATGATCAAGTAAAAAATAATTCCGAGCGCCGCAATGCGGCTAAGGTCAAAAAATGCGGTCAGCACCAACCCAAACACAATGGTGTAGACAAGTGTGTGTTTTTGCAGGCTACCTGGCATATGAAAGTGGCGGTGAGGGACCAGTTTCATTTCGGTCAGCATGGCGAGCATACGTGATACGGCGAAAACACTGGCGATGATCCCGCCTGCTGTTGCCAGCATGGCTAAAATAACGGTAAAGCCAACGGCGGCCTCACCCAGCGCAGGCCGGGCTGCCGCCGCAAGCGAATAATCTTGTGTTTCAATAATTTCGGACAAAGAAAGGTTGCTGGCAACCGCAAAGCCGACAAGCGCATAGATCACTACGCACAGGCCGATAGAGATCATGATGGCCTTGCCCAGGTTGCGTTTGGGGTTTTTTAGCTCCGAGCCGCTGTTGGTAATGGTCGTAAAACCTTTGAATGCCAAAATGCCTAACGCCGTTGCGCCTAAAAAACCGGAGATAGTTGGCGATGGTGCATCGCCGCCAGTACCCATTTCGATAGAATCGGCAATAAAAACACCGACAACACCAAACACGATGATGCCGCCAATTTTGATGAAGCCCAGCACCGAGGCGACTGTCTCGATCAACTTATTGGCGGATAAATTGATCAAAAAAGCCGCTAGCAATAAACCAACCCCGAGTAGTGGCACAAACAGCGAGCGATCGCCCAGGTCAAATAACTCCAGCGTGTAAGAACCGAAAGTTCTCGCTAAAAAGCTTTGCGCGATGACCATGGAAAAATACATCAATAGCGCATGAAAGGCGGTGGGAAGGGTTGAGCCATACGCTTTTTGCAAATACATTCCGATACCCCCGGCGGATGGGTAGGTATTGGACATTTTGACGTAAGAGTAAGCGCTGAAAGAGACAATGACCGCGGCAGCCAAAAAGGCCAGGGGAAATAAATAACCGGTCATTTCCGCCATCTGTCCGGTTAACGCAAAGATGCCTGCGCCGATCATTACACCAGTGCCAAGCGCTACGGCACCGATTAGTGAGAGACTTCCTTCTTCGTACTGCGGCGTTCTATCCTGGTTAGCCATGCAAACACTCCTATGGACTAAGCCTAAGACGTGCATGTTCACCGCCTTGGGCCAGCGTGGGATACGTTCAACACCAAGTGTGGTTGAGTTAGCTGAATGCAACCTGAATATGGGCCAGTCAGTTAACTGACCCATATCATGGCTTGGCTTAAGAGTGTGGGTCTTAACCCAGCACCATCCGCAGCGGCATCCACAGCCCCATGGCGATCATTACCAGATTTTCGGTTAGTGACACAAAACCCAACGGCACATTGCTGTTACCGCCGACGCAGGCGCATTTAAGCTCACGTTTTTCGATATACACGGCTTTAAACACGGAAACCGCCCCCACCGTACCGACAAATAGCGCCAGCGGGGCGGCCAGCCAAATCAACGCTCCGGCCAGCATTAAAATACCTGCAAGCGTCTCGGCGTAGGGGTAAAAATAGCTATAGGGGACGTAGCGTTGAGCTAACAGGTCGTAATTCAAAAACATACTGCTAAAACTTTCGACATCCTGCAGTTTTTGCAGGCCGAGCAGCACCATGGCCGTAGCAACGGCATACTCCGGCATGCGTGCAGTGAGCAGTGTGCCCTGGGTCGCCCAGCTAATCGCCAAACCGATCAGCAGCGCAGTAGCAAAAATGGCAATTACCGGCCGATAAGTGGTTTCTTTTGCATTGGGAACGCTCATTCCCAGATGCTCACGCAACTCTTCGTAGCCGCCGATGCGTTGATCACCGATGTACACCTGGGGCGTCGTGTCGACGTTTTCCTGTTGCTTGAACGCGTCGATCTCATCGCGGGACGTTAAAGTATTGTCGTCGACCTTAAAGCCTTTGCGTTTGAGTAGATCAACCGTCTTCAGGCCAAACGGGCACATATGCTCAGCGGTTTTCATCCGGTAAACTCGCGCGCTTTGCTGTGTTGATAATGACATGGCAACCTCCCTATTTTTGCCTTATCAAGGCTATAAGCCTAGTGCATGTAGCGTAGTGCCTAGGGTTGCCTATAGGTCAAGTGTGTGTATATTTTTTACCGTTGAATAAAGCACGTAATGGCAAATGGCAAATGGCCAATGGCGATCAGGCTAAAAGATATAAAACAATCAAAGTGCCAACGCCTGCCATTCCTAACGCGTCCAGCGTATCTAAAACCTCACTCGCTAAAAGAGGAAGAGGGCTGCGCATAGTTGTACTTGTACTGCTTAGCCTTAATAGCTGAGAGGTACTGCTGATCCCGATGCTAAATATAGCGATGATGATTTCAATTGTTGCTATCTCAAATAACACGACGAGAGCGGTGAGCAAAAGGGTTAAAATCATGCATACTCGAAATGGCAACCAACGCCAGCAAATGAGAGCCTTATCATCACTCGACAGCCAACTATTAGAAGCGATCTTTTTTGTTAATAAGAGCGATATGGACATTCCAGTGCACCTAAATCGTGGTGAGGTTGAATCCATCTTGCCAGCGAAAACTTAACGATCACTTACGCCTTTAACTCCGGGAGGGTTGTCGGCACGCTTGGCTAATATCTTCTGCCTGCTTGTAAACGCTAGTGGCTATGCCAAGCAAACCCAGCACGCTATGAAATAAGTTGTCGTGCGAGGCGGCTTGATCAGAGACTTGGCGTAAGCAGTCCGTATCAAGCCCTTGCTGCTGTGAAAATGAGTTGGACAGCCACCACACCATAGGCACATGCGTCTGTTCATCGGGGGCAATGGCGTAGGGAATGCCGTGCAAATACAGTCCTTTTTCGCCCAGTGATTCACCATGATCCGAGAGATAGATCATTGCGGTTGCGTAGTCATCCTGACGCTCTAGCGTCTCAATCACCTGATCCAATACGGTGTCGGTATATACAATGGCATTGTCGTAGCTATTGGTAATGGCCTCTCTTGAGCACTTGGCTAAATCAGCGGTGGTGCAGGCAGGCACAAACCGTTCGTAGGCGGCAGGGTAACGTTGGTAATAACTGGGCCCATGGTTGCCTAGCTGATGCAGCATGACGACCTGGTCAGCTGAGGTACTGCTAATTTGCGTGGCCAGAGCTTGAACCAGTGCCTCGTCCAGGCATCGCCCATCTTGGCACAAAGACGCATAGTCCTCTGGCAAGAGTGCTTTAGTCGTCACTCCTTCACATACGCCCTTACAGCCTGACTGGTTATCAAGCCAGGTGACCTCTAACCCAGCATGGGCTAATACATTCAGCAAGGACTCATGCTGCTGAGCGTAGGATTTAGCGTAATTGGCACGCCCTGGTAATGAAAACATGCAGGGTAACGAGACTGCCGTGCTTGTGCCGCATGAGGAAACGTCGGAAAAATTGATAACGTCAGGTTGCTGGGCAAGCTTGGGTGTAGTTTGGCGCTCATAACTATTTAACCCCCAATTCGCCGCCCGTACTGTTTCGCCCACCACGATGACGAGCAGGGTGGGTTTGGCACCCGCTTGCGAATGGATATAGGCGTCCTCTCCTACTGGGTATCGCACCGTATTTGCGTTAGCGTGTTGGCTGGAAAGAGCTTGCGCCATCGAAACAATATAATTATCCGGGGTTACCAAGTAGCGAAGCTGTTTATTGTTGCGCATCAGTGACGACACTTCTTGATAAGATAAAAAGATCGAAAATAGCAATATAGCAATGCTGGTCAGGCAATAAGCCGAGCGACGCAGGATTGCCTTTTTCCATGTTGATGGCGTGATTTTAACTCGCCAAATCATGAGGGTAGGCAAGCCAAAAAAGATGGCCAAATGAATCAGTAAACCAGCGGTGAGAAGTTCCTGTGCTTCGTTAGTGTCCGTTTGAAGTATATTGTCTAACATGGAAGTGTCAAAATAAGTGCCGTAATAACTGGTGAAGTAGCTGACAAAGGCGGCAATCAGAAACAGTAAGGTTAATAAGGATTTTACCAGTGGTCGAAAAGCAAGGCTAACGAAGACCAAAAAGTTAAGACAGATCATTACCAGCAACATATTGGCAAAGGTCAACCACGTATTTACAGCAAGTAGATCATAGCCAGCAAAGGCTTGTTGCCAAAAAGGTACATTGTAAAAAGCACTGAATATAACAACCACCGATAAGACAAGCTGCTCTGTGCTCAATGTGGGGCGATAATGCCAAACAGCGTCAATAATTTTTGAAGGCAAGGACAGCAAAGAGGGCATCAAAAGGCTCACTGTATGGAAATTTTAATGAATCCGGGTGTGTAATAAAACTTTTGAAAGGACAAAGCTTACGGACCAACAAATCATGACGGTCCAGAGGTCGTGGGACAGAAAGTGTGCCCCGCGCAACTGTTGAGTGAGCCCAAACGTAAGGCCAAGCCCTAAACCCAGCGCAAGCCCTGCCCATCGCCAGTGGGGCCGTATGGCGGCAAAAAAGAAGTAAAGGGCTATCCATGTATATCCTGCACTGGCATGCCCGGCGGGAAAGCAAGCGGACGCTGGCATTGACGGAGGGCGTATGTCGAGCAAGCCAATAAAGCCTCGATCTCCTCCATAGCGAATTAAATCCCAGGGGCATTCCATGCTCACCAGGTGTTTAATCGTCGCAACCAGTAACGCCGCAAGAAGCGTTGCGGAAAAAAGATATAAAAGCGGTGTGCGATACTCTTTAAGACGAGTCACCATGGTGCTTAGTATCAATAGGAAGAGTGTGCCTAACCCCATAGCCAGGCTTAGCCATTTACCGCCTTTATGAAGAACATCTTGGGTAATCAAGGCCTCTTTCCATGCCCAGGTATTACCTTGAAGACGATATATAAAGTCGGCTAACGTAAAATCTATGTTTAAAATGTTGATAACTGACATGGCGAGTAGAAATAAAAGCCAAGCGGATGCCAAAGGTTTGAGAACATTTAGCCGAGCAGTACGCATAGCCATACACCCACCGTCATGAAAATGGTCAACATAACGGCGGCAGCCCCCATGTCTTTCGCACGTCCGCTAAGTTCGTTATGTTCTAGTCCGATATGGTCAATGGTGCTTTCTATGGCGGAATTAATGAGCTCCACTATCACTACAAGAGTGAGTGAAGAAAACAGCAATGCTTTTTCTACGGAAGTGGCTTTAACAAAAAATATAAAAGGGTAGAGGACGAGGCAG
>TARA_R110001599_G_scaffold21499_3_pt1 | contig 12187 bp, 16 predicted proteins | sample TARA_R110001599 | Tara Oceans TARA_R110001599 (sample SAMEA4398360) | marine metagenome | biome: Polar Biome; feature: [MES] marine water layer (ENVO:01000295) within the mesopelagic zone...; material: water (ENVO:00002006), including particulate matter (ENVO:01000060) such as...... | reverse complement strand
GCCCCTAGCTCGGTCTTAAGACTTGACCCCAGCAACTCCAGCCTACCCTTCGGTAGAGCTGCGAGACTTCGGAGAGGATTGCATCCAGACTTGGCTACAATCGTCGCCCACTCCCGGCGGATCTGATCTTCAATACTCTTCGTCGTCCTACGCTTAATCATATGTTCCCCTTCGTTCGATGACCATAGAGTGCCACAGGATATCCCCCTGTCAACCCCCTGATCTAGCGGAAGATCGAAACCCATACATGGGCGTCTTTCACTACAGGAGGCGTCCGACATCGTGCGATGCGTTAACCATCGATGCCCATAGAATGCCGTAGGTTTGGCATCCGTCAACCACCTAAATTTAAACTAAATACCGTAGGGCGTTCACCACTACGGGGGAATCCCCACACTATCCCTAGACATGTTCAGGGGTGTGTGCAATCGCCATCGCGTGCTTTCCACCCCATAATGTCACAATAGGAGAGCGTAGGAGATTCGCCCCACAATGTGGGTCAAACCCTACAACGACAAAAGGCCCCGAGAGAATAATCCCTCAGGGCCATATGTGGGCTTTAAGCCCCTATGTTGTCGTCGCGTTAGCTAGTTGGGCAATCGTCGCGCGCGCTCAATCTCGCCGCCGATTCGCGCGTGGAGCGCTTTCGCTTTCGCGTAGTTGGTGGCGCGCTGGACCAAGCTTGATCCATTCTCAGGGACGTGCATGTAGGATCGGCTGATACCAGAAGCGGTTCCCGGCTTTACTGCGCAGGTATAAAAGAGAATATCTTTTGAAGTCATGGTTGTAGCCTCGTTTTGTGGGTTGGGTGATCTATTCAGAATCCCCGCGGTAACGGGGTGACTGAATGGGTCAGCTAGTCTCGGCCGAGAATCCTATTCACTTGCCTACGGGCTTCCGAATAAGCGGCGAATGCTTCACCGCTCTCGGGGTCATTCTCCAATGCGACGCGGGCCGCGGCTTCGGCGTGCAGGGCTTGAGAAATCGTCATAGTAGAACCTCATGTGATCGGGGAGTGATTCCCCGTGGTGAGTCCACAGTATGCCATAGCATTGCCATACGGCTAGCCCCTATTTGCCTCATGACTGAAATTAAATCCCGATATATCATCCTTCCTTTATACGTAAAACGAAACCAGCAAAGGAATATGCAACTATGCCACGTAACCCTACGGAAAAGCAGAAGAAATTTGCACAGGCGGTAGCCGATGGGGAGAATTACTCCCAAGCGTATCGGAAAGCCTACAGCGCCGAGGGAAGCTCGCCCGAGACTGTGCGTGTAAACGCCCACAGGGTCGCTCATAACGCTAACGTATCACCTATGATAGATGACCTAAGGGCTCGGAATGATAGGGGAATACAGCGCAACCTAGGCAGCCGAAGGCGATGGATCCTTGACAGACTGCTAGAAGAGGCCGAGAGCCTAGAATCCACTCCAGCTTCTCGCGTTAAGTCATTGGAATTGCTAGCGAAACTGGCTGGAATGTTCGATTCCGAAAAGGAGCGCGCAGAAAAGCGAGAGCATGCGACCGAGTCAGAGCTAATTGCTGAATTAAATCAAAGACTTACGCAGATTGTCGAGAAACCACTTGAGGTTTCCGCCGTAAATGTCGGGACTCCTGACGCACCGTCAGACGAGGAGGAGGAAGGGGGCACCCCCGTGTGAGCGAAGGCGTGCGTCTGTCTGCCTATTACACTGTGTTCTGCACATTCAACAACCAATCCCCCAATAATCCCAACAACTCTACTAGAAATCGCCGTATAGAATTTTTAAAATTTTACTATAAAAAAATTCTGCTAAAAATTTTTACAAAAAATTTACACAAAGCCACAGGATCACCTATTGACAGAAATATTCTACCCCTATAGAATTCTATAGGGGATATGATCCTATCTCTATGGGATTTATAAGAGTTTAGATCCCACAGAATGTGGGATCATCAGTATAAGTTCATACAGGCTATAGAATTCTATAGGGAGTTAAGGCGATGGGCATCAAGAGAATCGTTCGCAAGGGTACGGGAAAGAAATCAGCAGCTCCCAAGAAGGCGGCTAAAAAGAAAGCCGCTAAGAAGAAGCAGTCCCCGGACAACTTCGGACCTTTTAAGCGAAAAGGTTTGGGAATGAAATCTAAGCCTATGGATAAAGCTTAGAATTATTTGTAGTAGCCTCCGCCCCACTTATTCCCAGCCAGCCATATTAGAATTATGGCGCACATAGCCAAGCCTAAAGTAAGGTCTGGCTCTGGGAGGGCTGAGAGGCTCCCTGACCAATCGCCGCCTGCTTGCCGGGACTGAAACTCCCAGCTATCAACGAACAGTGCATCCTCTCGCCGCCAGCGAACGGTGGCATCAGGCATCGGGCACCTGCTGTCCCGGCGCAACTTCTCTCCGGCATCGGTACATTACCTTCTCAAAGCCGTAGAGCCGCCCATGGTCCATCACGGATTCATTGCCAGTGATAAACTCCACTGCGCTGCACCCGGAGTTTGCCGCGATATCAGCGATCACGTTGTGTACGCGGTCAGCGGTCTCATTTGCTTTTGAGTGCGCGATCCATAGGAACAGCACCTTTTCGCCAGTGGAGCTGTTCTCGTCGATCCTAGCGACAAAGAAGCTTTCCCCCAAGGGAAAGTCGGTGTCGATAAAAATCGCGGCGTTGCCGCCAACGCAGGCTGCGTAAAGATCTTCTTTCCTGAAGTCTTTCCAGGGAAGATCTTCCATGATTGAGTCGATCTCAGGGGATATCACTTCCCAGCAATCCTGAACTCTAACAGCTTGAATAGGCATTATTTTCCTTTTTTTGGTAATGGGGTTGACCGTTTGTCAAGACCCCTGTATTATATATTTGGGCTTAGTGTAGGGAAGGAATTCGACCCTCACAAACCCCACGGCGCTCCTTCTGGCCCAATCCGGAAGTCGAGCGCCTTTTATTTGGGAAAGAGGAATTCATGTGGCCCTTGAGGGTCTGAGTCCAGATCTTATATCAGCACTGCCCCACCTCGGAAACCTTGACGATGAGGACAAGAGGGAGGTGCTAGATATAATTGACCGGCTTCAGGAAATACAGTCTTACAAGAATGCAAGGCTCAACTTCATGGACTTCGTCCATATGGTTTGGCCTTCCTTTATTGAGGGTTCGCATCACAAGATCATGGGGGGTGCCTTTGAGGATGTTGTTCTCAAGGATGACAAACGCCTTATTATTAACATGGCTCCGCGCCATACGAAATCGGAGTTCGCTTCTTTTCTCCTACCGGCTTGGTTCCTGGGAAACTTCCCAGAAAAAAAAGTAATTCAGACTGCTCATACCGCAGAACTGGCCGTGGGCTTCGGTAGAAAAGTAAGAAACCTTTTCGAGACGGATGAGTTCAAAAAGATTTTTCCCGGAGTTGCCCTCCGATCAGACTCCAAGGCAGCGGGTCGATGGGCAACAAACCACGGTGGTGAATACTTTGCTATCGGGGTGGGTGGGGCGGTAACGGGTAAGGGTGCTGATCTTCTAATCATCGATGATCCTCACTCAGAACAAGAAGCTCAGTTAGGTGATGCAACAGTTTTTGATAAAGTTTACGAGTGGTACACCTCAGGCCCTCGTCAGCGTCTTCAGCCGGGTGGGAGAATCATTCAGGTAGCCACTCGATGGTCTCAAAGAGATCTGACGGGTCAGCTACTCAAGAACGCAGCAGAACGAGAAGGCACAGATGAGTGGAAGGTGATTGAGTTTCCAGCAATCCTTCCTTCAGGTAACCCACTCTGGCCGGAGTTCTGGTCGATTGATGAGCTAACAAAAGTTAAGTCTGAGCTGCCAGCCTCTAAGTGGTCGGCTCAGTATCAACAGGATCCGTCAGCCGATGAGGCTGCAATTATAAAGAGAGAATGGTGGAGACTCTGGGATCATGCAGAACCACCTGCATGTGAGTTCATCATCCAATCTTGGGACACAGCATTCTTAAAAACCGAGAGAGCGGACTACTCAGCCTGCACAACTTGGGGTGTCTTCTACAATGACGACACAGAAGATGGACGGGTCAAGCCAAGCTTGATTCTTCTAAACGCTCTTCAAGAAAGAATGGAGTTCCCGGAGCTGAAGAAAAAAGCTTTTCAAGAATATCAAGAATGGCAACCCGATGCGTGCATCGTAGAAGCAAAAGCGGCTGGGTCACCGTTGATATTTGAACTCAGACAAATGGGAGTACCCGTTAGCGAATACACCCCGTCGAGAGGCAGGGATAAGATTGCGCGGGTAAATGCGGTAGCCGACTTGTTTGCTTCTGGAACAATATGGGCTCCGAACAGAAGATTTTCAGAAGAAGTCATTGAACAGTTTGCCGGTTTCCCCGGAGCTTCTTCTCATGATGATTTAGTTGACTCTTCGACTCAAGCGTTGCTTCGGTTTAGACAGGGCGGTTTCGTTCCGATTGATAGTGACGAAGACCTTATTTATGAACCAAAGCAAGCTTACTCGCCTTACTAGGTAAACGATGGCAATAGAATCTGCACTTGATCCGAATATGCTTTCACTCCCGATGCAGGGAGAGTCCGAAGAAGAACTTTCGGTAGAAATCGTAAACCCCGAAGCGGTTTCGATTGAGACTGAAGACGGTGGTGTTTTAATTGATTTTGGGCCAGAAATGGCTCAAGACATGCCATTGGACTTTGATTCTAATCTTGCAGATTTTATTGATCAACAAGAACTTAGAAGACTTGCTTCAGAGTTAATTGGGCTAGCCGAGTCAGACAAAGATTCGAGAAAAGATTGGGAAGAAACTTACATCAAGGGCTTAGAGCAGCTTGGTATGAAAATCGAAGATCGGTCTACACCTTGGCCCGGTGCGTGCGGGGTTCAGCACCCAGTTCTTGCAGAAGCAGTTGTTCGATTCCAAGCGCAAACGATTACGGAGATCTTTCCGAATGACGGACCTGTAAAGGTCAAAATGTTTGGAAAGATGACGGATGACAAAGAGAAGCAGTCCTACAGAGTCAAGGAGTACATGAACTACTTGATTACTGAGGAGATGCCAGAGTATCGATCCGAAACAGAGAAGATGCTTTTTAATCTGGCTCTTGCTGGGTCAGCGTTCCGCAAGGTCTACTGGGATCCTGCGATGAACAGGCCCTGCTCGATGTTTATCCCGGCAGAAGATCTTCTAGTTGCGTATGGCTCGCCGTCCCTGGAGATGGCTGAGCGTGTTACGCATGTAATGAAGAAAACGTCCAATGAAGTAAGAAAGCTTCAGGTATCTGGCTTCTACAGAGATGTGGAGCTGCACGGTGGTAGTCCTGAAGAGGGGAGTATCCAAGAGAAGTACGACGATTTAACTGGTGACTCTCCATCTTACTCATCGGATGACCGACACCTAGTTTACGAAATGCACCTTGATTGGGATCTCGACGGGTTTGAGGACATGAAAAATGGTGAGCCCACGGGCATAGCGTTGCCATACGTTATTACTGTGGATGCTAGTAGTTCTGAAGTCCTCGCGATTCGCCGGAACTGGGTCGAGGATGACCCCAACAAGATGCGTAGAAATCATTTTGTTCATTACGAATACCTACCCGGCATGGGCTTCTATGGGTTCGGTTTGATTCATTTGATTGGCGGTATCGCCAAGTCGGCAACATCTTTGCTCCGCCAGCTTGTAGATTCAGGAACACTTGCGAATCTACCGGGCGGTCTAAAGGCTAGAGGTCTTCGCATTAAGGGTGATGACTCTCCGATCATGCCGGGTGAGTTTAGAGATGTGGATGTTCCGGGTGGAGCAATCAGGGACAACATCACGTTTCTTCCTTACAAAGAACCATCTAACGTCTTGCATATGCTTTTGCAAAACATCGTAGAGGAAGGTCGGCGCTTTGCATCCATAACGGATATGAAGATCTCTGACATGAATCAGCAGGCTCCGGTAGGAACAACGCTCGCCATTATCGAAAGATCGATGAAGGTGATGAACGCGATACAAGCAAGAATTCATTATGCGATGAAGAAAGAGTTTAAGATTCTTTCTCGTATTGTCAGAGATTACATGCCCGAAGACTACGAATGGGAAGTAGACGGCGGCGACATGATGAAGTCTAAGGACTTCAATGGTCGAATGGATCTTATCCCTGTCAGTGATCCTAACTCGTCTACAATGGCTCAACGGATCATGCAGTATCAGGCTGCGCTCCAGCTCGCTTCAACTGCGCCGCAGCTTTACAACCTATCGGAACTGCATCGCCAGATGCTTGATGTTTTGGGGATCCAAGACGCAGAAGACATCGTACCTACTGACGAGGATGTCAAACCGATTGATCCAGTTTCTGAGAACATGAACATTCTCAAGACTGATCCGGTTAGAGCCTTTACTTGGCAGGATCATGACGCTCATATCCAAGTCCATTTGGATGCAGCACAAGATCCGAAGATGCAGGAAATTGTTCAGAACTCTCCGAAGTCAGGCCAGATAGAAGCTGCCCTCGCAGCTCATGTAATCGAGCATCTCGGGTTCAAGTATCGAAGAGAAATCGAAAAGGAACTCGGTGTCGAGCTTCCGCCTTACGGGGAGCCGTTGCCCAGAGATGTTGAAGTTAGAATTTCTTCGCTCGTTGCTGAAGCTGGTAGCCGTCTTCTTGGTCGTGATGTGGCAGAAATGCAGTTGAAGGAACAGATGGCGAAGATGCAAGATCCAGTTGTTCAGCAGCAGAATAAGCAGCTTGAAATAGAAGAGGCCAAGGTTCAGTCCAAGATGCAGTCAGATGCTGCCCGGATTGCGGCAGACCTCAAGAAGGCTTCACTCAGAGCTGAGATAGAGCGAGAGAAGATGGAATCTCACGAGATGCTTAAGGGCATGGAGATTGGAGCAGAAGCGACTCTTGAGAACAGAAAGATGGACATCGAAGAGGGCGACCTTGAAGCAGAAAAGCTTTTAAAGGGAATTAAGATTGGAAACGAAATCACCAGAGAATCTAGGGAGGATTAATGGCTGCTTCTTTAAGTGAGGTTTTCATAGCTAAGCTTCGGGAAAACTTGAACAACAAAGCAGATGATCTAGCCACAGGATGTGCGAATGATTTTGCTGATTACAGATTTCGCGTAGGCTTTATTGAAGGGATTGCGACAGCAGAGCGCGAGTTCCTTGATCTAGTCGAACGCGCCGCAGAAAACGACGGTTAACGCCCAATCGGGCGCAAGGGCTTCTTCCTCCCCCTTAAGTGAGGTTGCAATCAGCGAAAGCTGCAAGGAATACAATGTCCGAAACGGATAAAACGGAAGAGGAGTTACAGGATTATCACGAGATTCTAAACAAAGCAGGCGATCAACTTCCAAAGCCAACAGGCTGGAAAGTTCTAGTTGCCGTGCCGCGGGTAGATCGAGTGACCGAGGGTGGTATCTACAAGCCCGACGAGGCAATGCACGTCGAAGAGGTGGGTACAATCATTGGGTTGGTTCTTCAAATGGGAGATCTTGCTTACAAAGATCCCAAGAAGTTCCCAACAGGAAACTGGTGCCATCGTGGTGATTACATCATGATGCGTTCTTATTCAGGCACTAGGTTCAAGGTTGGTGGACAGGAGTTCCGATTAATCAACGACGACACAGTGGAAGCTGTTGTTGACGATCCCAGAGGGGTTGCGAAGGTAATATGAGTACAGAACAAATCGTCTCTTCGCCTTTGAGCGATGCAGAAGAAAATGACGAAGTTCTTGAAGATTCGGGTTTTGAAATCGATATTGTCGATGATACACCCGAAGAGGACAGGGGGAGGATTCCTCCAGTTGATCGAACTGCGAAAGAGCATGAAGAAGAGCTGGCTGGTGTCAGCACTAATGTTCAAAAGCGGATCAAGAAGCTTAAGTATGATTTTCATGAGGAGCGAAGAGCCAAAGAGAATTCGGCTCGGATGCGTGATGAAGCAGTAGTTTATGCTCAGAAAATTCATAAAGAAAATCAAAAGCTTCGTGACTTGGTAAATCGAGGAGAACAAGTTCTTGTCGATGAAGTCAAGCAGAGAACTGAGAAGGAACTAGAGTCAGCTAAATTTCAATTAAAGAGAGCCCATGAAGAGGGTGATCCTGATTCGATAGTAGGCGCGCAAGAGCTATTAGCTAAAGCGGCTTATGATTCGCAAAAAGCTCAGGAATACATCCCGTCTCCGGAGCCAGAAGCGGTTCCTGAGTATCAGCCCCGGAAGCAGGTGAATCCTAATCCTGACCCGAAGGCGGCTGACTGGGCAAAGGAAAATCCTTGGTTCAAGACCGATAAGGAAATGACGGCAGTTGCCTTAGCCGTTCATGAGGATCTTGTAACTCAGGGTGTCGATACAAAGTCTGATGATTACTATCAGGCAATCGATCAAAGAGTAAGGGATAGATTTCCCGAAAAGTTCGGCGGTGATGATCAAGATGATCCGGTTCTTCGTTCCGATGAGAACCGCCGAAAACCATCGACGGTGGTAGCACCTGCAAGGCGAACAACTGGTGCAAGACCGCGCAAAGTTCAGCTAACGAAGACCCAGGTTTCCCTCGCAAAGAGACTGGGTATATCTCCTGAAGAATACGCCAAACAACTCTTAAAGTTGGAGAATCAATAGAATGGCTAGAGGCAATAACTCTACAGAGGAACAGGATCCTCGCGCTAAAAGAGATCATGACACCAGAGAGGTGTCTTCTCGACCGGCTACATGGAAACCACCTACCGTACTTCCTACTCCGGACCCGCAAGACGGGTACGAGTTTCGTTGGATTCGAATCTCCATGCGTGGAGATGTGGATAACACGAATGTTTCCCGCAAATATCGGGAAGGCTGGGAGCCCGTTAAGCTTGAGGATTTTCCTGAGCTTAAGTTGATTCCTGATATCGATAATCGATTTGATGGAGCAGCGGTACTTGGTGGCTTGATGCTTTGTAAGAACACGACTGAGCTTATGCAACAGAAGCGTGATTACATGGCAAGTCAGGCCAACCTCCAGATGGATGCCGTGGATAACAACTTGATGAGAGAAAATGATGCGAGAATGCCTTTGCTGTCTCCGGACAGAAGCACTCGCGTCAAGTTTGGCGACGGCTCTTAGGAGATGTACTCCTACAGGTCGCCGCTTGATTTTTAGGAGAAACTAAAATGGCTTATGGACTTCGCCCCGTTGGGGCTGGTTACGCTGGCCTCAGTGGTTATAACAACGGAGGATTTGTGGAAGTTCCAATTTCTACAGATGCTGCTGTCGATATATTTGCTGGGGATTTTGTGGAGTGGGTTAACGACGCATCTGGTGCAGGAAGTGCTGGTGTTGTTCGGCAGGCGAATGATGCAACCGGCGAAACGCCCGACACTACCAATACGACTTTTGGTGTTGCAATAGGTTTTCGTTATGTGACCTCTTCTGGAACTCCGACGTGGAGCCAATTCTACGATCAGAGTTCGAGCAACACGGATGCGTATGCTTTTGTATGCACCGACCCTAATCAGATTTATTTAATTCAGTCTGATGGTGCTACTACGATTGAGAATGTGGGCTCTAACGCCCCCATTGACGGGTTTGCCGTTAATGAAGCAAGTTCTACTCTTGGTCTTTCTGGCATTCAGCTTGATCATAGTAATATTGCTGTAACTGCGGCGGATTGCCTTAGAATTGTTGGCATTCCCGATAACGGGAGTAATAGAGCTTCTACTACTCCTGATGTCCTTGTTCGTATTAACACTGGCGTCCTGTTCTCTGATCAGGGAACTGGCATAGTCTAGGTAAGGAGTAATTAATCATGGCTATTTCTAGAGCGCAAATGATGAAGGAACTCCTGCCGGGGCTGAACGCTCTTTTCGGCTTGGAGTATGGCTCGTATGAAAACGAGCATGAAGATATTTACGAGATGGAAACTTCGGACAGAGCGTTCGAAGAAGAAGTTCAACTTTCGGGGTTCGGTGCTGCTCCGGTGAAGTCTGAAGGCTCCGCTATCGCTTACGATACGGCGCAAGAAGCCTTTACCGCTCGCTACAACCACGAGACGGTTGCTCTTGGATTCTCCATTACGGAGGAAGCGATTGAGGATAATCTTTATGATTCTCTCTCGGCTCGCTACACCAAGGCTCTTGCTCGTGCTGCGGCGAACACCAAGCAAGTTAAGGCTGCGTTCGCGTTGAATAACGGGTTCGATACCTTCCTTGCTGGTGACGGTCAGCCTCTGTTCGATACGGCCCACCCTCTTGTTTCGGGTGGTACGAATGCGAATGAGCCTACGACACCTTCGGACCTCAATGAGACCTCGCTTGAGCAGGCTGTGATTGACATCTCAGCGTTCACTGATCAGCGTGGCCTTAAGATTGCGGCTCGTCCTCGACGGTTGATTGTCCCTCCGGAGCTGATGTTTGTAGCTACTCGTATCCTCGATACGGAGCTTCGACCCAGCACGGCTGACAACGACATCAATGCCCTCCGCACCAACGGTGCGATTCCTGAGGGATACCGCGTCAACCACTATCTGACTGATGCTCAGAACGATGCGTGGTTCGTGATTACCGATGTGCCGAATGGCATGAAGGGCTTCACGCGAACGCCGATGTCCACGTCGATGGACGGTGACTTCGATACGGGCAACGTCCGGTACAAGTGCCGAGAGCGATACAGCTTCGGCGTTTCGGACCCGCTTGGGATCTACGGATCGCCGGGTGCGTGATTGAGGATATACGGTTAATTCCGTAGGGGAAGGGAGAGACTACCCGTTTCTCCCTTCCCTTCTCCTTGGAGAACTGATGGCTTACACTAAACCAGATTTACGCAAGAGGATTGTCTCGCAAGTAAAGGCTGGCTCTAGCGGAGGTAAGCCGGGTCAGTGGTCGGCCAGGAAAGCCCAGATAGCCAACGAGAAGTACAAGAAAGCTGGCGGCGGGTTCAAAGGAAAGAAGAGCAAATCTCAAAAGTCTTTATCAAAATGGACTAAAGAAGATTGGGGAACCAAATCCGGCAAGCCCAGCACTCAAGGTAAGGACGCAAAGAATGAGCGTTACCTTCCTAAAAAAGCCATAGAAGAATTAAAACAGACTCCAAAAGGCAAAAAACAATTAGCTGCTACTGATGCTAAAAAGCTCAAAGACACCAAGGCTGGAAAGCAACACTCAAAGCAGCCTTTAAAAGTTGCTAAAAAAACCGCTAAGCACCGCAAGGGTTAGACATGGCTATTACTTATCGTGGTGAAAAATTTTCTGGATATAACAAGCCCAAAAGAACTCCGGGCAAGTCTAAGAAGTTTGCAGTTTTAGCCAAAGAGGGAACTGGGAAAAACGCAAAGGTAAAGCTTGTTCGCTTTGGCGATCCCAAGATGACGATCAAGAAAAGTATCCCCGCTCGAAGAAAATCTTTTCGGGCTCGCCATAAGTGCGATGAAAAGAAGACTAAGTTAAGTGCTGGCTACTGGTCATGTAAAAAATGGTAAAGTGGTAATGGCTGCTAAAAAGAAAGCTCTGACAAAGAATCAGGAAGAAACTCTTAAGAAGCATTCCGTTCATCACACGTCAAAGCATATGTCTGAGATGCGGAAGTCAATGAAATCAGGAAAGACGTTTACGCAGGCTCATAAGTCTGCGATGAAAAAAGTAGGAAAGTAAAAGATTGCATTCTGCTTTCTTTAACCAAAGCCTGACCGACTTAAACGACAGCACGCTGACTGTCAGGCAAATTGCGTGCAATGAGGTGATTCAAAATGGGTAATACAACTTTTAATGGTCCGGTTCGATCTGAAAACGGTTTCCAGCAAGTAACTAAAGACGCATCAACTGGTGTAATTACACCTAAGTACATTGGTACTAAAGCTGATTTTACTGGCTTGACTGCTGCCACTGTGGCTACAGGGGCTGCTGTGAGTCTCGGAGCAAATACGTTAAATGCTTGTAACTACACAGGCGCCGCCGCCGCCGCGTTCAACTTGCCAGAAGCGGTATCAGGAACGACTGTTGTTTATTGTCAATCAATAGATGTTGCTCACGCCACTGCCGCAACGTTAACGTTCAATGCGCTTGGAACTAATGCTTGGCGAACCGGCTCCGTCATAGAAGGACGAACAGGAAATGCTGTTACGTTCGATACTTCTACCGCAGGAGAAGGGCAACTTGTTTTTACACCTGTAAATGCAACGACTAATTTTTTTACGATTGGTAGTTATATATACTTTACCTGCACTGAAGATGGACTCTGGAATATTGCGGCTGATTTTTCCAAGGA
>TARA_R110001599_G_scaffold64147_27_pt1 | contig 12190 bp, 10 predicted proteins | sample TARA_R110001599 | Tara Oceans TARA_R110001599 (sample SAMEA4398360) | marine metagenome | biome: Polar Biome; feature: [MES] marine water layer (ENVO:01000295) within the mesopelagic zone...; material: water (ENVO:00002006), including particulate matter (ENVO:01000060) such... | reverse complement strand
CGGGTGGCCGGTGGTGGTGGCAGCTTCGCAGCGCCTGCCGCCGCCAGCCTGGTGGCGTCTATCGCGGGTTCGGGCGACGGTAGCGTAATTATCGAGGCGTTGGATGTACAACCCACGGCGCCGGTCGCCGTGCCGGCCTTGCCGGCTCTTGGTGTCGTTTTGCTGTCTACCCTGATGTTGCTGGCCGGTATTGGTCGGCGCCGGCGCATGCGCGTTTAGCGGCGGCGCGGCGGTAACGGAATCAACCCACTGGTTCGGGCCATATATTCGGCGTAGCCGGGTTTCTCCCGGGCCAGTTTCTTGTCCAGGGTGCGTTGCCCGGTTACGTTGACGACCAGATAGCTGTAAGCCAGTGGCCCGATCACGGTGAGCCAGCCCAGCGGGGCTTCGCAGGCGACCAGCCAGATGCCCCACCAGACACACAGTTCACCGAAATAGTTCGGGTGCCTGGAGTACCGCCAGAGCCCCGTGCATAGCACGGTGCCGCGGTTTTCCGTTTGCCCGCGAAAGCGCCGCAGCTGGGCGTCGGCCACCGTCTCGGTGACCAGCCCCAGCAGCCAGACGACGGTGCCCACTACGGCCAGCCAGCCGGCAGAGCCACCCGAGTGCATGCCTACCTGTACCGGCAACGAGGCCAGCCAGACCACCACAGCCTGCAGCAGGAATACCTGACGCAGGCTGAGCCAGATAAACGCGCGCTCATTGTTCACCCAACTGCGCAGCTTGGTGTAGCGCGCATCCTCGCCATGGCCCCAGTTGCGGCCGACAAGGTAGGCGGTGATGCGCAGCGCCCACAGCAAGACCATGGCCAGCAGTAGCCACTGCAGGGAGTTCTGCTTGGGCGCGAGGGTAAAAGCAGTCAGCGTGATAGCGACGATAATCAGCGCGAAGAACATGTCGATGATGCTCACATCGCGCAGCGGGATGCTTGCCAACCACAGGGCCAGGGCGCACCCCAAAGCAACGGCGGCGGTAGCGCCGAAAAGAACGAGCAGGTCCATCATTGGGGGAGGTCTCCAGCGAAATCGAGAAAGAGGGCAACGGCAGAGGCGAAGTCTTTGGCGGGGGGGGAGGCGGCGAGCCTGTGCCAGGCGGCGTCGATGGCCTCGGGGCTGCTGCCGGCGTCCGCCGCGGTGCTTAAAAGGTTGCGCGCGCGTGCCAGGAGGCCGCCCCCGGCGACCACCACTTCGCCATTCAGCGTGCAGGCGTCGCTTGCCAGCCAGGCTACAACAGGCGCCACTGCTGCGGGAGGCAGCTTGCTCGCGAGCTCCTGTGGCAGGCTGCTGCTGGTCATGGCGGTGTGTGCAAAGGGCGCAATGGTGTTTACCCGGACCCCATGGGGTGCGCCCTCCAGCGCCAGCGCGCGACACAGGCCGATTACGGCGGCCTTCGAGGCGGAATACGCAGGCAAGCCGTGCTCACCATACAGGCCGGCAGCCGAGCTGCTCACGACGATGGCGCCACGGCGTTGTGCGTACAGGTGACGAAAGGTGGGATGCAGCAGCCATGCGGTCCCCATCAGGTTGATGTCAATGATGCGGCGGAACTCGTCGAGGCTTTGCTTGTGGAAGGAAGAGGCCTCAGAGACGCCCGCATTGGCGACAACAATGTCCAGGCGGCCGTAGCGACCTAACGCGGTTGCCAGCAGGTGTTCGCCGCACTGGGGGTCCGCAGCATCGCTGTAGTCTGCAACGGCTTCGCCGCCGCAGGAGGTGATCTCCGTGACAACGGCGTCGGCTGTGTGCGTAGTATCGCCGGCGTGGCGCCGATTGTTTACGACCACCCGGGCACCCCGGCGCGCGAAATCCAGCGCGTAGGCGCGGCCCAGCCCCTTTCCCGCTCCAGTCACGATGACCACCTGGCCGGCGAAGGGAGTCTGCCCCACGGGCGCTGTATTGTCTGGCATGGCTTTGTTACTTTTATAAATAGACTTGCAGTCTAACCAAGCGCCACAAGCCCCGCAAGTGGGCGCTGGAACTTAAGCTTGCATAAAAATACCTTGTATCTATAATCACTCCAAATCCATGTGCAGCGGCACGTTGCCTGTCTGCCAGACGCCCGGGGGATCCCCTATGCAAAGCCTGAGCAAATTTACCGAATATCCGTCAGTCGAGCAGTGTCTTGGGGGCGTGACCGAATTCGCCGATGCGCCGTCGTGGATTTACAGCCTCGATAACCCCTATCTTCATGGCGTCTATGCGCCGACGACGGACGAGCTCGACGTCGCGGGGCTCACGGTGGAGGGCGAGTTGCCCGCCGATCTTGAAGGGGCCTATTTTCGCAATGGCCCCAATCCTGTCTTCGAGCCGAAGAACCGCTACCACCCGTTCGATGGCGACGGCATGGTGCACGGGGTGTACTTTCGCGACGGGCAGGCGGCCTACCGCAACCGTTACGTGGACACGCTGGCCATCCAGGGTGAGCGTGCCGATGGGCGCTCCATTTCCCCGGGGGTGATGGGGCCCTTCGATTACTCGCTGTCGCCATTTGGCATCAAGGACACCTCCAACACGGATATTTTCATTTACAACGGTGACCTGATGAGTCTCTGGTACAACGCCGGGCACCCTTACCGGCTGGATGCGCAGACGCTCGAGACCAAGGGCTACTACGATTTGCAGGGCCGCGCCCAGCGGCGCATGTCGGCACACTCGAAGGTGGACCTGGCAACCGGCGAACTGCTTTTCTTCGACTACGGTGACCAGCCGCCTTACATGACGTACGGTGTGGCCGGCCCCAGCGGCAAGCTGTTGCACGAGGTGGCCATCGACCTGCCGGGGCCTCGCCTGCCTCACGACATTGGTTTCACCAGACACTACACGATCCTCCACGACCTGCCTTTTTTCCACGACATGGACGTGTTGCGTCAGCATGGCTATCGCGTGCTCACCTTCCACCGGGACATACCCACGCGCTTCGGCTTGATTCCACGCTACGGTGCCGGTAATGAGGTGCGCTGGTTCGAGTGTGAGCCCTGCTACATTCTGCATACCAGCAACGCCTGGGAGGCGGGTGACTGGGTGATCATGGATGGCTGCCGCTCCACGAACCCGATGCCGGAAACCAAGCCCGGCGAGGGCGAACTGGCCTCGATGCTGGCGTACATGCGCCTGGAGGCCAATAACTACCGTTGGCGTTTCAATTTGCGTACCGGCGAGGTGCGCGAAGGGCCAATTGATGACCTCAATACCGAGTTCAACAAGTCCAATCCGCTCTACCACGGTCGCGAGAGCCGGTTCGCCTATCACCAGCGTATTCCGTTGCACCATGAGGGCGGGCTCACGCTGCGTTTTACCGGGCTGGTGAAATACGACAATACCACGGGCAAACGCTGGCAGTGGGATTACGGGCCGGGGGTATTTGGCAGTGAAGCCGTGTTTGCGCCGCGTCGAGGCGCGACCGCTGACACCGCTGAGGACGACGGGTACGTGATTACCCTGGTCACCGACAGCGCAACCTGGCAGTCGGATTGTCTGGTGTTTGACGCCCGCGATATCGCACCGGGGCCAGTTGCCCGGGTGCGCCTGCCGCATCGTGTGCCCTATGGCTTTCATGCTACCTGGGCGCGCGGTGAAGATCTGTGGCGCGCGATATGACGCTGTCGAGTGTGGCTGCAATCTTGTATTCCGGCCGGGTTGAGATACACTGAGTTCGTTAATGCAAGTAACAAGGCGGGGCTGCCCCGCTTCAATAATCATAAAATTGTGTGAGGCTCCCATGAAGCATTCCAGACTCCGTATTGCGATTCACGCACTGGCCGCGGTGCCCCTCGCCCTGCCTTTGCTGGCCCAGGCGCAGCAACAGCTCGAGGAAGTGGTGGTAACCGCCGAAAAACGTGAACAGAGTATCCAGGATGTGCCACTGTCCGTGGCAGCGCTGGCCGGTAGCGATATCGAAGTGGGCAAAATCAGTGGCCTGAACGACATCGCGTTTCGCACACCCGGACTGACCTACAACCAGTTCAGCATCGGTGAGCCGCGCATTTACATTCGCGGGATTGGTAACAGCTCGGATTCCGCAGGCAGTGACCCGGCGGTGGGTGTCTTCCTCGATGAGGTTTATATCGGTCGTACCGGCGGTGTGGGTTTTGATCTGTTTGATCTGGAGCGGATAGAAATTCTGCGCGGCCCACAGGGTACGCTGTATGGCAAAAACACCAATGGCGGTGCGATCAATATCGTCACCTCGCGGCCCAGCCAGGAAACCGAGGTGCGAGTGCGTGTCTCGACAGGCACTGACCAGCTGCGGCACTTTCAGGGCCTGGCCAGTGGTGGGCTGACGGACAGCGTGGCGGCCAAGATTGTTTACTCCTACCGAGACCGCGATGGCTACGGACGTAACGTGATCACGCCCGGAGACATCGCCAGCCTCGGCAACCTGTCGCAGAGCCCGATCATCGGCCCCAGTATTGGCGCCGATGATGCCGGCGAACGACGCGATGATGCGCGCTCGGTCAATGTCCGCGGCCAGCTGATGTTCGACATCACCGAGCGGGTCGACCTTCTGTTGAGCGCGGACTACGCGCGCGATGAAACCGCAGGCCCCTGTCGCCACATTCAGAACGTCGACAATGCCATTGCGGGCCTGGGTCCCTTCTGGGAACTCAACATGTCGGAAGATTACATGGCAGACGAGCGCCATTGCGCAAGTCAGTTCGATACCTCGCAGAAACGGGAGGTCAACGGCGTGATGGCGCGACTGGAGGCCGATCTTGACTGGGCCAGCCTCACCTCCATTACGGCGTGGCGTTCGAGCGAGTACAACTGGGTGGATGATCTCACGGGCCTGCCACTGAACAATCTCGCCGCGCCATCACCACCCGGAGTGCCGCTTCCCCCTGGCTTCTTCACCACGCCCGGCAATGTGATCAATGGCGCGGAGGAAGAGGCGTCCCAGTTTTCCCAGGAGTTCCGTCTGGCGGGCAACACTGACCGGCTGAACTGGCTGGCCGGCGTATTTTTCATGGAAGAGGACGTAGAGCGTGGCGAGGAATTCTATACCCAGTACAGCACGCCGCTGCAGGGTCTGGGCCTCGCCGCCGTGGGTGATGTGTTATTCACTCAGGACAACACCACAACCAGCTACGCCGTCTATGGCCAGGCCGACTGGTCGTTTACCGATCAGCTGACACTGACCTACGGTGTGCGCTGGGCGGAGGATGAAAAGGAGATCACCCAGAACTCCATTGACCTGCTCGGTACCGTGCCCTCGGGTGTTCCCCTGATACTGCCGTCCTTCGAGGCGCCGGTGTCGGCGGAGGATTCCTGGTCGGAAGTCACACACAAGTTGTCGTTGGCGTATCGTCCCACCGACGACGTGATGCTCTATGCAACCTATTCGGAGGGCTTCAAGAGCGGCGCCTTCCAGTCCCAGACCAACCTGGCGAGCGTGGCCACCGAAGCGGTTGACCCCGAAGTCGTGCAGAACGTGGAAGTGGGTATGAAGTCCTCCTGGTGGGATCGCCGGCTGCAATTCAACCTCTCGTACTACGACATGGACTACGAAGACCTGCAGGTCTTCGAGTTGAACAGCCGTTTCCTGTTGGTGTTGTTGAACGCTCAGGCGGAATCAAAAGGCGTTGAGGCTTCTATTGACCTGGTGCCTGTTGAGAACCTGACGCTGAACGCCAGCTACAACTGGAGCGATGCAACGTTCAAGGAGTTCACCAATTCCAATGGGCTGGATCTGGCCGGCCGCGACCTGCCCTTTGCACCGGACGCCGCGCTGACCACTACGGCGAACTACCGGGTCAACCTGAACAATGGCAGCGCGCTGGACTTCGGTGTGAGCTATAGCTGGAAGGATGAGTATTTCACCGGGCCGCAGAACCGGCCAGTGGAGCGTCAGGCTCCGGTCGAGCTGCTGGATGCCAGCGTCAGCTGGACCAGTGCCGATGGCTCGCTTGCGGTGGATGTGTGGGGCAAGAACCTCAACGACGAGCTGCAGGTCAGCAGCCGTATTGTGGATCCTACCGGCGTGACTTCTGAGTACTACATGCCGCCGCGCACGGCGGGCGTCACGCTGACCAAAAGCTTCTGACGCAGGCGTGCGGCCACGGAGTCTGCTGATCCGTGGCCCACACGTGCCTGTAGCGGTCGCTGTTGACGTGAGTGGTGGCTCGCGTCGCGATAACCTATGATGCTCGCCATGAAACCGCCGCCCTTTGCCGTCAGTTCCGTTTTGGTCCACGCATGGACAAGCTGAGAACCCGCGCCAGCTCCATTAATCGCGCCCTGGATCAGATCGGGGACAAGTGGTGCCTGCTGATTATTCAGGAGGTGTTCTGGGGGATAAATACCTTCAGCGGCATGCTGGAGGCCACGGGTGTTTCCCGCGGTGTGTTGTCGAATCGTCTCAAATGGTTGCAGGAACAGGATTGTCTGCGCAAACGCGTGGCCTCGGGGGGCTCCCGACACCCGGTGTATCACCTCACTCGCAAATCAGTAGACATGTATCAGATGTCGCTGATGGCGGTGGCGTGGGAGGAGCGGTATTTCCCGCCACCGGTGGCGGGTCGAGTGCATCTGCGTCACCGTACCTGCGGCAACAACCTGCAACCTCGACTGCGCTGCAGTACCTGCCGGCAGGACGTGCACGGCCGGGATGTCACTTACCATCCGGGTCCCGGCGCCACGCGTGATGTGCGCGACAAGAAAGTGCGCCGGCGGTCCTCCCTGTCTGCCAGCAATGTCCCCGGAGAGCACAGCGTCTACCGCAATCTGATTGACCTGGTCGGAGACCGTTGGACCGCCAACGTGATCGCGCTCGCCTTTCATGGCCTGCAGCGCTTTGACGAGTTCCACCGGGAATTGCCGGTGGCCACCAATATTCTGTCTGACCGCATGCGCTTTCTGGTGCAGCGAGGTGTGTTTGTCACCCGCCCCTATCAGCAGCGGCCGCTGCGCTATGGGTATGAGCTCACGGAGATGGGCTGGGACCTGTTTCCCTACTTCCTGACATTGCTGCAGTGGGGGGATCGCTGGTGTGACCCGAACGGGGCGGGCCGGCCGATGTGCCTGACACACACGCTCTGCGGTGAAAGTCTGCACGGTGAGGTGGTCTGTAACCATTGTGGTGAGGAGCTCAGCGCACATTATGTCGACTTCACGATTGGTCCGGCGGAGTCAGTCTAGCCAATTGCTTGCATAAACAGACCTTGCTGTGGCACTGTGCCTGTGTTTGCCTGCCACTGCCATGGAGAGCCCGATGAGTGCCCTGTTCATCAAACACCAGGACCTGTTGCACAAGGCGCTGGACGCCTGCGCCCACCGCTACGCTTGGAGTGGCTGGCCAGAAAACCCGAGCAGCAAGATCCACGGCAATGAAAAACCCGCTGCCGGACTGGCGCGTTTCGAAAGCCTGCTCGGCCAGGATTTTGCGCTGTCGCAGCCCGGTGAAGTGGGTTGGGTAGGCGAGGAAGTATCGCCCTATACCGGCGAGCCACTGGGCATTCGCTATCCGAAGACTGACCCCGAAGCTCTGTTTACGGCCATCAACGCGGCGCGGCCGGCCTGGGCTGCGGCCACTCCGGAAGCGCGGGTGGGCGTGTGCCTGGAAATCCTGCAGCGCTGCGGTGAGCAGCTGTTTGAAAACGCCCACGCCACCATGCACACCTCCGGGCAGTCCTATGTGATGGCCTTTGCCGGCAGTGGTGCCAACGCCCTGGACCGCGGCCTGGAAGCGCTGGCCTACGCGCACAAGGCCATGCAGGATGTGCCGGCCACCGCGCACTGGGAGCGCAAGTTCGGGCGCGATGGCGTTGCCAGCCTGGACAAGCGCTACCGCCTGGTGCCCCGTGGCATCGGCGTGGTGATCTGCTGCGCCACGTTTCCCCTGTGGAACACCTACCCCGCGCTGTGCGCTTCGCTGGCCACGGGTAACCCGGTGGTGCTGAAACCCCACCCCGCGGCGACTTTGCCGGTCGCGCTTGTGGCACGGGTTTGCCGTGAGGTGCTCGTAGAAGCCGGTTACGACCCCAACCTGGTCACACTGGCTGCCGATACGCGTGCGGACCCGGCCACGCTGCCACTGATTCAACACCCGGACACCGCCATTATCGATTTCACCGGCAGCCCCCGCTTCGGCAGCTGGCTGGAACAGAACTGTCCTGGCAAGCAGGTCTATACGGAAACCGCCGGCTGCAATTCTGTGGTACTGGAATCCACCGATGACCTGCAGGCAACAGCGCGCGCGGTGGCCCATTCGCTGTGTCAGGCGTCGGCCCAGATGTGCACCAGCGTGCAGAACATTCACGTGCCAGCCGCCGGGGTGCGCGTTGCCGGGGAATGGGTGCCGCATGCCGAGGTCGCGGCGGCCATCTGCAGCGCCGTGGACGGCTGGCTGGCCGACCCGCGGGCCGCGGCAACCCTCTGTGGCACGCTGTTTGATCCGGCGGTGCAAAGCAACGTCGATCGCTACCGCCAGCTGGCCGCCGCGCAACAGCGGATACTGCGAGACTCTGCGCCCTATGAAAACCCGGGTTTTCCGGCGGCACGCACGGCAACGCCGCTGGTCATTGCCGCCAGCGAGGACGATCGCGAGTGGTATCGGGAGGAAGTCTTCGGGCCGGTGTCTTTCATCATTGCCAACGCCGATGCCGAGGCCTGCCTGCGGGATGCCACCGGCAACGCCCGCGACTGTGGCGCCATCACCTCCCATGTGTATTCGACGGATGCAGAGTTTCTTGCCCGGGCCGTGGATGCCTACCACGCGGCGGGCGCATCGGTTGCCTGCAACCTGACCGGCATGCCGATCAACTTTGCGGCCGCCTACTCGGATTTTCACGTCACTGGCCTGAACCCGGCGGGGAATGCCTGCCTTGCGGATCTGGCGTTTGTCAGCAACCGGTTCCGGATTGTGCAGAGCAAGTTCATGGGGGTGGCGCCGGCGTCTGCCTGAGCGGTGCAGCAAGAGAGGGCGAGACAATGAGTACAGAGGAACTGCTGAAGATCGCCTATCAGCACGTCGCGGCGGAAGGGGTGCGTGATTACGCGGCCACACTGGCCACGCTGGAGGCCGACCCGGTCTACGAGCTGTTTCCGGTGGGGCTGCGCATGCGCGGCATGGCTGCGGCCGAGCGCTACTACCGGCATTTCTTCGACAACGTTGCGCCCTGTTTTGACCCGGACAGCATGGTGCTGCACGGCGAATGGCCGGGTGAAACCGGTGTGGCCATCGAGTACACGGTACGCTACCGTTTCCCCGACGGGCGACAGAAGCCTTTTCGCATTCTCGGCATTCTTACGTACGGCAGCTACGCGCTCACTGGCGAGCGGGTGTATGCGGATGAGGAGCTCCTGCGCATCATGTTTGCCCCGATCTGGGATGAGATGGAGCCCATCAGCGAAGGGTGACTCCGGCGCAGCGTCAAGCCGGCGCTGTTGCCTGCCTGAACGCCAGAGCCTCGGTTACATGCTGCAGGTCGATGCAGTCGGCACCCTCCATATCCGCCAGCGTCTGCGCCACACGCAGGCTGCGATGCAGGCCGCGCCCGGAAAGCTGCAGCGCATCTGCTGCCTGCTCGAGCTGCCGACGCGCCTCGGGCCGCAATACACACTGTGTAGCCAGGGCCTGTGCCGACAGCGCGGCATTGGTGCATCCCTGACGCGCCTGCTGTCGTTGCCGCGCCGCCAGTACCCGCTCCCGCACGGTAGCTGACGCTTCTCCTTTTGATTGTGTTTCCAGCAGCAGGCGAGCCGGCAGGCGGTGCATGCTGACGTGCAGATCAATACGGTCGAGCAGCGGCCCAGACAGGCGGTGCCGGTAGCGCTGGATGTGCTCGCTGGTGCAGCGACAGCTGTGCTCCGGGTCGCCATAGTAGCCGCAGGGGCAGGGGTTCATTGCCCCGATCAGTTGAAACCGCGCGGGATAGGTGAATTTATGCGCGGCGCGGGACAGGGTGACGGCGCCGGCCTCCAACGGCTCGCGCAGCATTTCCAGCGCCTGGCGGCTGAACTCTGGCAGTTCGTCGAGAAACAGCACGCCGCCATGGGCAAGGCTGGCCTCGCCCGGCCGTGGTCGGGCGCCACCGCCGATGAGTGCTGCGGCGCTGGCACTGTGGTGCGGGTGGCGAAAGGGCCGGCGCCAGAGGTGCTCCACGCTGGTGCTGTCGTGAAAGCTGTGCAGGGCCGCGCAGGTGAGGGCCTCCTGCATGTCAGGCGGTGGCAACAGGCCGGGTAACCGGCTCGCCAGCAGCGTTTTTCCCGTACCAGGTGGACCCACCAGAATGAGGTTGTGATTGCCCGAGGCGGCTATTTCAAGTGCACGCCGCGCCAGCGCTTGTCCGGCGACCTCCATCAGGTCGGGGTAGGGCATGGCAGGTTGCGGCTGTGGCCGGTGTTCCTCTACTGAAAGCCTGTGGCGGCCGTTGAGGTGAGCGCACAGTGTGAGCAGGTCCTCTGTAGCGATGATGCGACTCCCGGGTACGGCGGCGGCCAGCGGCGCGCTCGCCGCCGGGGTTACCAGCGCGCGCCCTGCGGCGCTGCAGGCCAGCGCTGCGGGAATGATGCCCGGCACCGGTCGCACGGCACCGCTCAGGGCCAGTTCCCCAACAAATTCGTGGTCGGTGAGAGCCGATGCTGGCAGCTGCCCGGAGGCGGCAAGAATGCCCAGCGCGATGGGCAGGTCGAAGCGGCCACCTTCCTTGGGCAAATCGGCAGGTGCCAGGTTGACGGTGATACGCCGGTCGGGAAACTCGAAGTGGGTCTGCTGCAGTGCGCAGCGCACCCGGTCGCGGCTCTCGCGCACGGCGGTTTCGGGCAACCCGACAATCTGGAAGGAGGGCAGCCCGTTGCCGAGGTGGGTTTCCACCTGAACCAGGGGCGCTTCTATGCCCACCGCAGCGCGGCTGTAAATAATGGACAGTTCCATGGCTCATCCTTGAGCACAGACCCGCATTGCCTGCAAACAGTATGACGGGTCAGGTTTTTGCCTGTGAGGCCTCGAATTCTTTGGTCAGGGTTTCCAGCTCGGACTCCAACTGCGCGACGCGCGCCCGGGTTCTGGCGAGTATTGCGGCCTGGGCATCAAACTCCTCCCGGCTGACAACATCCAGCTTGCCCAGCGCCGACTGCGCCAGGGCGCGGGCTCCCTTGTCGACCTCGGCGCGGAGGCCGGGGCTGCCGACCAGTGCCGACATCTGCTGCAGTACCTCGCCGAGTGGCGGCGGTTTGAGGGCCATGACGCATGAATCCTTAGCCAGCCAGAACAGTGTGCAGTGTAGAGGAATTGTAAAAAGGCGCACAGATCATCTTGGTGCACCAATTGTGTGCGGTGCGCGGTATTGGTGCGTGGTGTGCCCGGTGAGGCCGGCCCAGAAAGGTGCCGCAGCGGCAACGAAATTATATAAGTCATTGTAATTTATAGATAAATTGATGGTTGGCACAGCACCTGCAAAGCTCGGACTGCAAGAGCGAATTATGCAGATCAGAAAAGTTCCGTGCCGAGCACACATTTTTTTGACTGCCAAACCAAGGAGAATCACACATGCTGCACAAAAAACTGCTTCCCGCTTCCGTCGCCGCCGTCCTGTTCGCAGGCGCTGTTTCTGCCCAGGCGGAAATCAGCGGTAACGTCACCCTCGCCACTGACTACGTGTTCCGTGGTATTTCGCAAACCGACGAGAAGGGCGCCATTCAGGGCGGCTTCGACTGGTCCGGCGATACTGGCCTGTATGCCGGCATCTGGGCCTCCAACGTCGCCTTCGGTGGTGCGACTACCGAAATGGATTATTACTTCGGCTATGCCGGTGAAACCGACGGCGGCTTCGGCTACGACGTGGGCTTCTTCTACTTCGATTACGAGGGTGAGTCTTCCCTCGACTACATCGAATACGCCCTGGGCCTGAGCTACGCCGACTTCAGCGTTGGCTTTGTCTACTCAGACGAGTTTGGTGATGGCGGCCCCGAGTACATGTACTACTCGGCCGGTTACTCCCTGGGCCTCACCGACGCCATCAGCGTGGACTTCAACATCGGTTTCACTGATACCGACCAGGACGACTACTGGGAAGCCGGCGCTGACAGCTACACAGACTATGGCGTCACCTTCGGTTACAGCGCCATGGAACTGGATTTTGCCCTCGCGTTGATCGGCACCGATCTGGACGATGTGGAAGCTGCGGACGACCGCATCGTGTTCTCCATCTCGAAGAGCCTGTAAGCGTTTCGGGACTGAAACTTACGGCGCCCCA
>TARA_R110001599_G_scaffold132294_1_pt1 | contig 12198 bp, 9 predicted proteins | sample TARA_R110001599 | Tara Oceans TARA_R110001599 (sample SAMEA4398360) | marine metagenome | biome: Polar Biome; feature: [MES] marine water layer (ENVO:01000295) within the mesopelagic zone...; material: water (ENVO:00002006), including particulate matter (ENVO:01000060) such as...... | reverse complement strand
GAAAAGGCAATCGAAACCTACAATCTGCTTTCAGAAAAATGGTTTACGCATGCCACACCTACATTATTTAATGCAGGTACACCAAAACCTCAACTATCATCTTGCTTTCTGCTAACAATGAAAGATGACAGTATTGATGGTATTTACGATACGCTTAAGCAAACTGCAAAAATATCACAGTCAGCTGGTGGTATTGGGCTTAGCATTCATAATGTGAGAGCAAAAGGGTCGTATATCAAAGGAACTGGAGGGGTTTCCAATGGTATAGTACCAATGTTAAGAAACTTCGACATGACGGCTCGTTATGTAGATCAAGGTGGTGGGAAAAGAAAGGGGTCTTTTGCTATCTATATGGAACCTTGGCATGCTGATATCTTCGATTTCCTTGACTTGAAAAAGAACCACGGAAAAGAAGAACTAAGGGCTAGAGATTTATTTTACGCACTTTGGATTTCTGACCTCTTCATGAGAAGAGTAGAGAATAACGAAGATTGGACGCTTTTCTGTCCTAACGAAGCACCAGGTTTGGCTGATTGTTATGGTGAAGAGTTTGAAAGATTGTATGAGAAATACGAGCGTGAAGGTAAAGGCCGTAAAACGGTAAAAGCGCAAGACCTTTGGTTCGAAGTATTAGAATCTCAGATAGAAACGGGCACACCTTATATGTTGTATAAGGATGCAGCCAACAAAAAATCAAATCAGAAAAATTTAGGTACAATCAAGTCATCCAACTTATGTACTGAAATTATAGAATATACTGCTCCTGATGAAGTAGCGGTTTGTAACCTTGCTTCTTTGGCTTTGCCGAAGTTCGTAAACGAAGAAACTGGTAAGTATGACTTCAAAACTTTGTATGATGTTACTTATGTAGCAACGATGAACCTGAACAAGGTAATTGATGTCAATTATTACCCTGTTGTAGAAGCCAAGAATTCGAACATGCGTCACAGACCAATTGGTTTGGGAGTACAAGGTTTGGCTGATGCATTTATCTTAATGAGAATGCCGTTCGATTCTCCTGAAGCACGCCAGTTGAACAAGGATATTTTCGAAACCATCTACTTTGCAGCCATGACGGCTTCTATGGATTTGGCGAAAATTGAAGGTCCTTATGAAACGTTTAAAGGTTCACCAGTATCAAAAGGAATTTTCCAGTATGATATGTGGGGTGTTACTCCAGGATCTGGCCTTTGGGATTGGGATAACTTGAAGAAGGAAGTGAAGAAACACGGAGTGAGAAACTCTTTGTTAGTGGCGCCAATGCCTACGGCTTCAACTTCTCAGATTTTAGGAAATAACGAGTGCTTTGAGCCTTATACTTCGAACATTTATACAAGAAGAACCTTATCGGGAGAATTCATTATTGTGAACAAACACTTAATGAAAGACTTGATTGAGTTAGGCTTGTGGAATGACAGCATGAAGAATAAGCTGATTGGTGCAAAAGGATCAATTCAGGCCATTCCTGAAATTCCTGAGCATATCAAAGAGCTTTATAAAACAGTTTGGGAAATTTCTCAAAAGAGTATTATCGAAATGTCTGCCGATAGAGGAGCATTTATCTGTCAATCTCAGAGTTTGAACATTCACATTCAAGATCCGAACTTCGGAAAAATGACTTCTATGCATTTCTATGCTTGGAAGAAAGGCTTGAAAACTGGAATGTACTACTTGAGATCAAGAGCAGCAGCCGATGCTATTCAGTTTACTGTAGAGAAGGAATCAGCCGCTACACCAACTGCAGCTCAAATCGAGCAAAAAGCAGCCGATATGGCTTGCTCCATCGATAATCCAGATGATTGCGAAGCTTGCGGTAGTTAAATCGAAAATATAATCAGATTGAGAGCCTGTTTGCACTATGTGAACAGGCTTTTTATTTGACTACCAATTTCCCGGTTTTAACAATCCTTCCTTCAAAATCGAAGATTTGATAAAGATAGAAGCCAGCGGTTAAGCCTCTTATTGTAAATGAATCGGCTCCTGAACTGATGTAGTCAACTTTTACCTTGGCGCCACTAATATTTCGAATTACAAACCCACGCAATGAACTTGCTTCACTTAGTATATTTAAGTCTTCATTAACGGGTAAGGGGTTTGGGAAAACTGTAATTGTTTCAGGTAGAACTACCGCTAATTCAATGGGCTCCGTCATTGAAGTTATTATACCGTTTATTGAAGTCTCTAGGTTTATGGCTGCACGATAAGTGTAGTATCCAGAACGAGGGTTAATATCTATGGCTTCTAGCGCATCTTTATCATTAATATTCTCTACTGTATAAAATGTTTCAAAGCTAGCTCCATTCCATTTTTGGAAAGTAACAGAGGAGACATTGTATAGTGTTGAAAGTGATAATGAAAGATTGACTTTGCCTTCGGTAACGGAAGCATTGAATGACTTTAAGAAGCAGCCAATACCATCATTACTAAAGTTATATAGGTTTACTTGCTCACCATACATCCCGTCTATTTTGGGCTTCATCGACAGAGATGAGAAATTGAGTTCAGTGTTTGAGATGTCTATTACGGCAAAAGTATCACTTGTTATCATAAATGGCTCTAGAACACCTGAGGAGTTAACTTTGAACAATTCGTATAACGAAGCGTTTTGAACTGTTGGCCAAGTAAAAAGCACTTGATTAGCACATGAATACTCCTTTTTGATTTCCACTTTGGGCGAAATGGTAAAAGCATCTGATATAAACTCTGTCTGATCAAATGTTGCTTTGAGCTGAGCCGTAGTCACTGTGTCAAGTACCAGCACTTTGCTTTTTTCGAGAGATAGGATATTGTCTAGTATTTGCCATTCACCATTTCCATAACGAATACTTAATTGCCCGTTTTGAGTAAAGCTATTTTCAAATCTAATTATATTCTCTTCTTTGTTTACTAATATGTCTTGAAGGGAAGGAAAGGTCCATTCGAAGTGATTTTTCTCTTTCAGTAAATAGGCCACATGGAATTTTTGAGAGCTATTAATCAATGGAGAGGCGTCAACTTGGATAATGTAGTCTCCGGCAGATGGGTTTTCAATGGTGACCAACTCAACATTATTCAAATGATCAATACCCCTTACTGGGGCCTTTCTTAAACTATTAATGTCTGGACTGGAGTCGAGTATCCAAGGGTGCCATTTTTCACTGTTTGATGACTTGATTATTGTGAGATTCAAGTCGTTAACCAAAGCTTTGGCGTCCCCCGCATGGGCTGAAATATCATTCCAAACTAGAACAAATCGTGCTTCTACTAAACCTTCAGGGAGTGTGATATTAAAATTGGTGGATTGATTATCTTCAATTAGACCACTAAACCACCGATCGTTTTCGATAATCTCTAGGGCTCCTTTTGCATTAAGTGCGCCATAGCCAGAGTCATGATTGACTTTATGATTACCTAAGGGGTTGGCGCTCCCAATCAATAAGGCCTTTAGAAATGCCGATGAAGGTGGTTGGCCATTCTTAATTTCAAAATATTCGGAAAGCAATGCAGCCGTGCCCGTTACTAAAGCTGCCGCATCAGAGGTGCCCGTAGCACCGTAGGCAGTAATTTCTGGCTTGACCCGCCCGTCATACGCAGGCCCCCTTGAGCTTTTGGGGTTTAATACTCCCAACTCATTGGTTGCTCCTACTAGAATAATGTTCTTGGCCATTTTCAAACCACCACTTAGATTTGATACCATCTCGAGATTTGCATAATTTCCATTTGTTGGAGTAGACAAACCTAAATTTCCTGACGAAAATACATGTAGGAGGTTTTGGTATTCATTGGTTTGGAGGTCATATGCTTCAGCTAGCGCATCATATTCATTATTTATTTCTAATCCGTAAGAGTGGTTTTGAATCCGTATTTCATTATCAAGGAAGTAATTGAGCGGATTTGGGGTGGTATTGATAAAGTCTGAAGAAAATAATTGAGCCTTTGAGGCAACTCCTTTACTTAAGGCGGATGAATTTCCCGCTCCTGCAATAATTGTCGCCATAGCGTTGGCATGAGAGGAGATCGTATTATTGGCTAAATTTGATTTGTAAGCTCTTGGGTAAAGGTCAACATCTGTGGTGTCGAAAGCATTTTCTTTAATGGATATGTGAATACCGGATCCGTCTAGCATGGGGAATGCCGAATGAACCCAATTCACGCTATTTACAGAAAGGTTATGATTTGGTACGTTACTCTCTGTATTAGGGGCTGAGGCTAATTGAAAGAAGCGTACTTCTGGCCAGGAAACAAGTGTTTCTATCACTTGCGATTTGGAGCTTATTACAATGAGGTTTGAGTTGTCATTTAGCAATAGTATTTGAACACTATCAAGCTTGGTTAGCCTTTCTTCCGTTAATTTGACATTCGTAGTACGAATTAATAAATGCACCTCTTGTTGCATATTTGTGAGCTTCCGAAGGCTTAGCGATTTCTTCCATTCATTGTTGATTAAATTTTTTAAGTCAGAAACGTTAGTGCTTACGGAAAAATGACTAAATTCTACCTTGCTTTTTTTAACACTCTCTACGCTTCCTGATTGAAAGGCATAAGTACATTGTATGGAGAAAACTATTAGTATAAAATTTAAGACGAGGTGTTTACGCATTGACCTATTATGATTCCTCAATTTAAACATTAGGCTCTAATAATAATATTTACAGAATATATTTTATTGATGATTCCGCTAATCTTATAGTTATGTAAAGATTAAAATTATACATGTTAGTAACATAACAATATTTTATAAATCAAATATTTTGATTTATAAAATATTGTTATAATTTAGTAAGATAACATAACCACTAAATCAACCAAATCATGAAAAAATTATTAGTAAAATGGTGTGTTGTTGCATTCCTTGTGACAATTGTTTTCACCTGTCAAGAAACAGATCAAGTCCCAGTTTTAGAAGACGAAATTCCTCAAGCTATACTTGATAAAATTTTTAATGCTGGATATAGCACACAAGATGTTATAAGAGCTGACTGGAATGGGAAATCTGGATATGTAGTTGAGTATGATTTGTTCTTTGCTGAAGATGAAATATCCGGCTTAGAGCTTAATCCCAAGGTGCCACAGACTGAGCAGTATCATACTACCAATCTAGTGGCAGGCTTGCCTAGAGTGATTAAAGTAGGTATTGACCCTTCTTTTAGTCAGTCAGCAAAAACTGCATTGGATGACGCATTGGCGATGTATAATGCAGAAAATGTAAGTTTATCTTTTCAGCTGGCTACAGTGACAGTTTCAGGTAAGGGTAAAAAGAAGACAATAACTACTGATGCTGATATATTCATCTCAGCGTTTAGTGAAAGACCTAGAAGAGGCTTTATCACTTTGGGCAGAGCTGCTGGTTTCCCAACGGCTTCTGGCGATCCAGCAGAAGGGTTTGGTTTAAATACTTATTGGATAGATAATTATGCACCATCAGTGGATGAACTTAAAGGTGTAATGGCTCATGAAATAGGTCATACTATTGGTTTTCGTCATACTGATTATCAAACAAGAGAAAGTTGTGGGTCGAATACCAATGAAGGGTCGGCTGGGGTCGGTGCTATCTATATTCCAGGCACACCATCTGGGTCTGACGCTACTTCTTTGATGCAATCTTGTGGACCTTCTAGAACTTTTAATAACAATGATAAGATAGCCTTAGATTATCTATACTAAGCCATTGTGAGTCTTTTTAAAGAGGTCATTCAAACCAATTGAGTGACCTCTTTTTGTTAATATGAAAGTACTCTAATCTACCTGGGTTAAATATTAGGCCAACAAATCCTCATAAACAAGACTAAAATCCTCACCTTTTTCAATAGAAGTAACGCTCACCGTCTGTACTTTGCCCTCTCGGTTCATTACAAAGTCATTCCATTCATCTCCTTTGCCACCAGTTTTATGGAAGTCGATAATTTCATTTTGTTGAAATTTATCGTGCGCTTCGAGCCAAAGTTTAAACCAGTGTTTTCTTTCCGCTCTCACCGCTTCAGGGTAAAGCGTACTGGAACTCCATATTTGAGGCTGAGTTACATCCAAAGACCTGACATGTAGCCTCACTTCGTCCCATACTAATTCAGTAGCACTTAGGTTGTTGTTGCTTTCAATGAGGATTAAAGTAAAGGGTTCAATTCCGCTGAAGTCGTACTGCTCTACAAAATTTCGAATATTGTTGTACATGAAAAAATCAAGCACCATAATCCCTCTACTTAACTTGTAAGGAGGTTTGTGATGATGCTTTTCAAAGGCCCCATTCAATAAACATAATGTGAATTGTTTTTTGTCCGTGGCTATCCAAGTTCCGCCAGCCAAAGGGTCCTTAGGGAAGAATATTTCTTTACCATGAACTGTATAAGACTCTGGAGCCAAAGCAGCTCGCTTAGGAGTTTCGTCTCGGTTAGAAGTTAAAATGTAGGATGTTTTTCCCTTAGGAAGGAAGGTTACTGTGCACATTCAGAATCTCTCTGATATTTTATAGTAGAATAAGCTACGCCAAAGCTTTCTGGGATTCCCACTTCAGCAAAAGCATTTAGCAATGCAATTTTGATAATGGCCATATGATGAACTGCATGCTCAATATTGTACTGTAATTCTCTAAATAGCGTGGTGTTAATGGTTACAGGATCATTGCCATCGATTGAATAATTGGCACACATTGTAATAGGCTTGTCTCCCGAAATAGCCATAATTTCTAAGCTAAGGGAATTCATCTTTTCAATGGCCAAAATTCTATTCTCTTCAAGTACTTTGTCGTGAGAACGTTTGTCATAGTCTACCTTTCCTGTAGTGTAGCCTACCATCATTAAATCATAAAATTCAATGATATGCCTAATGTGTTTCCCTATAGAATTCTTAGATAGAATATTCAAAGGAGACCTGAATTCATCGTCTTTCAATTGATTTGAAATGACAATGATCTGGTTAAGAATGTCAACAGAAATTTGCTGCAATTGCATTTAAAGCGTATTAAAATTAAGGCGACTAATCCGCAAAGTTACCAAATTATTCAATTATGTATATCTGTTAAAGCTTAAAGAAATTACGCTTTAAGCTAAAAAGCAAGAAGATTAATTTCCAGAGATTACTTTTTTCCACTCCCCCTCAGCCTTCTTGAAAAGATTTGCTTCGTCTTTGTTCCAATCTTTTAATGTATTGTTAAACCTGAAATTGTAGAAAAGGAAAAGTCGGTCATTCTTAATCTTAAAGGTTTCTGGGTCAATTTTGACTTTGTCACCAAAAGCCATGGCGTAGGCACAATATCCTCCATAAGCTGGCTCATACTTGGTGGGTTCCTTATCAAACAGTGTCTTGTTTTTAGCACTGGAAAAATAATAGGTCGCCCCATTGTGTTTTGAGGTGATTTCTTTTTTTCCTTCAACGGCTTTACTTTCTGTAAAATAGGCCACAGGGTCATAGCCTTGAATGGACAAACCTTTTTCTAGGTTATAATCTTTGGTTTTAATTTCTTGTGCATCCAGAACATTGACGGAACAAATGCTGATGATCAACAGTAATATATAGCTGGATTTTTTCATAACACTTTTTCGTTTGTCGAGATTACGCCAGTAACTGTTTATTTGTTACTATATCTACTTACGTATTTAATCAAAGTGTTGGATTGAAGACAATTCAATTCTTGAAACAATCGTTTGTTAATTGTTTTTTTCTGGCTCTTTTTCTTTGGTGGTTATAAGAACAACTCCACCTGTTCCACGTTCGCCCCATCTCATCACTGCTTCAGGCCCATTGAGCACTCTTATTGAAATGATGTCTTTCGGTGTAACCATAGATGAAGCAGCTCCATAGTCTTTACTTCGGTCAATACCGTTAATTACATACAACACACTTCCTGGGTTCGACATAAGGTTTGAGTTGGCATACCTACCTGCTATTAGGTTTACGGTATACATCCCACCTTGCCCTGTTACTTTGAGCGTACCCGTGCTTTGTAAGGCATCTCCTAAGGTTTGGTAAATGGAGTAATCTTTTTGAGGAGCTCTGGTTTTGGAGTTTTGCATATTCTTTGCACAAGAGGAGGCAAAGAGGAGAATTGAAAAAATGAAAATTGTTTTGGTTAGGTACTTCATAATAAAAGTTAAGATTGATTGCTTAATAAAGGAACAATACAATTATGGTAATCCCTTATATAACAAATACTTGATTCGGCTTTACAGATATCTAATACTGTGTGTTTTGGAAGGGAATCAATATTTAAAAGTAAGGACTAGATGAGTTATTCGTTTCCTATAGTGGTCTTGATTTCAACTACTCCTCCAGTACCTCTATCCCCCCATTTCATAACCGCCTCTGAGCCATTTAAAACGCGGATTGATATAATGTCTTTTGGGATGACCAATGATGATGCGGCTCCGTAATCTTTCCCCCTATCAACCCCATTTACAACATACAATACGCCTCCCTGATCGGCTCCTAAATTGGAGTTAGCATACTTTCCAGAGAGAAGTGAAACATTAAATGTTCCTCCTTGGCCAGTTACTTTAAGGCTTCCTACACTTTGCAAGGCATCTCCAAGCGTTTGGTAAATGGAATAGTCTTTTGATTTTTTGCCGCTCGATCCGGTAGTGCTTGCGCAGGCTCCCAGAGAGAGGAGTAGAAACATGACAAGGGAGGTTTTAATTAGGGACTTCATTGTTAAGGTTAATTTTGTTCAATTAAATATACAAGAATGGAAAGGAAATCCCTTACTTATCTACTTACATGAATGGACATTATTTTAGAATTATACTTTGTGGTGAAGGCCTATTCTTTACGAATCTAATAGACAGAGTAGTCAAACGAGTAATTAATTAACGATATTTCGTGAAAATATGAGCGTATGGCACAAAGAAAATATAGTTTAGAAGACCTTTCTCGATTGTCTTATTTCACCCTCGAGCGGGCTTTGGCTTCTATCTTTTGGATGGATAGCGAGGGTAGAATTGTATACGCCAATGACACTGCTTGCCAAAATTATGGTTACTCAAAAGAGGAATTTCTGAAAATGCTCATTTATGATGTCAATAGAAATTACTCGCAAGGGAGCTATAAAGAGATGTGGAAGCGTTTTCCAACTGAAACCCGGTTTACCTTGGAGTCCACCCATTTCACCAAAAGTGGTGAGGAGATTCCGGTCGAGATATTTTTGAATTATGCCGAGTTTGAAGGCGAAGCTTACAATATCAGTTTCGTTCTGGATATTAGTGAACGAAAAAGGAAAGAGAAATTATTAAAATCAATTACTCAAAATACTACTGCGGCAATTGGCGAGGACTATTTCAAGTTATTGGTAGAAAATATTACCAACGCTCTTGGGGTAACCATGTCTATTGTAACTGAATGCACCAGTGCTGAGAAAACCAGACTGAGAACTTTGGCCTATTATGAAAATGGCCAACTACAAGAAAATATTGAGTACGATGTGGAAGGAACACCTTGCGAAATTATTCTTGAAACGCTAAAGCCTTATCATCAAAAGGAAAATGTAGGAAACGACTTTTATAAAGATGAGGGAGTTGTGGGCTATATCGGCTTCCCAATTGTTTCTAGAACTGGGGAGTGCATTGGTAATTTGGCATTGTTTAGCAACAATGAGTTAAATCTTTCTGAAGAAGAGATACAGATATTAAACACATTGGCCGAAAGAGCAAGCCTAGAAATTGAACGTAATACTGCAAATATAAAGCTGGTGAAAGCTTTAAATGAGGTCGAAGATTTGAAGGATCGACTCGAAGCCGAAAACACATACTTACAACAAGAGATTAAAATAGAGCACAACTTTGAAGAAATTATAAGCCAGAGCTTAAAGTTTAAACAAGTGTTAACTCAGGTAGAACAGGTGGCCAAAACTGACGCTACGGTGTTGGTTTTGGGTGAATCTGGAACAGGAAAGGAGTTGCTTTCACGTGCGGTGCATAATATAAGTAATCGAAAGAATCGACCGTTGGTGAAGATCAATTGTGCTTCACTTCCAGCCAACCTGATTGAAAGTGAGCTTTTTGGTCACGAAAAGGGAGCTTTTACAGGGGCAATTATGCGAAAATCTGGGAGGTTCGAACTGGCCGATGGCGGCACCATTTTCCTAGATGAAATCGGGGAGGTACCCATTGAGCTTCAGGCCAAATTATTAAGGGTGCTCCAAGAAGGGGAATTTGAAAGGGTTGGAGGTACTAAAACTATTAAAGTGAATGTTCGAATCATAGCGGCAACCAACCGTGAGTTGGAAAAAGAAGTGGCAGAAGGAAGGTTCAGAGCAGACCTCTATTATCGATTAAATGTATTTCCGATTTATAGCATTCCACTGCGCGAACGCAAAGAAGATATTCCATTATTGGTCAGGCATTTTGTAGATAAGTATGGCCCACTACTAGGGAAGAAAGTATCTAATATTCCAAGGTCTGTTATTAAGGCCCTACAAACGTATCATTGGCCAGGTAATATTCGCGAACTTGAAAATGTAATCGAACGGGCAGTGATTATTAGTGGCGAGCAAAAACTAGAGTTGGTAGGATGGATGCCGAACAAAACATTGGAGCACTCAGAAACGGAATTACTAAGCCTGGAAGACTTCGAAAGGAAGTACATTCTCAAAGTGTTGAATGAAGTGATGTGGCGAGTGAGCGGTGCAAAAGGGGCGGCCAAGGTCTTAGGTATGAAGCCAACAACCTTGGAATCGAGGATGAAGAAACTAGGGATTAAAAGGTAGTTTGACTAAAATTTATTTTTCCCGAAATATCGTATATTTTATAATAGCTGTTGCTTGGATTAACATAGTGTTCCTCATAAACGACTGATTAATTGACTCTTGTGTTATTTGTCGCCTGTATTGCTTTGTTAAAATCTATTTCCGCTTATTTCATGATATTCACGTTATATAGTGAAAAATAAGCACGTGATCAGGCCTGTTTTATTTTATTTCTCACTAGAGCGATCTGGATGTCAGTCGATTACGTTTATAGATTGTCACTTGGCACATTCATTGTCTCAAGGAAGACAATTCTGCAGACGGCAGAATGACAAGTATGGCTTGCTAATTAAAGTAGCGTATAAAGTGTCTAAGGTTTTAATTGGTTGTTTATCTTTCAACCCGCAAATGAAGAAAAAGAAGTTACCCCTGTTTATCGTCAAGTGGTTGAGTTATGAGTACTGGCCCTTTTGGTTGTTTTTTACGCCTTTGGTGCCATGGTGGATTTACCTTGCTATCAGAGCACGGTCGTTCACTTACTTTACCGCTGCCAACCCAGGCATAGAACACGGAGGTGTTTTTGGTGAATCGAAAATTGATATTCTTAAGAAAATCGATGCAAAGTATTTACCTAAAACCCTTTTCTTCAACAAGCTGACGCCTTGTGAAAACGTAACTCAGGAGTTGAAAAACATCCAATTGGAGTTTCCGATTATCGTGAAACCCAATGTGGGCGAGCGTGGTAACGAGGTGGAGAAAGTTGAAAGTGTAGCCGCGTTGGATCGTTACATCAAAAGGTCGAAGGAAGATTTCATTATTCAGGAATATGTGAGTTATGATATCGAGCTGGGCGTTTTGTACTATCGTTTTCCAGACAGCGATGAAACTGGAATTACCTCAATCGTAGTCAAAGAGTTTTTGACGGTAACGGGTGATGGTAAATCCACCATTAGTGAACTGATGGAATACGATGACCGAGCACGACTTCAGCTGGAAAGCATGACGAAAAGACTAGGCGCTGGGATGAATGAAGTAATCCCAGAAGGTGAAAAGAGAAATCTTGAACCGATTGGGAATCACTGTCGAGGCACCAAGTTTTTAAGTGCAATGCATTTGCTGAACGATCAATTGGTTGAAGTGTTTGACGATGTAGCTTCTGAAATTGATGGCTTCTATTTCGGTCGGTTTGACTTAAAAGTGAAATCGGTGGAAGACCTTTATAAGGGAGAAAACATCAAAATTTTAGAGCTCAACGGAGTAACATCCGAACCAGCGCACATTTACGACCCATCTTATTCATTGTTCAGGGCTTATAAAGAAATTGCTCAGAACATGACCATGATGTACCGAGTGAGTAAGGCCAATATAAAACAAGGGGTAAAAGTGACTCCAGTTTTTGAAATGGCGCGTTTGATCAAAACGCACTTTGGACGTGAAAAAAATGAAACTGTAAACCAAAGCATGACTATATGATTTGGCACATATTTCAAGCTTTAATTTTAGCAACAGCAATTAGTTTCGCAGGGTCGATTCAATTGGGGCCGGTTAAT